>JADMIO012610765.1_pt1 | contig 25092 bp, 15 predicted proteins | sample 8958161 | NCBI WGS metagenome assembly JADMIO01 (sample SAMN16585339, study PRJNA669376) | soil metagenome | isolation source: Crop rotation soil | place: USA: Cullars Rotation, Alabama | collected 2011
GGCGGAGCCCCCGCCGGTGGTCCCGCGGCCGCTCCGGCTGCTCCGATGCCGATCGATATCACGGACGCCAAGCTGACGGGAGATACCCTCACGTTCTCGGTGACCACGATGGGCCGCAACGGCGCGACGGTCACGAAGTACGAAGGCAAAGTCGCCGGCGACAAGATCACCGGCACGCGGACGCCTGCCCCGATGGCTGACGGCACGCCGTCGCCCTCCGTTCCGTGGGAAGCGACCCGCGACACGATGGCACCTGCCGCGAAATAATCGCAGCACAGATTTTGATCCAAGGCCGGGGGCTTTTGCCTCCGGCCTTTTTTTGTCGCTTTACCGGTGCATATCGGTCGGATCGGACTGATCTCACCGATCGGACCGATGAAAATTACCTACTATGTCGAAATCTTCTCCTCGTGGTGCCATTGGGTTGAGCCGACCTGGGCAGAGCTGAAGAAACGCTACGCCGGAAAGGCGGAGTTCGATTGGAAAATCGCCCTGATGAATCCCGGCGATTTCCCGGTTTCGCGTTCCCAATGTGACTGGTTTTACCGCCGCAGCGGAGGCACCGTGATGCATTCGCCGGGCATGCTGAACTCGGGCTGGTTCGAGGCGGCGCGCAAGGGCAACTATGTCGCGGCCAATCTCGTGGCCGAAGCGGGCCGGGATTTCGGCTTTGCCGACGACCGGTTGCGCCTGGCGCTGACGAGGGGGGCGCTCATCGACGGGAAAAAAATAGGCGAGATTGACGAGGCGGTCTCGGTTGCGGCGAAGGCGACGAAGATTTCCGCGGCGAAGCTGAAGGCGCGCGCGAACTCCAGTGACGTGAAACGCCGGGTGGCGGAAAGTACCGCCGAATTTCACGCGCATCGGATTTCGCAGCGCCCGGCCTTCATCCTCGAGGACGCCATCGGCGACAAGGCCGTGTTTTCCGGCCTGGTCCGGCTCGAACCGTTTGTCGCCACGATCGATGCGATGCTGGCGGATACCGCCGCCTATGCGGCCCATGCCGCGCATCACGGGACGGTGCCGAAGGAGTAAAGTTTAAAGCTTAGAGCTTAGAGTCCAGAGCTTAGAGTCGGACAGGGGCACGCTTCCACGTCGCGCCAGTTGCGGGCTCTGGACTCCGAGCCCTGAGCTCTAAGCTAGAGAGGCGGCGCCTCATTTCTTGCCGCCCATGATCCCCTGGATGATCTGACCGGCCTGCTTGACGGTCTCGCCGGCCGAACCGCCGATGTTCAGGCCTGTCTTGGCGGCGGCCTGGACGGCGGCGGCGGCGACGCTCTGCGTCACGCTGCGCATGATCTGGACGGCGAATTCGACAGACGTGACGCCACCGGTGCCAGTGCCGACGTCATTCAACGTGATCGTGGGCAGCGGCACCGTGACCGCCGCCGGCCCGCCGATGCCGACCGTGACCTTGCCGTTTTGCAGGACAAATCGCTTAACCTCCATCTTCACCGGCTTGCCGTTCTTCTCGGCGGTGGCCCCGCTGGTGCCGGTGGCCTTCTCGATATTCTTCAGGAGATCGCTGATATTGCTCGCGACCACCCGTGTCTCATAGGTGAACTCCGGTTTGTCGATCGTGATCTCGTTGATCACGATGTGGTCGCCCATGAGGGACGAGGGCTGGAGATCGACATGGACCTCGGCCACGGAGAAGAGATTGCCGGCGGTCCAGCCGGGCGGGTTCGCGATCTTGAGGCCGTAAAGCGTGCCGACGCCGGAGAAAGGGGAGATCTTGGCCGAGGCCAGTTCGACGTTTGTCCCCGCGATGCGCGGCCCGAAGGTATTGACGCCGCGCACGATGCCGGAGCCCAGGAAAAACTGGAGGCCGACCAGCAGCACGATGGCGATGGCGACCAAGGTAACGAGCAATCCGACGATGAGCTTTTTCATGGGGGACTTCGACAATGCGTTCAAATTTCGGTGGATGAGCATGATATTCAATTTCCACGGGGAAGAAACTGGAATGGTGAGGCGTGGGGAACCCCGGAAACACCAAGCCGCAGAGCGCAGCACAAAGAGGATGGCGATTCCTGTTTGGGAGGCAGAAGGCGGCGAAACTCTGGCGAGTTCCGCTACGAAGTATTCTTCTACGGAGTTTTGTTCTTTGTGAGCGCTTTGTGCCTTTGTGCCTCTGTGGTTCAAGATCCGCCTTCACCGGTTTGGCTCTGGACTCTGGACTCCAGTCTCTAGATTTTTCCGCATGGCGACGAACTATACCGAGGCGAGCATCAAGACCCTGTCGTCGACCGAGCATATTCGGCTGCGGCCGGGCATGTACATCGGCCGGCTGGGAAACGGCGCCCACGCGGAGGATGGCATCTACGTCCTGCTGAAGGAGACGATCGATAACGCCGTCGATGAGTTCACGATGGGCGCGGGCCGGAAGATCGAGGTCGAACTGAGCGGCGGTCCGGAAGCGGACACCCTGCGTACGGTCCGGGTGCGCGACTACGGACGGGGCATCCCGCTTGGGAAGCTGCTGGAGTGCGTCTCGATCATCAACACCGGGGCGAAATACGACAGCGAGACCTTCAAGAAGGCGGTCGGGCTCAACGGCGTGGGCCAGAAGGCAGTCAACGCGCTATCGATCGAGTACCAGGCGCAGGCGATCCGGGATGGCCAGACCAAGCTCGTCGAGTTCTCCAAGGGAAAGCTCAAGAAGGAGCACCGGATCGGCAAGACCGACGAGCGCAACGGCACGATCATCGCCTTTACGCCCGACGCCGAATTATTCGGGCAGGATTTCCGTTTCCGCCCCGAGTTCATCGAGGACATGCTGTGGAACTACGCTTTCCTCAATCGGGGGCTGACCCTCACGCTCAACGGCAAGCCGTTCAAGTCGGAGAACGGCCTGAAGGATTTGCTGCAGAAGAACCTGACCGGGGAGACGCGCTATCCCATCATTCACCTCGAAGGCGAGGACATCGAGGTCGCCCTCACCCATGGCTCCCACTACGGCGAAGAGTACTATTCGTTCGTCAATGGCCAGCACACGACGATGGGCGGGACTCACCTCGCGGCCTTCCGCGAGGCCGTGGTGGAAACGGTGCGGAATTTCTACAAGAAGGACTTCGAGGCCGCGGATGTCCGGCAGTCGATCGTCGCGGCGATCTCGGTGCGGGTGATCGAGCCGGTCTTCGAGTCCCAGACCAAGACGAAGCTCGGATCGGCGGACATCGGGCCGGGCGGCCCGACCATCCGCGATTTCATCGGCAAATTCATCCAGCAGGCCCTCGACCAGCACCTGCATCGCAATCCCGAGACCGCCGAAGCGATAAGGCGCAAGATCGAGGAGAGCGAACATGAGCGGAAGGAACTGGCCGGCATCCGCGGCATCGCCCGCGAGCGGGCCAAGGCCGCCTCCCTGCACAATCGCAAGCTGCGCGATTGCCGCGTCCATCTCGGCGAGCGGCACGACCGGGCGGAGGAATCGACCCTGTTCATCGTCGAGGGCGACTCGGCCGCCGGCTCGCTTACCGCCTGCCGCGACGTGCAGACGCAGGCGGTCTTCGCATTGAAGGGCAAGCCGCTCAACACCTACGGGCTCAGCAAGAAGGTCATCTATGAAAACGAGGAATTCCATCTGCTCCAGGCCGCGCTGAACATCGAGGACGGGCTCGACGGGCTCCGCTACAACAGCGTGGTCATCGCCACGGATGCCGACGTCGACGGCATGCACATCCGGCTGCTGCTGATGTCGTTCTTCCTCCAGTTCTTTCCCGAGCTGATCACCAACAACCACGTCTATATCCTCGAGACCCCGCTTTTCCGGGTGAGAAACAGGAAGGAGACGATCTACTGCTATTCCGAGCAGGAGAAACAGGCCGCCATCGCGAAACTGGGCGCCACGCACGAGATCACCCGCTTCAAGGGCCTGGGCGAAATCTCCGCCGGCGAGTTCAAGGGTTTCATCGGCGAGAACATCCGGTTGGAGCCGGTCTCGCTGGCCCAGTTGCACAATAGCGACGAGCTGCTTTCGTTCTTCATGGGCAAGAACACGCCGGAGCGCCAGGACTTCATTATCGACAACCTTAAAGTCGAGAAAGACCTCGTGGAGGCATAGCGGGCGGGGGCGATGGCCACGAAGAACACCAAAAGCCACGAAAAGGTTTTTGTGGTTTTTTGTGTTTTCTGCGGCCAGCTGCTTTCCGGATGCGTGTCGTCCCCCGCCCCGCGGGTTTCCGAGCTCCATCTCCCGGCGGAGGAGCAGCGCGCGGCGCGCGAGAACCTGCGGATGCTCGATATCGTCTGGTCGACGGTGAACGGGGAGTACTACGACCGGGCCTTCAATGGGGCCGACTGGCCGGCGGCTGCCCGCAAGTTTGGCCCGCAGGCCGCCCTGGCGCCCGATCGGCCGTCGCTCTATGCGGCCATCAATGGCATGCTGGGAGAGCTTCACGACGCGCACACCGGGGCCTCCGCTCCGGCGATCGCGCGGGAGCAGAACCTGGGACAGCGGGCCCTGACCGGGATTCGCCTGGTGCGGGTGGGCGGACGCTGGGTCGTAGGCGATGTCACGCCGGGCGGGCCCGCGGCCGAGGCCGGCGTCCAGCGCGGCTGGTTGATCGTCAGCCGGGACGGGGCGGCGCTGCCGGAAAACCTGGTTTTGCCTTCCCTCGCCCCGGGACAGGCGGTCCGCTGGGAGTTTCTCGACAGTGCCGATAAGCGGATCGAGCTCACGCTCGTGGCCCGCAGTCTTCCGCTCAATCAGCTCCGCTTCACTGTCCTGCCGGGCGGGGAATTGCTCCTGCGCTTCGAGGAATTCGACTGGTGGAGCGCGCACTGGGTCCGTCAGCAGCTCAAGGAGCACCGCTCCGCCCCGGGCGTGATCCTGGACCTGCGCACCAACCGCGGCGGCAATGTCTTCATGCTCGCGTCGATCCTCGGGGAATTTTTTCCCGGCTCGATCTGGTTTGGCGCCTTGAAGATGAACTGGGGGCCGCGCGTCCCGCTGCCGACGTTTTCGATCGGCTCGGCCCACTACTCCGGCCCATTGGCGGTCCTCGTGGACGGTCCGACCGCGAGCGCAGCCGAAGTCCTGGCTGCGGCGATCCAGGAAAGGGGGCGCGGGCCCATCATTGGCCGCAAGACAGGAGGGAACGTCCTGGTCGCCCGGATGCGCCCTTTGCCGGATGGGGGCGTCCTCGAGTTCAGCTTTGCCAATTGGGTCACGCACGCGGGCCGCCGGCTGGAGGGAGCGGGCGTGACGCCGGATATTGCCGTCGAACCGACGCTCGATACATTGCGAGCCGGCCGGGACCCGGACATCGAAGCGGCGCTCGCCGCGTTTGGCGGGAAGCGGTAAGCGGTAAGCGGTAAGCGGGAAGCGGCGGACTATTTGCGCTACGCGCTTACCTCTTTCCGCTTTGCGTCTGAAAATCTCCTCGCTACCCACTATCCGCTACTCGCTACTTATCTGCGTCCATGGCGAAGAAGAAGTCCTCCAAAAACTCCGACCAGCCTGAGCTCCCCCTCGGGGCCGATCCGACGCCGCCCGCGGGCGTCCCGCGGAGGACGGAGGACGGAGGACGGAAGACGGAGGACGGAGGACGGAAGACGGACGCCCCGCCAATCGCCAATCGCCAATCGAAAGTCGGCGATTCGAAAGAGGCACCCTTGGCGCGCAATTACCGCACCTGGTTTCTCGACTACGCGAGCTATGTAATCCTCGACCGCGCAGTGCCGCATATCGAGGACGGACTGAAGCCCGTGCAGCGGCGCATCCTCCACACGCTGTGGGAGATGGATGACGGCCGCTACCACAAGGTCGCCAATGTCGTGGGCGCCTGCATGCGCTACCACCCCCACGGGGACGCTTCGATTGGCGCGGCCCTCGTGGGCATGGGCCAGCGCGGCTACCTGATCGATCCCCAGGGCAATTTTGGGAATACCCTGACGGGGGACGAGGCGGCGGCGCCCCGCTACATCGAGGCGCGCCTGACGCCCTTTGCGCGCGATGTGCTCTTCAACCCGAAGACCACCACGTGGCAGCTCAGCTACGACGGCCGCAATCGCGAGCCCGTCACGCTCCCATCAAAATTCCCCCTGGTGCTGCTTGACGGCGCGGAGGGCATCGCCGTCGGGCTGGCGACGAAGATCCTGCCGCACAATTTCAACGACCTTTGCCGCGCAGCGATCAATCACCTGCAGGGAAAAACGTTCCGGATCTTCCCCGATTTCCCCAGCGGCGGCATTGCCGATTTTTCCGAGTACAACGACGGCGAGCGCGGCGGCAAGGTGAAGGTCCGCGCCCGCATCGAGGCGCGCGGGAAGAATGTCCTGGCGATCACGGAGCTGCCGTTCGGCACCACGACCGAGTCGCTCATCGACTCCATTCTCGCCGCCAACGAGAAGGGCAAGATCAAGATCCGGCATGTCGACGACAACACGGCCGACCGGGTCGAGATTCTCGTCCACCTGCCGCAGGGCAGCGATGCCGAGCAGGTGATCCAGCAGCTGTTTGTCTTCACCTCCTGCCAGGTCTCGGTTTCCCCCGCGGCCTGCGTGATCGAGGACGACAAGCCGGTTTTCCTGGGCGTCCGCGAGATCCTGAAGCGCAGCGTCGAGCGGGCGCGGGCCCTGATGAAGCAGGAGCTCGAAATCCGCGCCGGCGAGCTCGAGCAGCAGTGGCATTGGGACTCGCTCGACCGGATCTTCATCGAGGAGCGCATCTACCGGCGCATTGAAAAATCGAAGACCTGGGAGAGCGTCCTGGCCGAAATCCGCGAGGGGCTCGCCCCTTTCCTCAAGCGCCTGCGCCGGCCCGTGACCGACGAAGACATCGTCCGGCTGACCGAGATACGCATCAAGCGGATTTCGGCCTACAACCGGTTCAAGGCGGACGAGGAAATCCAGAAGATCGAGGAGGAGATGAAGCAGGTCCGCCACGACCTGAAGAATCTCACCGCCTACGCCGTGAAATGGTTCGAGGCGCTGCAGGAAAAATACGGGGCGGGGCGCAAGCGTCGCACGGAGTACGAGGAAATCGAGCAGATCAGCGCTGCCGCGGTCGTCTCGGCCAACCAGCGGCTCTACGTGAACCGGGAGGAGGGCTTCATCGGGCTGAACTGGCGCCAGCACGACTTTGTCCAGGAGTGCACGATCCTCGACAGCGCCCTCTGCATCATGGCCGATGGCACCCTCAAGGTCGCCAAGGTCGCGGACAAGGTGTTCATGGGCCGCGACATCATCCACTGCGCCGTTTTCCCGAAGGACGGCGACACGGCCTTCTATACGATGATCTACCAGGACAAGGCGACGGGGAAGGCCTTCGCCAAGCGTTTCCAGATCGGCGGCCTTACCCGCGACAAACTCTATCCGCTGACCAAGTCCGAGGGCTCAAAGGTCGTCTTCCTCGAGGTGAACGCGAAGGAGAAGGACATGCCCAAGACCGTACACGTCTCGATCGACGGTCGCAGCGGCGCCCGCGTGCGGGAACTCGATTTCGACCTCACGCGCGTCCCGATCAGTAGTCGATCGTCAAAGGGCCTGACCGTGACGAAGTGGCCGGTGAAAGAGGTCAAACGGACGGATTTGACGCTGAATGGGAGTGCGTGACGCGGGATCCGGAACGGGTGACGCGTGACGCGTGGCGCGGAACGTTCAAAATCTTCGCCCGCGAGCGGGCTCCTACGCGTAGGAGCGCCCTTGGGCGCGATCAGGGATCAAGCGAGACATCCTGGTATGGATGCTGGTCGAGCAGGTTGCCGTAGTAGCCCTTGACCCGCGGATCCATGGCGTAGTTGTGATTGTAGAAGTAGATGGGCGCGATGGGCATTTCATCGAGGAGGATTTTCTCCGCCTGCTGGTAGAGGGCGAACCGCTGGTAGTTATCGGACGTCTGGCCGGCGGTGTTTACCAGCCGGTCGTATTCGGCGTTCTTCCAGCCGGTCTGGTTGTTGCCGCTCGTGCTGGTCATGAGTTCCAGGAACGTGCTCGGGTCGAGGTAATCGCCGACCCAGGCATACCGCGCCACCTGGTAGTCCATCTGGCGCATCGTGTCGTTCCAGACCTTGGCTTCCTGGTTCACGAGCCGGATGTTGATGCCGAGATTGGTCCGCCACATCTGCTGGATCGCCTCGGCGATGACGCGATGCCCGTTGTTCGTGTTGTACAGGACCTCGAGCTCGGGAAAGCCCTTGCCCCCCGGATAACCGGCATCCGCCAGGAGCTTGCGGGCTTGGTCGAGGTCTTCCGTCATCCGCGCGGTCGAGGTATAGCCGCCGGTGTCGGGTGGCGTGAGGTTGAAGGCGGGCAACTGGCCTCCCTTGGAGACCTTCTCGACGATCTGCTGCCGGTTGATGGCCATGGAGAGCGCCTTGCGTACCCGGACGTCGTTCAGCGGCGGCTTGGTCACGTTGAAGCGGTAAAAATAGGTGGCGAGGTTGACCGCCTGGTGGAGCTGCTCCGGATGCTCGGCCTTGTAGACCGCAATCTTGTCGATGGGCATGGACGCCGTCACGTCGAGTTGTCCGGAGCGAAAGGCCGCCTCCTCGGTCGCCTCGTTTTCAATGGGAAAAAAATCCACTTCCGAAAGCTTGACCGAGTCGTGATCCCAATAAGTGGGCGACTTCGACACGCGTATGATCTGGTTCGGGCTCCACTCCGTCAGGGTGAAGGGGCCATTCCCCACCAGGTTCCCGGGCTTGGTCCAGGGCGACCCGCGCTGATCCATCTTGCCGAACTTCTCGATCGTCGCCTTATGGACTGGAAACCAGGATTGGTGGAAGGCGAGACTCGGGACATAGGCGACGGGACGCGCGAGGTGGATGACCAGCGTATGATCGTCCTGCGCGATCACGCCAACCTGGGTGGGATCCGTGATTTTCCCCTTGTTGAAGTCCTCTGCATTCTGGATGCAGTAGAGCATATAAGAGTACTCTGAGCCAAAGGCAGGCGCGAGGGTGCGGCGGATACCGTAGACGAAATCTGTGGCCGTGACCGGGTCGCCATTCGACCACTTGGCGTTGTTGCGAAGGTGGAACGTCCAAGTCAGGAGATCCCGCGTCGATTCCCATTTCTCGGCGACGCCGGGCAAGGGATGAAGATCCTGGGCATCGAAGCGGGTCAATCCCTCGAAAAGGGCGGAGACGATGTGGGAATCCTCGAGACTCGTGATGACACCGGGATCGAGATCGGTTGGTTCCCCCAGGTTGCCCACGTGGAAAACGGTTGTGCTCCGGCCTTTGCCGCCTGGGCCGGAGCCACCCGGCCCGGCCGACCTGGAGCATCCGGAAAAAAACAAAGCCGCGGCGAGCGCGGCTGAGACGATGCCAGGGCCAATTTTGGGGACGGACGTGTTCATGGTATTGCTTTTGACTCCAGTCCTCTGACCCCCGTCCTCCGACTTCGATCCTGCCGGCGCCCGGATCGCCCTATTTCGGCGCCTGCGTGGCCCGGATGATCTCGAGCCGCTTGTCGATGTCGTTCATCTTCGCCATCAGGTCTTCCTCGACCTTCTTGCGCTCGCTGCTGTTGACGATGCTGAGGTTGGTGGCGTCCTTGACCACGTTGGCCGGGAGGGTGAGGAGCCGGGTGATCAGGCCCTTGTCCTGGAAGGAGCTGAGATACAGGGCCGTGATTTCGTGCGACAGCTTCATGGCGTCGTCGGCCACCGACTGCGTTTCCTGGAGATTATTGTTCAGGACCTGGTTCCGCGCCATCTCGGAAGTCAGCACCTTGCTGACCTGGTCCGAAATCCGGTTGCTGTAGCGGTCGATCGATTCGCGGGTGAGATTCTGGTCCTTCGACATCTCGGTCAGGATGGGCTGGATGCGGTCCGCCATCCGGGCCGAGACCTTGTCGACCTGCTCGTTCTGCATCTTTTCCGCCTCTTCCGGCGACTTCGGCAAGGGGTTGTAGGGCTGCACCTTCTTCGCGATGGCTTCCGCGAGCTGGTCGACCTTCTGCGAATTGAGCTTTTCCACTTCCGCTTCCGTCATGAAGACATCGGCCGAGCGCTTCTCGATGGCATCCTTGAGGAGCTTGTCCAGCGAATCGATCTGGCGCCGGTTCGTGTCCGTCGCCTGCTGCAGCTTGGCCTCAAAATCGGCCCGCTGCTTTGCCAGGGCCTCCTGCTGCGCGCTCTGCGCTTCCTGCACGGTCTGCTGCTGCTGATAAAGCGCATATCCGACTCCGACGACGATTACCGCAATCAAGAGGACCGCGGGAATCTGCTCCTTGAATTTTTGCCACATGGTGGGATGAGTGTTGGTTTTTCGATGGATAAGCAGCCGGTGCGCCAATTGCAATCTCCCGGTTGGCCGGTTCTTGCATCAGATCGAAGGCGCCGCCAGTGAAAGGATGACGTGAGCCTCAACGCGACCGAACAACTGATCTGTGATCACCTGCTACAGCACCGGGAGGAGAGACATCATTGGATCACCAAGGTTCAATCCAGCGTTTCCGCTTCCGGAGGAAACGCCAGCGAGGCGGCGTCGCGCCTCGAACGGGACCTTTGGGACTATTTTCGGGAAAGAAGCGGGAACGCCGAGCCCTTTAAAAGTTTTGCCCTTCGCTTCGGGGTCCATCGCACCAGCTTGCGAAACCTTGCCGAGCACCTGATCCGCCTCTGGGCCCCTCCGACGCCCAGGAAGAATCCCAAAACCGGCGACTGAAAGGCGCCTCATCCCAGCGGGGCCGCCTGCTGAGATTACAAGGAAGTAATTATGAAACTTTCCCGGAAAGACTGCGTCTATGTTTTCGTTCTAAACCTCGTCCGCCTAGCGGATGAGTTTTGGGGTAACAAAGAAAGCCAGTGGCGGGCCGCTTAGGGGTAGGCGGCCCGCCTTCTTTCTTTTTGGCGCGGCCGGCAAAAAGAAACCGCGCCGCAGTCCCGGCTCCGGGACGAAGGCGGGTCACTTTTGGGTGCCCCCCGGAGCAATTTCCGTGACATCGCGACGAACCCGTGATTCGCTGCGCGTACCAAATTACCCGATGGAGAACCTGCGAGGGGCGGTTGCCTCAAGTCCGCGGATCAGGGTTTCGGCGAAGGTAAAGACCTACGTGCTGGACACCAACGTCCTGCTTCACGACCCCCAATCCATCTTTAAATTCGAGGAGAACAACCTCGCCATACCCGTGGAGGTGCTCGAGGAGCTCGACTCGATCAAGAGCGAGCAGTCCACCGAACGCGGCCGCAATGCGCGCCGGGTGCATCGCATCCTGGAGGAGCTTCTGCCCGATTCGCGCTCGGTCCACGAGGGGGTGGAGTTGCCGAGCGGCGGCACACTCTCGATCATCATCAACCCGTATATCGGCGACGCGGGCCGGCGCTCGCCGGCGATGGCGCGGCTGCGGGAGATCCTTCCCGACCAGAACAAGACCGACAACCGGATCATCGCCTCCGCCCTGTTTGTGCAGGAACAGTTCCCGCCTCCCACGATCCTGGTCACCAAGGATGTCAACGTGCAGCTCAAGGCACGCGCGGTCGGCCTGGAGTCGCAGGATTATCTCAACGACAAGGTCCAGTCCGACGTCGATGACGCGAGCTACCGGGAGATCGCGGTCGACGTCTACGAGCTCCAGCGCTTCTGCTCCGAGGCCGAGTTCGAGATCGGCCAGGCGGCCGGAGAGCTTTACCTCAACGAGTACGTCCTGCTCCGGTCGGCCGAGGGCAAGACGATGCCCGCGCGGTATTATGGGGATGGCGTGGTCCGCCGCCTGAAAATTCCGGATTTCGTCAAGGCCCCGGGTGGCATCCCGATTCGCCCGCGCAATCTCGAGCAGCAATTCTTCATGGATGCCCTGCTCGACGACAGCGTCCACATGCTCACGTGCTTCGGCAAGGCCGGCACCGGCAAGACGCTGCTTTCGACCGTCTGCGCGCTGCACCTCACCCACGAGGAGCACTCGCGCTACGATGGCGTCTCGATCTCACGTCCGGTCATTTCCCTGGGCAAGGATATCGGCTTCCTGCCCGGCACGCTCGACGAGAAGATGAAGCCGTGGCTCCAGCCCTACTATGACGCGCTCGAGGTGCTGATCCCCTCCAAGCCGCCGAAGGAGCCCCAGTTTGCCTCGAAGAAGGTCTCGAAGAAGAAGCACCGGAAGCACGACGACCCGCCCTATGCCGGCCCCTCCTATGCGGGCTCTTCCGGCGGCGGGACGCTCGTCAAGCCCTACGAGCGGCTCCTGAAGAGCGGTGTCGTCGAGATTGAAGCCCTCGCTTTTATCCGCGGGCGCTCGATTGCGCGGCGCTTCTTCATCCTCGACGAGGCGCAGCAATTGACTCCGCACGAGGTCAAGACCGTCATCACGCGTATCTCGGAGGGTTCGAAGATTGTCCTCATCGGCGACCCCGCGCAGATCGACAATCCCTACGTCGATTCCCGCAGCAACGGCCTGGTCTATTGCCACGACCGGATGAAGGGCCAGGCCATCGCCGCCCACGTCAAGCTGACCAAGGGCGAGCGCTCGAAGCTCGCCGAGCTCGCCGCGGATCTGTTGTAGGAGTCAGGAGTCAGGAGACAGGAGTCAGGAGGCGGAAGGCGGAAGGCGGAGGTCTTTATGACGCGCCCCCCGGGAACTCCGCTGTCAAGGATGGTTGCAAATTCTGACTCCTGACTCCTGACTCCTGTCTCCTGTCTCCTGTCTCCTGTCCCCCGACCTCCGCCATGCTCGCCGCAATCCTCCTCACTCTCTTCGCCGCGGGCTGGCGCTTTCTCGCCATCGCCCAGCCGGCGCTCGGCAATTTCTCGCCGTTGATGGCGCTCACTTTCTGCGGCGCGGTTTACTTCAAGCGCCCCCTGCTCTGGCTCGCGCCTTTTGTGGCGCTGACAATCACCGACATCTGGCTCGATCGTTACTACACGATCCGCTTCGGCGAATCATGGACCTTTCAGAGCGAGATTTTGCGCCTGCTGTGTTTTGCCCTGGCACTGCCGATCGGCCGGTGGATTTCGCGCCGGCGGAACTGGATCAATGTCCTCAGCGGCTCGCTGGGCTGTTCTCTCCTGTTCTACCTCGTCACGAACACCGACGCCTGGCGCCACGACCCGAACTACATGCACAACCTCTCCGGCTGGTGGCAGGCGCTGACGATCGGCCGGCCGGAATATCCGCCAACGTTTCTGTTCTTCCGCAACACGCTGCTTAGCGACCTCCTGTTCACCGGTCTGTTTGCGCTGCTGGTGACCCGCGTTGAGGTGAAGAGTCCGGCCGCCGCGGTGCGCGCAGATTGATAGGGAGAGGTTGAGTTCTCGCGTTTGTCCGCCGGCAAGGTGGTGCGCGTTGTCCCAACGCGCTTTGAGCGTCTGGGACGAACCGCGCCACCTTATTTCTACTGTTCCGCCTCGCGGGCCAGGAGCCACAGGAGATCGGAAAGGCGATTGAGATAACTGATGCATTCCGGGCGGAGCCGCCGCCCGGTTTCCGCGAGCCCGACGACCCGGCGTTCCGCGCGGCGCGCGGCGACGCGGGCTTGTTCGAGAACAAGGCCAGCGGCGTTCCCGCCTGGCATCACCCAACCCTTGGCCGGCGGCAGCCGCGACTCGATCGCGGCGACCTCGGCGTCGAGACGCGAAACATCGTCGTGGGAAAGTTTGGCAAACTTGGATTGCTCGTAGCGCGCCCTGTCCGACTCGGCGCACGAGACTTCGCCCATGAGGGCGACAAGATTCTGCTGGATGGATCCAATGAGACCAGCGGCCGAGGATTCGACCCGAACAATCCCGGCGGCGCGAAGGGCGCCGATGGCGACATTAAGTTCGTCGATCGCGCCCACCGCCTCGATCTGCGGATGGGACTTCGACACGCGCTGCCCGTAGAGCAGCGAAGTGGTCCCATCATCCCCGCGCTTCGTGGAAATCGAACTCATGAAATCAAACCCCAGAGGCACAAAGACACAGAGCACCCACAAAGAATTTCTCTGTGCGTGCTTTGTGTCTGTGTCTTTGTGCCTCCGTGGTTCAACTTAAGCCTTGGCGATCTTGGCTGCCTCCCTTGTCCGTTTGACCAGTGCCTTCACGTCGTCGTCGATGCTCTCCCGCACCTTTTTCGTCATTCGGTCGATGAAGAGGACGCCGTTCAGGTGGTCGACCTCGTGCTGGACGCAGCGGCCGAAAAGGCCGTCGCAGGCGAGGACGTGGGGGGTGCCATGCTCGTCCTGGTACTTCACGGAGACGGCGTCCGGGCGCACGACGTCGCCACGAATTTTTGGAAAGGACAGGCAGCCTTCCTCGTAAATGGCCTCCTCCGCGAGGGGGAGGGGAGTCACCTCGGGGTTGACCAGGGTGATCGGCATGATCAGGTCCAGCGGCGGTTTCTTGCCGTCGAGATTCCAGTTGAAATCCACCTTGGCGACGCGGAGATCGATGACACAGACCATGAGGGGCCGGCCCACCTGCTGGGCGGCCAGCCCGATCCCTTCGGCCTCGTGCATGGTTTCGATCATCTGGGCGGTAAAAGCCCTCAATTCGGCCCCAAAGCTCGTCACCCGGGTTCCCTTTTTTCTTAGGACCGGATTGTTATAATGAACAATTTGCAGTGCCATTGGTCGAGGACTGCCAAAGGGTTAAATTGCAACATCCCTGCCGCAACTGTATAGTTCCCCGATGAACGTCTCTGCAGACCCGAGGAAGCGATGGTCGTTCGCCGCTTTCCTGGCCGTTCTCGTAGGCCTCGCCCTGCTGGTCGCGGCCTGGATGTTTCCTGCCAGCCTCAAATCGGTCTCCCCGGCCCTTTTGCGCGCAGCGGGGGAGGGCACGCAATCCGTCTCCGATTTCGGCATCGGCTTGGTCGACCTGGAAAAACCGGGCCCGGCCGCCCTGGTCCTGGTCGCGGCCAGGTCCATCAATGAGCCGAAGGCCTCGGCCCTCGCAGCGAAACTGGACGCCGCCAACGGCCGGCAGCCGCAGCTGGTGGCCTGGGGTGGATGGGACCCCTTCCTCGATCCGCTTTTCAATCTCCGTGAGAACAAGGCGCAGACGAAGACCACGCCGATCCTGACTTTTCTCCTTCCGGAAAAGGCCCGGGAAACGCTCCGCGCCTACCTCGCCACGTCGCGGTCGGAGGCCGTGCTCGCCGTCCTGAAGACGCACGACGTCACCGGCACGCATCAGTTTGTCGCGGCCTCGAAGCCTGGCGGACAGCCGCTCGACGCGGTGATCCTGCTCACCGCCCTGCTCATCCAGGGAGAACACTTCGATCCCGCCCTCCAGCGGGAACTCCGCGGCCTCGCCGAGACCGCCTCGAAGCAGAACGCCCTGGGCGACGATCTCGAGGCCTTCTACGTCGACCTCCTTTCGCTCGGGCAGCGCCTGGACTGGGTGCAGCTGGCCTCGCTTCTGCGGCTGACGGCCGACACCCACACCGTCGGCGAGTTCGCCCACATGGCCCGCGTCGCGCCTGACCAGATTCCGCTCATTTACACCGCCGCGCTTTTCTCCGGGTCGGCCGACCGCGTCGCCACCTATCTGATCCAATACGGCAAGACCGGCATCGAGGACGTCCGCTACGCGCTGGGCGCGGGCCAGGGGGCCCTTCGCGAGTTGCTGCAGCGGCAGCTCCCGCTCAGCCGCGTGCGCACCCCCGAGCTCGCGCCCGCGGCCGGCTTCGGCCTGCTGCACCCGGCGATCGCGCTGACCGTGAAGTGGGGTGCCTTTCTCCTTGGGGCCTTTGTGCTCCTCCGCGGACTCGATCGCCTTTTTCTCTCGTCCGCCGGCGACAGCCCAACGCTGCCCCATCTGCAAGGCGGCATCCTGGCGATTCTCATGGCGGGCATGCTGGTGCTCGTGACCGAGCCTTATCTGCTGAAGGCGGCGCCGCCCTCCGAATTCAAAATGAGGCTGGTCCTTCCCGTCCTCGTCGCCGCGGCCCCATCCGGGCCCGCTCCCTCCCAACAATCGTCGAACATCACCAACATGGATACTAGCACCCTGATCTCCATCGGCATATTTGCCGCGCTCCAGGTAACGATGTACCTGATCTGCCTGATGAAAATCCGCGAGGTCGAGCGGGCAAATGTCCCGCCGCTCGTGAAGCTGAAGCTGATGGAAAACGAGGAGAATCTCTTCGACGGCGGGCTCTATGTCGGCATCGGCGGCACGGCCACCGCCCTGGTCCTCCAGGTCCTCGGCGTGATCCAGCCCAACCTGCTCGCCGCGTATTCCTCGAATCTCTTCGGCATCACCTGTGTCGCCCTCGTCAAGATCCGCCACGTCCGTCCCTACAAGAAACAGATCATCCTCCAGGCCCAGGAAGCCATCCAGGCCGCCGCCCGTTTGGTGACAGCTTGAGACCGATCGAACACCCAACACCGAACACCCGACATCCAATTAATTCCGAGCCATCCGCGTGAATCTGTTTTTATCCGCGGTCAACCCAACGCCTTTGCCGGATGAATAAGACTCTTCTACTGATTCTCTGCGACTTTCTCCTCTTGAACCTCCTCGCCCTGACGCGCTGGGAGAAGGCGGAGCCGACCCGGCTGCAGCAGACGCCAGTGCCCGAGGCGGGCGGGGCGGTCCAGACCAAGGAGCAGGACATGCTGGCCGCCCTGCAGCAGTCGCTCAGCGACGAGAAGGCGACCCGCGAGCAGCTCGCCAGCACGCTGAACTCCCGCGAACAGAACCTGGCGGCCCTCCAGGGAGAAAAGGCCAACCTGCAGTCGTCGCTGGCCGAGACCCAGAAGGCCGCCAGCGACCTCAGTGCGAAATTCAACGCGGCTTCCCAGGAAGCCCTGATGAGCAAGGAACAGCTCGCGGCGATGCAAAAGGAGCTCGAGGACAAGCGGGCCGAGGCCGAGCGGCAGGCGAAGGCGCTGTCGACCCTTGAGAAAGACCAAGCCGAGGCCCGGCAGAAGATCGAGGGCCTCTCGGTCGCCGTGAAAGTGGCCGAGCAGGAAAAGCTCCTGCTGAAGGAATCCGCCGACACCTACAAGCAGCAGGCGCAGGCCGAGCGCACCGAGCGCGAGAAAGTGCAGGCCACGACCGTCCAGCTGGCGGAAGGCGTGGGACAACTGGCGGAGAAATCCGGCCAGCTCACCAAGGAGATTCGCGAGAACCGGCCGATCAATCCCAACACGCTGTTCACCGATTTCCAAAACAATCGCGTGAAGACGACCTTCACCGCCAGCCGCCCCGGTTTGCTCGGGACGGTGAACCGCTCGAAGGAATCGCAGACCGTCTTTGTGACTGACGGCGCCAAGACCTATGCGTTGCTCCACCTCGCGGACACACCCTTCTCGTTCCTGGAGAATCCCGCGGACTGGGCGAAAATCGGCATCGAGTTCTCCAAGCCGCCGGCCTACCACACGACGGCCACCTCCTTTTCGTTCCTGTCGGTCGATCCCCGCGTCATCGCCGTTCCTCTCGACGACGCCCAGGTCAAGGCGCTAGGCGTGAAGGTGTATCAAACCGCGCTGGACCCCTTCAAATTCGCCGACGCGGTCCTCATCAACGAGCAGGGCACGGGGTATGGGCAGGTTTCCTTCAAGATCGACCCCTCGCAGCCGAGCTACGTCCGGGTCGACAACCGGCTCATGAAGCGGCTGTTTGGCGATTTTGCCCCGAGCCGCGGCGACCTCGTCTTCAGCCAGACCGGCGAATTGCTCGGGATCATGGTCAACAGCGACTACTGCGCCGTGATCAACAATTTCCTTCCGGCCAAGACGATCAAGACGGGCGAAGACGTCACGGCCCAGGCCACGTCGGGTGCGCTCGACGCCATGCTCCGCCGGTTCCAGTCGCTGCCGCTCAAATTACAGTAATTTTTGCGCCGGTGCGCAAAAATTAGGCGGCGTCGCCGCCGGTTCGGGCGGCGAGAAGTCGGAGGTCAGATGTCAGACAGACCGAGGCCCGGGCCAACTTGAGCGTTGAGCGTTGAACGTCGAAAGTTGAGCGTGGCCCAGTGCCGCCCAACATCCTCTGGATTCTCACCACCCAGTGGCGGGCGCAGGCCACGGGGTATGCGGGCGACCCCAATGCGCGGACGCCTTCCCTCGACGCCCTCGCGGCCAGGAGCTTCAATTTCCGCCAAGCGGTCACGCCGCATCCGTTCGGTCCATTTGCGCGAGCCGCGCTTTTGACCGGGGTGTCCTCGCCGCAGAATGGCGTGCGCGATTACTATGACCCGCTGCCCGCCAATGCGTCGACAATCGCCCATCGCCTAAATGACCGTGAATATATGACGGCATTTTTTGGAAGCTGGCATGTCGGGCGGCGCGATCCCAGTGCGCCCCTGGTCGGCGAGGCGCAGGCGAAGGCCATGATTCCAGGAAACGAGCGCGGCGGATTTCAATACTGGGAGGGATTCGAGAGCGGCTTTCTCCTCAACGAGCCCTGGCTGCACGGCACCGGCCTGCCGGCAGCCACTCAATTCAGCGGTTACCAGAGTGACGTCGTCTGCGGGAGGGCCGCCGCTTGGATTGCGGAGTGCGGAATGTCGGAAGGCGGATTGCAATGTCCATGGTTTGCCGTGGTCAGCCTCGAGGCCCCGCATCCTCCCTATGCGGCGGCGGCGGCGGGCATAGCGCCGGCCGACCCGGCGTCCCTTGTGCTGGCGGGCAACGTCCCGCGGGGCGGCGGGGTCGAGGCCCGCGCCCGCCGCGAACTGTCGGGCTACTACGCGCACATCGAGGCGACCGACCGCGCCATCGGCCGGCTGCTGTCTTCCGCAGCGGAACTCGCCAGGGCTTCGTCCGTCCCGCCACCCGCCATAGTCTTCACGTCCGTCCACGGCGACATGCACGGCGCCCATGGCCTGTTCCGCAAGGGCTGGCCCTACGAGGAAAGCGTTCGGGTTCCGCTGCTGGTCCAGGTGCCGGGGGCCGCGCCGGAGGCTTCGGATGAGCCGGTATCGCTGGTGGATCTGCCGGCGATGACGGTTGCCCTTGCCGACGCAGGAGCGTCCTCGCGCCCCGCCCGGGTCGGGGCAGGCGCACTCCTCCAGGGACGACAGAATCCGCACGAATCCGAAATCTCCATGCCCTCGATCGTGGCCCGGCCCGATCAGTGCGACCGGATCTGGCGCGGAACCCGGAGCCGGGATCGGAAGAAAATCTTCAACGCCGACGGCTCGCCCTGGCTGGAATTCGACCTCCGCAGCGACCCGGCCGAAACGAAAAACCTGGTCGCGGATTAATGCCAACCGCGGATATCGCGGTCAGGATGTGCGGCCAATCCTTGCGGCAAATTGCCGCCGGATGGCGTCCGCGATCTCCTGCAACTTGACCGGCTTGGAGACGTGGTCGTCCATGCCGGCGGCCAGGCAGGCCTCGCGGTCTCCCTGGAGGGCGTTGGCGGTGAGGGCGATGATCCGGGGCTGGCATTCGGCTGGGAGGATGCGGCGAATCTCGCGGCTGGCCTCGAGGCCGTCCATCTCGGGCATCTGCAGGTCCATCAGGATGAGGTCGTACGAGCGTTTCGAGGCCGAGGCCACGGCCTCGCTCCCGTTGGCAACGACATCGGCCTGGTAGCCGAGCCGCTCGAGGAAGCGGAGGGCAACCTTCTGGTTCACGGGATTGTCCTCCGCCAGCAGCACTTTCAGCGGGATTTCCCGGCCGAGCTGGCCCGGTTCGCTGCTGACCTGAAGTTCGATCTCGCGCTGGGTTGCGCTCGCGAAAAGCGCGCGCACGGCACTGAGAAAGGCCGAGGTCTTGATCGGCTTCACCACGTACGCGTAGCGATGCCCGTCGGGCGGGGTGCGCGGGACCGCGGTCCCAAAGTCGAGGGTGACGATGCGCGGCGCGGCCACTTGGGAAGCGGCCGCGACGGCCTCGGCCAGGTCCGGTTCATTTCCCTCGATCAGCAACAGGCTCGGCTCGCGGGCGATCGAGCGCACCAGGGTCGTGAAATCGCCCGCGTTGGCCGCCTCGTGCACCTCGCAGCCGGCGGTTTCAAACATCGCGCGAAGGCGGCGACGCGTGGTGGGAAAGGCGACCAGCGAAAGGATCGGGCCGCCCCGCAGGCCAGCCGGCAGCTCGCTGGTGGCGGGATCCGGCTGCTGGGGTGCGGCCATCGTCTCGATGGTGAATATAAAGGCCGATCCGCGATCGACCCTGCTTTCGACCCTGATGCCGCCACCCATCAGTTCGCACAGGCGCTGTGAAATCGCCAGGCCGAGGCCGGTGCCCCCGTATTTCCGCGTCGTCGAGGAGTCGACCTGGGAGAAGGCCTTGAAAAGCCGGTCGAGCCGGTCCGGCGCGATCCCGATGCCCGTGTCGCGCACGGTGACCTCGATCATCAAGCCCCCATGCGCGCCGGCTTCGCCGGTCAGGGCCCGGACCTCGATCGCAATGCCGCCATTGTGGGTGAACTTGACGGCATTGTTGACCAGGTTGACCAGCACCTGCCGCACCCGGTTCACGTCGCCGACGAGCCACGGCGGGATATCGGGAGCGATGTAGTAACCGATCTCCAGGTGCCGCTGCGAGGCCTGCGGCGCGAACAGCTCGATCGTCTCCTCGAGGCAGAGCGCGAGGTCGAAGGGCAGCTTTTCGACCTCCATCTTGCCGGACTCGATCTTCGAGAAATCGAGAATGTCGTTGATGATCGTGAGGAGCGCCTCGCCCGAGGTGCGGATCGTGTTGACGAAATCGCTCTGCTCCGCGGTCAGGTTGGTGTCGAGCAGCAGGCTGGTCATGCCGATGACGCCGTTCATCGGCGTGCGGATCTCGTGCGACATCGAGGCGAGGAATTCCGACTTCGCCCGCGAGGCGTTGTCCGCGTCGGCCTTGGCCCGCCGCAGCGCCTGCTCGGTCTCGACCCGGGCCGTGATGTCGGCCATCATCACGATGAAGTTCTCGAGCACGCCCTTGTCGCTGCGCACCGGCTGGATCTCGAGCTGCAGGTGGTATTTCCGGCCCGACTTCGAGAAATTGACGATGTCCGTGCTCGCGCCGTGGCCGCGGGCCATCGCGGCGCGGATATAGGAGGTTGACCGTACGTTCGGGTCGGCCGCGATCAGGAAGTCGGCCGCGCTCCGGCCCTCGATTTCCTCCTGGGAGTACTCAAGGACCCGGCTGAAGCTCTCGTTGATCCACTCGATCCGGCCGTCGGGCGAGCAGATCATCACGAGATTGTCCGTGCGGGCCGCCACCAGGGAAAGCTTCCGGGTCGCCGCCTGGCTCTCGCGCAGGGCGTCCTGCGCCTGCCGCCGGGAGGTGATATCCTGGATCGTGCCGATGATCCGGCTCGGCACCGTGCCCGCCACCCCCACCGCGCGCGAGCGTGAATAGACCCAGCGCCAGCTGCCGTCCCTGGCCTGGACGCGATACTCCGGGTCGATGAAAGGGGCGGCGCCCGAACGCTGGCTCTCCACGCGGCGGCGGTACTCCGCCAGGTCCGCGGGATGGATCAGGTTCTGCCAGGCCTCGACCGTGGGGCCCATCTTGTCCGGGTCATAGCCCAGCATGATCCAGAGGCCGTGACTGTAATGCACGTAGCCCGAGGAGACGTTCCACTCGAAGATTCCGACAAGCGTCGAGTCGAGCGCCAGTCGCAGCCGTTCATCGGCCAGCTTCAGGCGCGCCTCGATCCGCCGCCGCTCCTCGTTTTCCTCGTGGAGGAGCTTGTTTGCGCTCTCGGCGGAGGTCAGGCCGGCGCGGGCGCTCCGGGCAAAGTGGACGCTGAGCCCCAGGAGCGCGGTGATGCCGAGGCCGGCGCCGAGGGCGAATTCCGGCAGGTAGCGGCGGCTCTCGGCAATGTACGCCTCGCTCGGGGTCAGCTCGACCGTGATGCGGCGCCGTGCCGCGGTGATCGCAAGCGAGGCCCGGTTCGAGGGGCTCGAGGGCACGGTCGGGTTCGAGAACACGGGCTCGGAGCCCACCTTGACGCTGAAGGCGTAGTGATTGGAAAGGCCGAGGTCGTTGTCGACGAGGAGAAAAAGGGTCTGGTAGGTGAAGTCCGCCGAGACGTAGCCAATGAGGTTCTTGGCGGTGGAAATGAGCGGCGCATAAACGGCGAAGCCGGGCCCGTTGAATGGAATGGGGATGGACGGCGACGAGACGGCCTCGCCCGCGGCCTTGGCCGCCTCGATCGTCTTCGCCCGATTGGACCCGGACGCCGGGTCGGTGATGTGGTTGAACTTCCCGATGGCGGCGTTGGAGGGCGTGGACCAGGTCGTGACGCCATTGGAATCGAGCCGTGAAACGGTGACGGCGCCAATCTCCCGGACGGGCTGGGCGTCGAGCTCCCAGATCGTTTCCGCGGCTTCGTCGCGGCTGTTCCAGCCCTTGGCCAGCCGGCCGATCGCGTCCTCGTCCTTCTGGAATTCCTCCGTGATCCGGTCGACCGCCGCCTTGAGCTCGATGCCGGTCTCGGTATCGGTCCGAAGTTTTTCCCAGTTCCTGAGGCCGACCCAGAGGATCACGGTCAGCGTCAGGCAGGCGACCACCGCCGGCAGCGCCGCCCAGTCCGGGACACTGCCCTGGGTCCGGCTGCTGTCGCTCCACGCCAGCGAAAGCAGGGATACGCCGAGCAGCAGGATCGCGACCGCCTCCGGCAGGGCCGTGGCGGTCTCCGTCCCCCAGTTGACCGTCTCGAGCGAGGCGAGGTAGCCAAAGATCGTGGCGACCCCGATGGCGCCGGTGAGCGAACCGGCGGCGGCTTCCGCGAACAGCCGTGCGCGGCTTATCCCCGGATGCATCGCGCGCCAGACCACGGGCAGGGCGGCGACGAGGAAGGCCCCGGCCACGGCGATCGACATTTGCCCGGGGATCGCTGTCCGCACCTGCAGCCGGTCCCGCACGAGGAACTCCCCGATCTGGAAACTCACACCGAGCAGGTGCTCGAGCACGGTCGCGCCCGCGACGAGGAGCGGCACCATCGCTCCCCAGGAGGCCTCGCGGAAACCCGCGCGCAGGCCGAGAAAAACAAGACCGAAGGCCAGGACGCAGACGCTGGCATTCGCCTTGATCGGCGCGGAGCCCGTCCGCAGCTGGACCAGCGCATTAATATCGAACCACCACCCCGCCAGGCTCAGGGTCCCAATGATGGCCAGCGCCGCCGCTGCCACTGCAAGCAGGCGCCTCGGCCAGACCGATTCGGGTGTTTTTCGAAGCGTAGGCATTCAGCCCGGTTTACTATAAAAGCGGGATTAGGGGTTTTACCCTATATGGGCAGCTTCTGCAAGCTCCGGCAGAGAGGTTTTTTACGGAGTTAAAGCGGGAGCGGATGAAAGATCGGGAGTAGGTGGAGCGGGGTTATCGAGGAGGGCTCGCAGGGTTGGGTTCGGCCCGCTGACCGTAAGGGCCCATTTCGGTTCGTCGAAAGTGCCGCTCAGGCTGACTTCAAACGCGTCGGTGATCGGTTTCAGGACGGTATCGAGCAAGGCCGGCAGGAGAGCTTTGCTTTGCCCAAACGGGGCCACGTTCGCCAGGAAATCGAGCGTCTTGTTGTCGAGCGCATATGCCCCCTTCGCGTTCACCGCCGAATTGGCCCCGGTTAGCACCAGGTTGGGGAATATCAGTTTTGGGCCGTCGATCGTGATGCCGGTTTGAAGCCGCGTGAAGCGGAGCGACGTGAAGCTGAGCACGCGCGACAATTCACCGAGCATTCGCACCTCGCCGAGTTGCGGTCCGTTGACCTCGGCCACGCCGGTGCCGTGGAAGCTCAGGGCATCATCGGCGTTTCCCCGCGCGCTCGCGGAGAGGTTGAGCTGCGAATCCGCCGCCTTTGCCACCAGGGCGCTGCGGCTGGGAGCGGTCGTGTTGTTTCGCTTGGCGAGGTAATTCCCGAGGACTTCGACCGCCGGCCCCAGCTTCGCGTCCTTGATGTCGAGGGCGAATTCAAGCTGCCGCGCGTCAGCCTTGCCGAAGCGGTGGACGGTGCCGGTGGCCGTCCCGCCGGCGACCTGCACGGAGATGGGATCAATGCGGAGATCGTCGTCCTTCAGCTCCGCCTTGAAGACGGGGTCGGACAACGGGAAATCGTAAAGCGAGAAGCCGCCCGTGCCCTTGCCCTCGACGTGGACGACCTGGTGCTCGCCGTTCTTCGCCGCGGGGCCGTCGAGATGGCCGACGATACGGAGCTGGGGCGGCTGGGCGAACTGGAAAGGCGCGACAATGTCGGCGCCGCTCTGACCGAAGATCCGCGCGGTCGACTGCTCGTCGAGGGTCGAATCGACCGCAAAGTCCATGTACTTGTATTCATTCGCGTCGAGGTCCACCGCCCGCGTGAACGTGCCGCTCCCGACGCCGGTGCCGCGCGTCAGGCGGAAATCGAGGGCGTCGTAGAAATCCGGCCGGATGAAGAGCCGGGTCTGCACCGAGTCGAAGGGAATCTTCTCGATTGTGGTCGGCCCCACCTTGGCCGCGACGAACACAGTCGAGAGGTAGGGCGAGCCCCAGCGGCCCGCGACGTCGACGTCGGCGTCGGGTGGGGCGCTGAATTCAAACCGCCCGAAAAAGCGCGGCCACCACTCGTGGAACCAGGGCGTGATGTCCAGCGGCTGGAGGTGGCCCGTGAGCAGGAACCGGTAGTCCAGGTTCTCCAGGTTCATCGTGTAGCTGCCGCGGGCGGCGTTCTGGCCGACGCGGGCGCTGAGATCCGTCGCTTCGAGCGCGTTCCCCGCGTAGCGAATCCGCCCGGAAATGGTGTCGAACGTAATTCCGCGGGCCTCGACCTCGCGCGCCGTGAAAATTCCCTCGGCGCCGGCCAGTTTCCAGCCGGGATCCAGCTGGACGAAGCCCGAGATCTGCGGCGGAGGACCGATCCTGACCGAGTCCTCGATCGGCTGGCTCGTGAAACGCGAGAGGCTCGCCACGAGCCGTGGGGTGGGAGCGGTCTCGAACTGGATCCGGCCCTCGCCCCTCCCCGGATCGAGGTCGGCGGTGGCCGAGACCGGTGCGTCCTCCAGGGTGGTGGCGACGGAAGCAATCGTCCGGCCCGCCTCGCGCCGGGCCGAAAGCCCGGCGGCGCCGACGGAGAAGCCGTGGCCCCCGGCGCTCCGGATCGCGATGTCCGCGCTTTCCGGCTCCACGGCCCAGGTGTCGGTCCGAATCGTGCCGCGCACGCTGGTGCGGACGCCGTCCGCCGTCAGGTCTCCCGGCACGTCGACCCGGTCGCTGGAGGCCTCGATCGCGACCGCGACCGGCCCGGTGGCGCGCAATGGCAGCACGGTCGAGGCCACCAGGCCCCGGGCGCTCGCGGC
>JADMIO011135827.1_pt1 | contig 25091 bp, 17 predicted proteins | sample 8958161 | NCBI WGS metagenome assembly JADMIO01 (sample SAMN16585339, study PRJNA669376) | soil metagenome | isolation source: Crop rotation soil | place: USA: Cullars Rotation, Alabama | collected 2011
CTCAAGCTCGGCGAGCCGCTTCTCAAGCCGAGCGGCAAGTTCATCCGCACGTTGACGTGCAAGCCCTGAGTTCAGGTGTGACGACTGACGGCCTGCGAGTTCACGCTCCTTCAGTTCGGCGGCTCGGTGATCCCAGTAGTTGATCTCCTTCGTCAGCCGCTCCTTCACCGCCGAAAGCGTCTTGGCGATATGTTCCTCCTTGCGGCCACGGACCTCCTCGAAGTGACCGGGCACAATGTGTGCGACGGCGTGCGCCATCACCTTCGACTCAACGTCCTCCTTAAGCCACTGCTGCTCGCAGAGCGGTTGCACCACCGGTCGCTCTTCCTCCTTGGGTGGGCGATAATTCAAGTATGGGGCGTAGCCAGCCAACCGCGTGGTGCCGTCCTGCGTCACTTCAACAAACTGCATCTGCCGCGAGATGACGCGGCGATTACCCGCATTGTCCGTGCGTGCGTCTTGTATCGCGTGTTCCAAGTACACGAGCGCGCGTACCTCTTCGGAAGGGTCGTCGTCGTCGATCAGAATCGCGCCCTGCCGCAGCAGGTCGCGGTGCCGTTCAAGGATCAGGTCGAGTGAAGAGTCAAGGAGCGGATGACCCGGACAAATGAACGCAGCCATCGGCTTGCCGGGCACACTGATTAGATTCTTCTCGAAGGTCACACGTTCGTATTTCGTGAGCACCGGCAGCCCACGTCCTATGGCGCGGTCGCGGCTACGAACCTGTGCAGGTACGTGCGTGATCTCATATCGCTTCGGCTCTCGTTCCCGGAGATTCCCTCCGAGCAGTTTGAAGGCCTCCTCGAAAAACTGCGCGACGAAGTGCGGCTGAAGCCGACGCGCGTCGGCCCGCTCCATGTCTTCGCGAATCTGCCTGACCCGCGTTGCGTCCAGCGCGTCGTGCGCCAGCGCCCGTTCGGCGATCAACTCTTTGAGAGCGGCGGTGTTGAGTGCTCGCTCGACCACCTGATACAGCCTTGCTCGCACGTCGGGCTGGTCGCCATACCGAACGGCGTCGAGCAAAAGGTCGCGTAGTGAACGATCTTCAAAAGTAAGCCTTCCAAGCACGTCGAAGACGCGTCCGCCGAGGGCTTCTCGCTCTGTGTTGAGTTTCTCCAAGAGACGTAAGTAGACTTCGCCCTCGCGTGTTTCCTTGGCAACAAGATTCCAGAGGTGACAGACCTCTGTCTGACCGATGCGGTGGATGCGGCCAAACCGCTGTTCCAGCCGGTTCGGGTTCCACGGCAAGTCGTAGTTGACCATCAGGTGCGCTCGCTGAAGGTTGATGCCCTCGCCCGCCGCATCAGTGGCAAGCAGCACCATCACGTCCTTATCCTGCGTGAATGCCTCCTGTGCCTTCTTTCGATCCTCGCGCCCCATGCCGCCATGAATGGAGACGACCGCCTCAGGGGTGCCAAGCAGGCTCTTGATCTTCGTGTCGAGGTAGTTCAGCGTGTCGCGATGCTCGGTGAAGATAACGAGCTTGCGGCGATGCCCGTGCGCGTCGAACATCTCGCCATTGTTTTGAAGCAGCTTCGAAAGTTCGTCCCACTTGCGGTCGGTGCCACTCCCCCGGACCCGCTGGGCCAGCCGCTCCAAGTTCTGAAGCATGCCGATCTCGATCTCTAACTCGCGGATCGTTCGTGCGGCAGAGGCCTGATCGACAACCTTCTCCTCCTGCTCCTCGGCTTCGGCATCAGGGAACTCTTCGAGATCGGCGATCTCGTCGAGGGAGAAGACGGGGAGTTTGAACCCGCCACTGCCGTCACCATCCAGCCGAACATCCACACCGCGCTTCAGCACTTGCTCTTCGCGGACGCGCTTTTCGAGCCGCTCGCGGCGACGGCGAATCGACTGGTAGATTGCCTCGGGCGAGGACGCGAGACGGCGTTGAAGGATTGTGAGCGCGAATCCGACTGTACCCTTGCGGCCTTCGTTCTCTAACGCCTCCGCACGATTGAACTCCTCGCGCACGTAGTTAGTTACTTGCTCGTATAGCTCGGCCTCCGCGTCGGAGAGCTTGTACGTGACGGTATAAGCGATGCGCTCGGGAAATAGCGGCGTCCCGTCGAACTTGAGCAAATCCTCTTTGACGAGCCGCCGCATCATGTCGCTGGTGTCGGCGACGTGTACGCCGTCGCGGAACTTGCCCTCGAAGCGGTCGCCGTCTAGGAGCGCCATGAACAACTGAAAGTCCTCTTCCTTCCCGTTGTGTGGGGTGGCGGTCATCAGCAGGAAGTGGCGGGTCTGGCCTCCGAGCAGCCGTCCGAGTTGGTAGCGCTTCGTGTACTTGATCTCACTGCCGAAGTAGGAGGCGCTCATCTTGTGCGCCTCGTCGCAGACCACGAGGTCGTAGTCAACCTGCTTGAGCTTCTCCTGCACATCCTCGTTACGGCTCAGTTTGTCGAGGCGGCAGATGGCCAACGGATTCTCACTGAACCAGTTGCCTGAACGAGCGGATTCAAGACCGTCGTTCGTCATGATCTCGAAAGGCAGATGAAAGCGCCGGTCGAGTTCGTCTTGCCACTGTTCCGCGAGGCTGCCGGGGCAAACGATTAGACAGCGTTGGAGGTCGCCTCGCGCAAGAAGCTCTTTGATCAGCAGCCCCGCCATGATTGTCTTGCCCGCGCCGGGATCGTCGGCAAGCAGGAAACGAAGCGGTTGTCGCGGGAGCATCGACTCGTAGACGGCGGTGATCTGATGCGGTAACGGATCGACCAGCGACGTGTGGACCGCAAGCAACGGGTCGAAGAGGTGGGCGAGTTGGATACGACGTGCCTCAGAGACGAGGCGAAAACGCGCAGGGTCAGCGTCGAAACTCCACGGCCTACCGGACGCGGCGATTTCCAAGGTGGGTTCGCGGTCGCGATAGATTAACTCACTGCCGAGCCGACCTGAAGAGTCCTTGTACGTGAGTTCGACAGCGACGGTCCCGATCCACTTCACGTCTACGACCGACGCTAACCCATCCGGCAGGATTCCCTTAACTGATGCGCCCTTCGTAAGCTCTTCCAACTTAGCCACGATAGTCCTCCCACCAACCGCCGCGCCAGCGCTTGCAGCGTCCCCTCCATGATGTGGACGACGAAGTGACTTCGACGACCGCGAAGGAGTCGCCGCTGGCAGCCCCGGCAATCCGCTGCCCTCTTTGGACGCAGCGGTTAGTCAACGGAAATCTACCAGATCATGGCCGAATCTTCACGAACCGTCGTCGCTGGCGTCGGCGACGGGACCGGTATCATGGCCGCATGCTGAATCGCAACCGGCGAAAGCGGAACGAGTACGCCGTACGATGCTCGTCGGCCCCGCTGACAATCGTGCGGCGTAACGGAGACCGCTTTGTCTTCTGGCTCGACCGGCCAGACCTCGCCAAAGTTTGCCGCCGTCTTTGGCACGTCTCTGTCGGCGCGTACCCGCAGGTTGTTAGCCGATCGCGCCATCACGAAAGACCGATCTTCCTGCGGCGATTTCTTCTAGGTGTCGGGCGAGACGAGACGGTGTGGTGCCGAGACGGCAACCGATTGAAGCTCAGAAGAGAAAACCTCGTGCCGCAAAAGAGGAAGATCGTAAATTGGTGTCGGGACGTGTGATCGTCCGAGAGCGGTGTATCCCACCGCGTGTCTCATTTCTGCGAGTTCGATACTATAACGCGAATGAGCGGAAGTGATAACCAGATCGTGGAAGCGGCGCAGTCGGCGTGCGGCAGCTTTCGAACCGCGTTGGCGCGTGTCATTTCCACCGGCTCAGGATTTAAGTGGCTGAGAGCCTTCATGCAGACATGTGCATCGGCCTTGTCTGCTGCACCGGGAGGATTTCATGCGGTCTTGATTGGATTGGGAGGTGGCAGCGTTGCCGCTCTTGCGGGGTTCTGGGCAGAGACGGAGCAGGCCAGCGTAACGAACTCTTCGCGCAGTGTCTAATACGCCATGAGGAGCAGTTTGCAGAAATCACGCACCTGATCCATGACATCCTTGTCCGGCTCGATTTGGATAACGAGGAGATTCGGACACGGGTTGAAAGCGAAGAATATCAATCGCTCGTTCGGCGAGCGTTTCGCGACCGAGCTAATTACGAAACTAAGGAGAAGCGTGAGCACCTGCGGAAACTGCTTTCAAACGCCGCACACCCCGGCGTGGTGCCTGACGATTTGATTCGACTGTTCATCGATTGGCTGGGCAAATACAACGAGTTGCACTTTCGCGTGATGGCGACTCTGCGGTCGAACCCCGGTGCAACCCGAGCAGACATCTGGCGGCTCTTGCATGGCGAGACGGTGAGAGAGGACTCCGCAGAAGCCGACCTCTTCGGTTGCCTGATTCATGATCTGAGCCTCGGGCACGTGATTCGACAAGAGCGGGAAGAGACCAGCGATGGACGGTTCCTCCGAACGCAGACGCGTACGAGGAACTCTTCCCCGTACCTAAAGTCGCGCTTCGATGGCGAGAAGCCGTATGAACTAACTGAATTGGGTGCTCGGTTCATCCACTATGTCATGGACGAGGTGGTTAAAAAGTTACCACGCTGAAACTCAGAGGCTGTCCCGCCAGCCCAAGAATGCAGTGCCAATGAATTGCGCCAACACCCACGCCGCCTTTCGACTCACACCCGGTCCGTAGCACAAGGTCACCCCTCCTTCGAGGCCTATGTGGCTGACGAAGAAATCAGAACAGTCTGCGGCACGTTTTCTCAACCGCTCGTTCGCGTCGTCTTGTGCATCCAAACACAGCCTCGCCACACGCCGCAAGCCAACGTCAGCTTGCTCCACCCACCCAACGGCCAATTGCGCGACAGGCAGATCGACTTCGAACGACATCGCGGACTTGCCAAAGCGCCGACCGACCAGCTTTGCTCGAACGTCCTCGTTGAACGGCAATGAGCACGAAATGGCGTTTCGCGTTTTGTGAAGTTCGTCTTGGAGCGGTACGACGACCTCGTGCCAAACATCTATGTGTTTGTCTTGGCCGAGGTGGTCGTACAAGTAACCCCGAATCACCGCAGAGACGCAGAGATCGCGAAGAAGACGAATGGAGCAGCGTGTGCGCCACACTGTGCGCCACACAGGTGTTGAAATGTCAGGATTTTCAGCGAGAATTAGCGAGGGAGTCGTCACTGAAAATCCATGTGTCGCCGGTTCGATCCCGGCCCTGCCCAATTCCTTTCTTGAGCCGGGCGCACGCCGAAATCACGCTTTTTCGCGGAGAAGGCCAATGTTCTTCCACCAGCGATTCATCCCTGGCCTGGCGATCGCTTCGTACATGGTGGGTGATGAGCGTTCCAAGTCGATCGCCGTGATCGATCCGACGCGCGATATCGACGAATACATTCGCATCGCGCGCGATGAAGGTCTGCACATCACGCACATCCTCGAGACGCACGTGCACGCCGATTACGTGAGTGGCGCGATGGAGCTGAAATCGCGGCTCGATGGGAAACCGAAGATCGTCGTCTCCGGAATGGGCGGCGAAGTGTGGACGCCGCAGTATGCGGATGTCGTCGTCAAAGAAGCGGATGAGGTGAAGCTTGGGAGCATTCGACTGAAGGCGATGCACACGCCCGGCCATACTCCCGAGCACGTGACGTGGGCACTGTACGACGACACGCGGAATGCGGACACGCCGTGGCTGCTGTTCACCGGCGACTTTCTGTTCGTCGGTGATGTCGGTCGGCCGGATCTGCTGGGTGACGAACAGCGAAAGAAACTCGCGCATCAACTTTACGAGAGCGTGTTTCAGAAGCTCCCGCCGCTGGCGGATTACACGGAAATCTTTCCCGCGCACGGCGCCGGATCGCTGTGCGGCAAAGCGATCGGATCACGACGTTCATCGACAATCGGCTACGAGCGTCGGTTCAACGCATCGCTGAAGGCGAGCGATGAATCGCAGTGGACGCAGTCGCTGCTCAACGAAATGCCGCCGGCGCCGCCGTACTTTCGTCGCATGAAAGAGATCAACGCGAAGGGCCCGGCGATCCTCGGCCGCGAGCTTCCGGGACAGAAGCGGATCAGCGCGAAAGAACTCAACGATCGGCAGCGTGATGGTTGTTTGATTCTCGACGTGCGCCCGAAGGAAGCGTTCGCCAGCGCGCACATTCCCGGTTCGCTGAACATCCCGCTCGCGGCGAGCTTGCCCTCGTGGGCCGGCTGGTTTGTCCCGTACGATGTGAAGATCATTATCGTCGCGACGGATGCATCTGACGTCATCGAGACGATCACGCACCTCATCCGCGTTGGCTTCGATGAGATCGAGGGCTATCTCGAAGGCGGCATCGAAACGTGGCAAGCCGAAGGGCTGCCGATCGCGAAGCTCGACACGCTGTCCGTGAAGGATCTCGCGGATCGATTGAAGCGAGATGGCTCCCTCAAACCTTTCGTCCTCGATGTGCGCACGCAAAGCGAATGGAACGGCGGACACATCGACGGTGCGACGTTCATCCATGTCGGGCTGCTCAAGGATCGCCTCGCGGCAGTGCCGAAAGATCGCGACGTCGCGATCGTCTGCGGCAGCGGGCATCGCGCATCCATCGCGGGATCGCTGCTGAAACAACACGGCTACGAACGCGTATCCAACGTCCTCGGCGGGATGACCGCGTGGAAAGCAGCGAAGTTGCCTGTCACGACGTAGCCCCCGCGCGTCGCGCCCCCGTCTGGCACACGCGCTGCCTATCATCTTTCGATGACGCCGCCACCCGTGGTTCGTTATTCGGTTCTCGATCTCGCCTCTATCCTGCCAGGTCAGACGGCGGCGGACACATTTCGCAACTCGCTCGATCTGGCGCGGCACGTCGAAGGGTTGGGCTACACGCGCTATTGGCTCGCCGAACATCACAATATTCCCGGGATCGCCAGCGCTGCGACGTCGGTCGTCATCGGATACATCGCCGGCGGAACGAAATCGATCCGCGTCGGCGCCGGCGGGATCATGCTGCCCAACCACGCGCCGCTCGTGATCGCCGAGCAGTTCGGCACGCTAGAATCGCTCTATCCCGGCCGGATCGATCTGGGACTCGGCCGCGCGCCCGGCGGAGATTCGCGAACGGCGCGCGCTCTGCGGCGAACGCTCGGAACGACAGGCGATGAGTTTCCCGAACAGCTCGAAGAACTGCAGTCTTACTTTCGAAAAGCGTCTTCGCCGCACGCGGTTCGCGCGATTCCCGGCGAAGGCCTGAATGTTCCGATCTACATTCTCGGATCGAGCGACTTCGGCGCGCGGCTCGCCGCTGACAAAGGACTTCCCTTCGCGTTCGCATCGCACTTCGCGCCGGATTATTTGACGCTTGCGCTTCAGCTCTATCGCGATGGTTTTCACCCTTCGGATCAACTTCAGCAACCGTACGCAATGGTGGGCGTGAACGCGTTCGTCGCGGACACGGATGAAGAAGCGCATCGGCTGTTCACGTCGCTTCAACAAGTGTTCCTGCACTTGATCCGCAACACGCGCGAAGGTCCGCAGCCGCCCGTCGATTCGATGGAAGGTCGATGGAGCCCCGCCGAGGAGCACGAAGTCAATCGGATGACTGCTGTCTCCGTTGTCGGTTCGCCGAGCACCGCGCGCGAGCAGATCGAAGCGATCCTCGAACACACGCACGCCGATGAGCTGATCTTCACATCGCACATCTTCGATCACGTCGCGCGCAAACGATCGTTCGAGCTCGTAGCGGACGTGATGCGCGATCTCGCGCCGCTCTCCACCGCTGCGCAAACCGTGATTCGATGAATTGCCCGCCATGGGTTGCCCGCCGTCTCGGCCGAGCAACGTGCTGACCGAGACGGCGGGCGTCGTGGCTATCGATTCGCTGCGTGTTAGCGATCACCGCGCATCTTCGCGCCGGCGGGCTGCGCTTCGGCGCCGCCGTAAGGCATATTCATTCCCTGCGCGACGCGATTGCACGATTGAGTGCTGTCCTGGATGCCGGAGACCTGATCCTGCGCGAACTTCCGCACGCGCGGGTCTTGTGCGATCTGCGCTTGTGACTGATACGTGCTCAGATCGTCGGCGTTGTCCGCTTGTGCAGAGGCCGTGTAATAGCGGTCCATCTGGTCGGCGGGCAGCGCGGCGACGATGCGAACTTCCTGCACGTCTGCCATCGCAATCTCACTGGGCAAATCCAAGCCAACTTCCTTGGCCGTTTGAGCGAGCTGTTCATGCGTCTTCGACAGCGTCTGAACCATCTGCTCGGCCATGCGCTTCACGGCCGGATTTTGCGACTTCGCCGCGACTTCCTTCGCGAGGTCGAGCTCCGATTTGTTGTGCATCGTCGCCGTGAGCAGGAAGAGCTTGTCCGCTCGTGCGAAGGGGGAGCCGTCATCGTATCGGTGGCCATTGCCGTCCGTCCTTTCCAAACGCGTGGGTGATGTCGTTGGTTGCGTGAGACCCGATCGTTCAGCCGGGCCGGCCGAACGGAAATCGCGCGGTCGCCCGAACCCGTCGCCTGAGCAAAGGTCACGCCAACGCGACGAGCGGGCTCGCTCACGGCGAGCGTGTCGCAAACGCGGTCGCAACAGCCGCATCGCGGGGCGGATCGCGGAACGGATGTACAGCAAGTTGCCAGCGTGCCTGAATCTGATGGGGGAGACGTGGCCGCTACGAATTCGTGTCGCGTGTTGCGCGCCGGTTGCTCCGGGCGCCCAACATGACCGTATATATGAAGGCGCACGTTTTGTTCGAGCGACCGACTTCGAAGGATCGCGCGCGCCACTCGCAGCGCTTCGATGGTAAAAACGAAGCCACCGCGCGCGTGGCATGTCTGGCATAACGCCAACATCAGAAATGAGTTAGATCGATCCTCGTCCGGCCTCCACGCCATCGGAATGCGAGAACGAACCCATCGGGACCCGACGAGGATGAGTGAGCATGACCGCGACGGATGATCGACCGGCTCGGCTGCGCGAACTCGCGGGGCTCTTCCTGAAGCTCGGGGCGACCGCGTTTGGTGGTCCGGCGGCGCACATTGCGATGATGGAGGATGAAGTCGTTCGCCGGCGCGGGTGGATGACGCGCGAGCAGTTTCTGGATCGGGTCGGCGCGACCAATCTGATCCCCGGGCCAAACTCGACCGAGCTGGCGATCCACATTGGATACGAGCGCGCCGGCGGGATTGGGTTGATCGTCGCCGGCGGGTGCTTCATCGTTCCGGCGGTGATCATCGTGACGATCATCGCGTGGGCGTACGTGCGCTACGGCGCCCTGCCGATCAGCGCGGCGGTGCTGACCGGCGTGAAGCCGGTCGTGATCGCGATCATCGCGCAAGCGCTGTGGCGACTGGGCGCAGTCGCGCTGAAGACGCCGGTGCTCGCAACCGTTGCCGTACTCGCCGCGGGTGCAAACGCGATGGGTGTGAATGAGCTGGTCGTGCTCTTCTGCGCGGCGGCCGTGGTGGTCGCGGCGCGATCGTTCAAATCACGATCGACGTTCGCGGCGCTGCTGCTCGTTCCCACGACGACGACGCTTCCGAGCACCGCGCCCGCGATCGCGTCGGTCGGACTGCTTCCGTTGTTCCTCGTGTTCCTCAAGATTGGATCGGTGCTGTTCGGCAGCGGATACGTGCTGCTCGCGTTCCTTCGCGCGGATCTCGTGCAGCGACTCGGTTGGCTCACCGAGGCGCAACTGATCGACGCGACCGCCGTCGGACAGATCACGCCCGGCCCGCTGTTCACGACGGCGACGTTCGTCGGCTACCTGCTCGGCGGGACGCGGGGCGCGCTCGTCGCTACGGTCGGCATCTTCCTGCCGGCGTTCATCTTCGTTGCGCTTAGCGCGCCGTTGATCCCGAAGATGCGCCGATCACCTACGGCCGGCGCGATGCTCGACGGGCTCAACGCCGGCTCGCTCGCGCTGATGGCCGTCGTCACGTTTCGACTCGCGCGGGTGACGCTCGTCGATCCGCTGTCCATCGCGCTGGCGATCGTGAGCCTCTTCGTTCTCGTTCGCTGGCGCGTGAATTCGACGTGGCTGATCCTCGCCGGCGCGGTGGCGGGGTTGGTGTTGTCCATGTCGACGCACGGCTAGAATCGACGGGCATGGCACTCAGCGCACGCAACCAGTTCAAGGGCACGGTCGTGTCGATCCGCCACGGCGCGGTCACGAGCGAGGTCGTCGTCAAGATCGGCAGCGGGCTGGAAGTCGTCTCGCTGATCAGCACGTCGTCGGCCAAACGGCTTCGCCTGAAAAAGGGCAAGACGGCGACGGCGATCATCAAGGCGACCGAAGTCATCATCTCGACCGACGAGGATGACTAGCCATGCCGAAGCGATCGGCGGCGAAGCGCACCCGGACGGAAACTCCGTCGTTGCGCGGGAAAATCTGGATCGAGATTGGCGGGCGTCCCGCGCTGACCGATGCCGGCGCGGATCTGCTCGAGCAGCTCGACGTTTGCGGATCGGTCTCCGAAGCGGCACGTCGGCTGCGCTTCAGTTATCGTCGCGCGTGGATGCTCGTGGACGCGATGAACAAGAAGTGGCACGCCCCGCTCGTCACCAAATCCATCGGCGGCGAGCGCGGCGGCGGAACCAAACTCACCCCGCTCGGACGTATCGTCCTGCGAAGCTATCGCGATCTCCAACTTCGACTCGAACACCTTCTGGACCGCTCGACCGAAGGATTCATTCGATCCACTCGCTGATCGCGCTCACCTCGGTCGGCCGAAGTCGAACGATTGACCGAAATGCATCAGGTCGGGGCCGAGTTGTTCTTTCACGGCGTCGGGCATCAGCATCTGCATGATCATGCCGGTGCCTTGGTGGACGACGCACGCGGTTCGGCCGAGCTCATCGACACCATTGCGCTGACGTCGGAAGTCGGCGACGAACACGTTGTTGCCGTCGGGCAGCGGAAAGTTTTGACCATCGAGAATCTGCGCGCCGCTCTGCTGAAGTCCGGGACCGACCGCGCTCTTGAAGAGCGCTTCGCCGTTGGGCATCGGCGCCTGCGGGATGAGCGTGATGAAAACCATTCCGCCCTTGGGGTGCGTCCAGACGGTGCTGTTGGGATCGTTGCCGGGCTTCTCGGTCCAACCGGCGGGCACCTGCACGTGAAACATTCCTTGCGGATGAACGTACATCGTCGCGTTCGCGCCGGGGTTTTGCCCACCGGGATTCTGCCCACCGGGATTTTGCGGGCCGGGATTTTGCGGACCGGGACCGCCGCCGCCGGCTTGCGCACTCATTCCCGGTCCGCGCGTAATCGTGATCTGCTGCGGCCTGCCGTCGCGAAGGATCGAGAGCGTGACCGTCGAGCCAACCGGCCCGCGCGTGCTGGTGATGGTGGTGGCCATCGTCTTCGGTGGGATCTCTTTGCCGTCGATGGCGGTGATGATGTCGCCGGCTTTCACGCCGGCTTTGTCGGCCGGTCCGTCGGGCATGACAGCGCGGACCTCGATGAAGCCGTCATCGTTGGTCCAAAGCTGAACCGCGATGACGCCGGGCGCGCCCGACGGCGCTGGACCGGGATTCGGCGCAGGCGATGGACCGGGCATCGGCGAAGGCGCTGGCCCGGGATTCGGCGCCGAGCGGTCGTCGTCCTCAAGTGGGTTGCGCTTCTGTGCAGGGGCCGGCGCGGGCGCGCCGACTCGTTTCAAAACGTACGTCGACGTTCCCGTCGTCAACGAAAGCTCGCCGTTCTGCAGCATCACGGAAAATTCGAATTGCTTCCCGCCGGCGTCAAATGCGCCGCGCGCTTGCGGTCCGTTGGCCGTTGCCATGCAGTCGAACGTCTGGGTGCCCTTCGTGATCTTGCCGCGCAGCGCACCCGGGCCGCGCGAGTCGGGCTCGAACGTGGCGCGAATCTCCGGCGATTCCCACGTGCCGACGAAATCCTGCGCCGCCTCATGCGCAATGGACGGCACGGCGATCAACAAGACCATCAGGAATGCGAGTGCTCGTTTCACCGGATGTCCTCCATTGCGCGTGTGTGCGACATGAGCGATCAATTTGGTCTATGACGATCGGCGCGTCAATCGCGCGACCTCATCGCAGAGCTGCGCCGGCTCGACGGGCTTGGAAAGGTGGAGGTTGAATCCGCTTCCCTCGGCGCGAACGCGATCCTCCGAACGCGCGAACGCCGTAAGCGCGATGGCCGGAATCGACGACACGTGCGGCGCGTCAATCGCGGTGCGAATCCGGCGCACGAGCTCGTATCCGTCGGCGCCGGGCATGCCGATGTCGCTGACGAGCACATCGAACCTTCCACCGCTGAGCGCGCCCATTGCTTCCTCGACTGATGAGGCGCACGTGACGTGCGCTTCGCGATTCTCCAGCAGCCGACCGATCAGCCGGCGCGAATCGGGCTCATCGTCGACGAGCAGGACAGAGATTCCCTTTAAGGTCGAACCATTGGATGTCAATGCGGATCGGTTGTTGGTTTTCACGTCGGGCGCGGAATGGTTGTTCTCGCGATCGAGGGTCCGCGAGTCCGGCGACTGCGCCGTCGGGAGCACCACGCGGAACGTCGCGCCTTTGCCTTCGCCGGGGCTGTGGGCGTGCGCGGTCCCACCGTGCAGCTCGACGAGTTGTTTCACGATCGACAGCCCAAGTCCCAGCCCGCCATGACGGCGCGTCGTCGCGCCTTCGGCCTGTCGGAAGCGGTCGAACACGAACGGCAGAAAGTCCGCGCTGATTCCTTGACCGGTATCGGCGACCGCGATTTCAACCTGATCATCGACAGGCGCGAGCGTCACCTTCACTTCCCCGCCGCGCGACGTGAACTTGATCGCGTTGGACAACAGGTTCCACAAGACTTGCTGCAAGCGACTGGAGTCGCCGGTGACCGCGGCACTTCTGCTTGCATCGAACGACCGCGTGAGCCGAACACCCTTCGCATCTGCCGCCGGTTGCATGCTTGCGATCGCTGATTCGATGACCGACGAAACCTCGACGCGCTGCACGTCCAGCCGAACTTTCCCGGAAATGATGCGCGACATGTCGAGCAGGTCTTCGATGATCTGCGTCTGCACTCGCGCGTTGCGCTCGATAACGTCGAGACCTTCCTTCAAGTCGGACTCGCTCGGCGTGCGCGTCTTGAGCAGTTGCGACCAGCCGAAAATCGCATTGAGAGGCGTGCGAAGCTCGTGGGAGACGATCGACAAGAACTCATCCTTCATTCGATTCGCTTTTTCCGCATCCGATCGCGCAAGTCGCTCGGCGGTGAGCAATTCATCCTTTGCCTGGTTCGCGCGTTTCACATCTTCGAACAAGCGCGCGTTGTCCATTGCAATCGCGGCCTGCGCGGCGATGCCGACGACCGTGCGCTCATCGCGCTCATCGAAGCGCCCGGGCTCGGAGTGTCCAAAGAAAAGCCCGCCGATCACCGTGCCAGATCGCGAGGAAACGGGAACGGCCATATAACTGCGGACGGGCAGGTGACCGTCCGGCATGCCGTGGTACGGCGTGTTTTTCCCGTAGCGCGGGTCCTGGGTCACATCGTCCAGACGAATCACACCTTCGCCGCGGAACGTCGGTCCGAACACCTCGGTATTGCGCGGCATGGGAAAGCTGGTGAACTTCTCGCGCGGCACGCCGGACAGCGAGAACAGCGAATACGATTGGCCCTTTTCGTCGAGCACGTTGTAGAAGAACGCGCCGAACTGTGCGCGCGTGAGCTCCGTCGTCGCATCCGTTACGGTCTGAACGATCTTCTGCAGGTCCAGCTCCGCCGCGAGTGAGCGCCCGACGTAGCTGATCGTTTCGACCACGTGACTTTGCTCGCGGGCCCGTTGCTCAGCGCGCTTCTGGTCATCGATGTCAGTCGAGCTTCCGTACCAGCGCACGATGCGACCGGCGTTATCGCGCACCGGTAGTGCTCGCCCGAGGAACCACCGGTACGATCCGTCGCGATGACGGAATCGAAGCTCAGCCTCGAAGGGCTCGCCGCTGTGAACCGATGCGTACCATTTCTCGCCGGCGTCCTTGAGGTCGTGCGGATGAATGATCGGCGCCCAGCTGCCATCGCCGATCTGTTTGCGCGGTTGGCCGGTGAACTCGTAAAACTGCTCGTTGTAGTAATCGAGCGTGCCGTCCGGCTGCGCGGTCCAAACGATCTGCGGCATGGCATCGGCGAGCTCGCGAAAACGCTTCTCGCTTTGTGACAGCGCGAGCTGCGCACTGTGCTGCAGCGCGAGGTGATCGCGGATCTGGTATTGACGCTGCCGCGCGCGAATTGCGGCGCGAACAATGCTCAGGAGCGTCGTCACGCGCACCGGACGCTCGACGACCGTAACGTTTCCAAGCACTCTCGTCGCTTCGGCGAGCACCGGCGATTCGGAACCCGCGCGAGAAAGGACGATTAGGGGAACATCCGACCAAACCGGCTGTTCGCGCAGCACGGCAACCAAATACTCTGGATTCGAAAGAACCTCTTCCGGCACGATCGCGGCGCTCGCGCCGGCCGCGAGCTCGCCGGCCAGGTCTTTGAGGTCTCGACACAGGCAGCATGCGAGTCCCGCGCCGGCGAGCACCTCGCGGCTGGCGGCGGCATCGCGCTCGGTCGGCGCGAGCAGCAGCACGCGCGATTCGTTGTCGCCGGGACGCGCGGACGCTTCAACGTTTCCGCGCTCAGCGATCATCGTCCGCGCTCCGGATCAATTCCTTCATGTCGCCGACGTATCGCGGAATCCCGCTGAGGATGCCCTGGAACTCGACGAGCGGCGGCCCGATCTCGATCCCGCGATTGCTGATCTTCACCTCGCGAATGCTCATCTCGTGCGGACCATTGCGCTTCTTCACGACGGAGAGCGCGCGGCGCACTTCGCCATGCGCTTCGAAGTACCGAAACATGAGAACGTTGTCCGCGAGATAGGTCGTATCGACCGGCGAGACCATCGCGCCGCTCATGATGCCGGCCTGTGCGACCGTCATCATCGTGATCACGCCGCGCTGACCGAGATACGCGAGCAGCTCGTGTAATTGCGCGGTGAGAAACTTCTCTTCCGGCATCGCGTTGAGATAACCGTTCAAGCTGTCGATCGCGACGATCTTTGCCGGCGATCGTCCGTCCTTCGACTCCGTAACTTCGCGTCGAATGATCGCCGTCAATTCGCCGGGCGACATCTCCGCCGGATCGATTTGCTGCGCGATGATCAGCCCGGACTTCAAATGCGACTCGATGTCCAGGCCAACCTTTTTCGATCGCGAGATCAACGTCGAAATGTTTTCGTCGAAGACGTACATGACCGTGCGCTGCCCGAGCTTCGCCGCCGCGACCGCGAACATCGCGATGGTGACCGATTTGCCCGTTCCGGCCGGACCGAGCAAGAGCGTGCTCGTTCCCCGCGGGATGCCGCCGCCGAGCAATTGATCGAGCGCGGCATTTCCACTTTTGAGGTCATCCTGCTCGAAGGCTTTGTGATGCTCGGCCGCGATCAGGCGCGGAAACACGTCGAGCCCCCCAGTGCGAATGATGAAGTCGTGAAGCCCGCCGCGAAATCCGACGCCGCGCATCTTCGCGATCTTCAGCCGCCGACGTTCCGCGCCGAGCTGCGTGTCGATCTGCTCGAGCGAGATTACGCCATGCGCGATGCTTTGAAGCTGCGAGTCTTCCTGGTCGCTCGTGCGATCGTCGAGCAACAGCACGGTGCTCTTGCGGCCGGCAAAGTATTGCTTGAGCGCCAAGATCTGCCGTCGATAGCGCAGCGAGCTCTGCGCAATGAGTCGCAATTCCGATAACGAATCGAGCACGATGCGCGTGGCGTTGACTCGCTCGACTTCGGCGAGCATGAGCTTGGTCGTTTCACCGAGCTCGACTTCTGACGGATGAAACATCGTCAGCTCGCTCTGCGGCGAAAGTTTCTCCTCCGACGGAACCATCTCGCAGATGTTGATCTTCGTGAGATCCCAACCGTGCGTCTTGCCAACGGCGATCAACTCTTCCTTCGTCTCGGCGAGCGTGACGTAGAGCCCGGGCTCACCCTTGCGAATGCCTTCGAGAAGGAACTGAAGCGCCAGGGTGGTTTTGCCTGCGCCGGGATCACCTTCAATCAGATACAAGCGATGCGGCGTGAGCCCACCGCGCAGAATGTCGTCCAATCCCGCGATGCCCGTACTGATCGGGGACGGCGATGCGGTGTCAATTGAAGCGGCCATTTGTCGCTGATTCTCCAAAGCGGATTGAGCGCGCACCGCACGCAAATGTGACAGGCGCAAACGGAAAGTCTATACGACGGATGACGCGAGGTGAAACGTCTGATCACGCGAGAAACGTATTCATCACGGTCGATTTTCGACGTCCGCGCGAAATCGTTTTCGATCCGGACCTGGCCGCTCGCGGGTAATGTCCCAACTCAGTTTTGCGTCCGCGCCGTTCACGCGAATCGTCGCCTTCCTCGCGTGCGGTCCATACGCGCTGCCGACGCCGTGAACCGCGTCGAGCACTCGATTGTTCTCGATGATCGTCGGCCCGATCGTCTCCGGCGGGCGGTCGCCGCTGCTGTCGCCCATGAAGCAGCTGACGAACGTGCCGATTCCGTTCACGTAGTTGTCGCGCACCTCCGCGTTGTTGCCGACTTCAAACGCAAGGCGCACGCCGGTGCCGTCTGGTCTCTGCGGCGCGAGGACAACGTTGCGCAGGATGTGAACGTCACGCGTCGAATCGCCGTGGTAGATCAGCGAGAACGCAAACGTGCTGTCGTTATCCTTGAACGTCGCCGACTCGAACACCGGATTCTCGTAGTAATTATCGACGAACCAAAACCCATCGACCTGCCCCTGCAACTCGACGGCCATCCGACTCGTGCCGTTGAAATAATTCCGCTCGATGCGGATTCGCTTTGACGTGGCACCGACGTTGTTGCTCTTGATGCCGCCGTTGGTGTTGATGAACTCGTTGTCCGCGAAGAGCCAGTCTTCGCCGCGAAATGCGAAGAACGCCATGCCTTTTCGACTATCTGTGAAGGAACAGTTCGTGATCGACAATCGAGCGACCTCCGCGCCCGCGCCACCGATCGCGCCGCCGGTGGAACCGGTTCCGATTTCACTACCGCGATCGAAATGCGTTGCGTTGACGTGATCAAGCGCGAGATCGTGCGCCTTGCCGTCGATGAACAAGACGCCGCCGTCGAACGAAAGATCGGCGAACGAAACGTTGCCGCGATCGTCACCGATTTTGAACGCATGGATCTTGTCAGCAACGTGAATCAGCGTCTCCCCGCGCACGCCGGTAAGCTTCACGTCGTTCGGTAAGATGACTTGAGAAGCGAATTCGTATCGCCCCGCCGCGAAGCGGATGACGTCGCCCTTCTTCGCCGCGTCGATCGCGGAGCGAATGGCCGGCGCGTCGTCGCGGTCATCGTTTGCGATCGCACCGAACCGCGCAACGTCGATGTCTGCCGCGCGTGTGAACGTCGGCGCGACAAGCACAGCGCAGATGAAGCAAAACTTCATCCCTCATCCCTCATCCGTCGTCCATTAATTCATATTCGGATCATCCGGAATCCGTCCCGGATCGATCCAGCGGCCGAGGGTGGCATTACGCGTGAGCTTCGTCCACTGGTCTTTGCCACTGCCGTCGAAGAAAACCTGATCGCTGTCGGCCGGCACGATTAGCCACGAACCGGTGGCGATCTCCGCTTCGAGCTGCCCCGCCGTCCAACCGGCGTGGCCAACGAACACTTTCATCGGGACGTCCGGCGCGAGCATGAGCGATTCGATCGCCGCCACATCCATCGTGAAGTACACGCCATCCACGACGTTGATCTGCGCATCCATCGCCCGCGCGTGCAGGACCATCATCACGCCTTCGCACGGCCCACCGTGATACACCGGGCCTTCGCGCGCGCACACGACCGGCGGATCGCACGCGTCGGAGCACACTTCCTTCAAGCTCGCTTTCATCGGCCGATTCACGATCAATCCGAGCGCGCCCTCTTCGTTGTGCTGAACGATCAACACGATCGATCGCTCGAAGTTCGGATCGAGCAGCGCGCTGGAAGCCAAGAGAAACTTCCCCGCCAGCGACTTACCCGAGAACGGTGTCGGTTCGGATTCCTCGGATTCGAAAGAGAACTCGGACATCGTGTGCAATCTTAGCATCCGCGCGGCGTGAATGCAGGAGTTAGAACACCGTCGATTCAGACACTTGTCAGCCGCCGCGCGTTGGGATAAGCCATCGCTCATGCCTACCGATGCGTCCACGCTGCGTTCGTCACTTCAGAAAATTGGCCAGCAAGACGTTTTGCGTTTCTGGGACAAGCTGGACGACACCGGGCGACAGAAGCTTTCCTCGCAGCTCGCATCGCTCGATCTGCATGCGATCGGTGAGCTGGTTGACACGCAAGTGAAGCACAAGGCCACGCTGCCGCTGCCGAAAGACATTCAGCCCATCAAAGCGTTCCCGCATCCCAGTCGCGCGAATGCCGAACAGAAGAAGCAGTATGCGGAAGCCGAGGCGCGCGGACGTCAGTTGTTAAAGGAAGGAAAGGTTGGCGCGTTTCTCGTCGCCGGCGGACAGGGAACGCGCCTCGGATACGACGGCCCGAAGGGCGAATTTCCCGTCACGCCCATCAAGAACAAGCCCCTGTTTCAGGTGTTCGCCGAGCAGCTCCTGGCGCACTCACGCGACGCGGGCAAGCCGATCCCGTGGTACATCATGACGTCCGACGCGAACGATGCCGCCACTCGCGAGTTCTTCAAAAAGAACAATCACTTCGGATACGACCCGAAAAACATCTTCTTCTTCCAACAAGGCATGATGCCCGCGTTCTCGATGGACGGCCAAATGCTGCTCGGCGCGAAAGATTCGCTCGCGCTCAGCCCCGATGGTCATGGCGGATCACTTCGCGCGCTCGACAAATCCGGCGCACTGGCCGACATGAAGAAACGCGGCGTCGAGCATCTCTCGTATTTCCAAGTCGACAACCCGCTCGTTCACACGATCGATCCGCTCTTTCTTGGATTGCATGACATCAGCGGTTCGGAAATGAGCAGCAAGACGATTCCCAAAGCCGGCCCGCTGGAGAAAGTCGGCAACTTCGTGATGGGTGACGGCAAGCTGCAGGTGATCGAATACAGCGATCTCCCGGAGCAACTCGCGCAACAGAAAAACGATGATGGAAGCTTGAAATTCAATTCCGGCTCGATCGCGATTCACGCGCTGCGCACGAGCTTCATCGACCGCTTAAACCACGGCGGCCGACTGAATCTGCCGTGGCATCGCGCGGAGAAGAAGGTTCCGTTCGTCGATGCAAGCGGAAACGAGGTGAAGCCGGACAAACCGAACGCCGTAAAGCTCGAGCAGTTCGTGTTCGATGCGATTCCGCTGGCGAAGAATCCGATCGTCTTCGAAACCGATCGGGCCGAGGAATTCAGTCCCGTGAAGAACGCAGAAGGCGCCGATTCGCCGGCGACGAGCAAGCGCGATCAAATTCGTCGTGCTGCGCGCTGGTTGAAGGAAGCGGGCGTGAACGTCCCGATGAAGAACGACGAGCCGGATGCGACGCTGGAAATCTCACCGCTGTTTGCGGTGAGCGCCGAGCAGCTCAAGTCGCGATCGATTCCCGAGAAAACCATTCGCGCCGGTGAGTCGCGCTACTTTGCTTCATGAATCGTTGATTCTCCCGCGCTGCAGCGTTACCTTCCGATATCCGTTTGAGGCCGAGTTGGAACACGGAGGTTCCCAGTGTTGCTGCATTTCTTGCTTCGCCAGGTTGATCCGGGCATGAACCTGGCCGGCGTTCCCGACGTTGAGATTCAAGGCATTTCCGAAGACTCGCGACTCGTGCGCACGGGCGATCTGTTCGTCGCGCGCGCGGGAACGAAAACGGACGGCGCAAAGTACATCGCCGACGCGCACCAGCGCGGCGCGATCGCGGTCGTCACGCAGCAGCGCCACGACAACCTTCCGCTTCCACAGATCGTGATTCCCGACCCCGCGGCCGCTTCGTATCTGGCGCACTTGTTCCATCAGCGCCCGAGCAACACGCTCCGCGTGCTCGGTGTGACGGGAACGAACGGCAAGACGACGACCACCTATCTCATCCGACACTTACTCGCGAAAGTGAACCAGCGCTGCGGGTTGATCGGCACGATCCAAATCGATGACGGGCGAAGCACGCGCGAGAGCGCGCTGACGACGCCGGGACCGGTTGAAGTGGCCGCGCTGATGGCATCGATGCGCGACAAGGGCTGTCGCGCGTGCGCGATGGAAGTGTCGAGCCACGCGCTGCATCAATGTCGCACGAGCGGCGTCGAGTTCGCTGGCGCAGGATTCACCAATCTTTCCGGCGATCATCTCGATTATCACGGCACGATGGAGCAATACGCCGACTCAAAGGCCAAGATGTTCGAGCACCTTCATCCCGACGCCGCCGCCGTCGTCAATGCGGATGATGAAGCGTCGCGGCGGATGGTCCGCGCGTGCAAAGGCCGCGTGATTACGTTCGGTATGAGCAAGGACGCGGACTACCGCGCTCGCGATATCGCGGTGAATTCCGAAGGCAGCCATTTCGTTCTCAGCACCCCCGACGGCCGCGCCGAAGTGACGATGGGATTGATCGGCCGTCACAACATCGAGAACGCGCTGTGCGCCGCGGCGCTGGTCGGTGAAACGTGCGGATTGACGGTGCATCAAATTGCGAATGGATTGAAAGATGCGCCTGGCGCGCCCGGTCGCTTGCAAGCCGTTCGCGCTGGGCAACCATTTGCCGTCCTCGTCGACTACGCGCACACGGACGATGCCTTGCAAAACGTTCTCACCGCGCTGCGCCCGCTCACCCGCGGCAAACTGCGCGTCGTCTTCGGTTGCGGCGGCGATCGCGACCGCACGAAACGCCCGCGCATGGCGAAGGTCGCAACCGAGATCGCCGACGTCGTTTACGTGACAAGCGACAACCCGCGCACCGAGCAGCCGCACGCGATCGTCGATGAAATTTTGACCGGCGTGTCTTCCGGATGTGAGAAATCGGTCATCGCTGAAGTCGATCGACGCATTGCGATCGAGCGAGCGCTGCAGGATTCCCACGAGAATGACGTCGTGCTGATCGCCGGCAAGGGCCACGAGAATTACCAGGTCATCGGCACGTCCAAGCATCATTTCGACGACGTCGAAGAAGCGACGCGCATCCTCACCTCTAAACAAGCGGCGGCGTAATCCGATGCGCGCCGCCACGATCGAACAAATCACCGGGATCGTCCGCGGCCGACTCGTCGGTGCGGGAAATTTGGTCTCGATCAGGGACGTTTCGACCGACACAAGAACGATCTCGCCGGGCTCGCTTTTCATCGCGATCAAAGGCGATCGCTACGACGGTAATCGGTATTTGAAAGAGGCGGCGGACCACGGCGCGGTTGCCGCGATCATCTCCGACGAATCGAGCGAATCGCCGGCGAAACTCGCGCGCATCGTCGTCGACGACACGCGCATCGCGCTGGGCCAACTCGCGGCGTGGGCGCGGCAGCAACTCGCAGGGAAAGTGATCGCCGTCGCCGGATCGAATGGAAAAACGAGCACGAAATATCTGATCGATTCGGTGCTTCGCTCAAAGCTTCGCGGCTCGATGTCGCCGAAGAGTTTCAACAACGACATCGGCGTCCCGCTAACGATCCTTCCTGCGAAGATCGATGACGAGTATCTCGTGCTCGAACTGGGGACGAACCATCCCGGCGAGATCGCGAACCTCACGCGCATCGCAAACCCCGATATCGCGGTCATCACGAACTGCGGCGCCGAACACCTCGAATTTCTCGGCGACTTGACCGGCGTCCGGCGCGAAAACGCAAGCATCCTGCAAGGACTTCGCCCCAACGGCGCGCTCATCGTCAACGGCGATGATGAGGATTTGTTAAAACTCGTCTCCGCATTCGGCAGTTCGATCGTGCGATTCGGTTTTGGCGATGGAAGCAATCTGATCGCCCGCGGCATTCGCTGCGAGCACAATGGCACGCAATTCACGCTCGCCGGTTCCTCGCAAACTGTTTCGGTTCCGATGATCGGAAAGCATGCGGCGCTGAACGCTCTGGCCACGATCGCGGTCGCGCGACGAATGGGCATGCGCGATGCCGATATCTTCGCGGCGCTCGCCACCGCGAGCTCACCCGACATGCGAATGCAACTCGCCGACGTCAACGGCGTGTCGTTATTGAACGACGCATACAACGCGAATCCGAACTCGATGCGGGCGGCGCTGGAAACGATGATCGCGCTTCCCGCGCGCGGGCGTCGCATCGCGATTCTCGGCGATATGCGCGAGCTCGGACCATCGAGCGAAAAATATCATCGCGAGCTGGGCAAGCTCGTCGTCGAAGCAAAGATCGATCGGCTCGCATGCGTGGGCACCGATGCAAAATGGATCGCTGAAGCGGCCAACGAAAACGGCATGGCGAGCGAGTCGATCACGCGCTTCATCGACGCCGCCAGCGCGTCAAAAGCGATTCCGGGCTGGCTGAATCAGGGCGATCTCGTTCTATTGAAAGCGTCGCGCAGCGTGCAGCTGGAAACGGTCGCGAAGGCAATCGCAGCGCGATGACACGCGCGCGCGAACAGCGCACTCGCGCACGAGTTCATGATCTATCTGCTGATCAAACACCTTCGCGATTCGGGCTGGCTCGACGCGCACGGTCTCGATTTCCTTCGCGTGTTCACGTTCGTCACGTTTCAGACGACCGTCGCGGTCGTCATGAGCTTTTTCATCGTGCTCGTGTTCGGAAATCGCGTGATCGAGTGGCTGCGACGACAGAAGATCGGCGATGCAGCGAACTTCGATCAGGCGCAGCTCAATGAGCTGATGAAGACGAAGAAGGGCACGCCCACGATGGGCGGCCTGCTGATCATCGTTGCGATCGCGATCACGACGCTGCTGCTCGCCGACCTCGGTAATTTTTACGTTCGCATGGCGATCATTTGCCTTGTCTGGCTGGGCGCGGTCGGGGCAACGGACGATTGGCTGAAGCTTACGGCCGCGCGGCGCGCAGGGAGCGCACGCACGGGATTGACGAGCCTCGAAAAGTTGATGTTCCAGATCGGCTTGGGGATCCTGCTTTCCGTCTTCACGTACAAGCACGGCTATCAGGTTGAAGAGGCCACGCAGTTTTACTTCCCGTTCCTGCGCGCCGATCGTTATTTTGTGTCGCTCAGCTTTACGACGTTCGTCATCATCGGAACGATCGTGATGACGGGCTCGAGCAACGCCGTAAACCTGACCGACGGACTCGACGGATTGGCCGCCGGTTGCATGGGCTTCGTGAGCTTTTCGTTTCTGCTGCTTTCGCTCATCGTCGGCATCAACGAGCTTGCGAAATACCTGCTGATGCCCCACGTCGAAGCGGCCGGTCAGATGGCCGTCATCGCAGGTGCGATCCTCGGCTCATGTCTCGGATTTCTCTGGTTTAACTGTAATCCTGCGAAAGTCTTCATGGGCGACACCGGCTCGCTGGCGCTGGGCGGATTGATCGGCTACATCTCGATCGTGATCCGACAGGAGCTGATGCTTTTCCTCGTCGGCGGGATTTTCGTGATCGAAGCGCTCTCGGTGATGTTGCAGGTCGGATACTTCAAGTATTCGCGCAAGCGATATGGTGAAGGCCGCCGCATCTTCCTGATGGCGCCGCTGCACCATCATTTTCAGCGTAAGGGCTGGACCGAAACGCAGGTCGTCGTGCGGTTTTGGCTCGTCAGCGCAATGCTTGCCGCGATGGCACTCGCAACCGTCAAGCTTCGATAGCTCACTCCCTCTCCCTGGCAGGGAGAGGGCTGGGGTGAGGGTCGAAGTTCGCAAGCTCGAAGTGCCGCGCTCTTGCGCAATCAACCATTCTTTTAGTTAGCCGACTTTCGACCCTCACCCTAACCCTCTCGCTGCCAGGAAGAGGGAATAAATGCAGCGTCGCCGTCCCAGCGTCCGATAACCATTCCATGGATGTGTCGATTTACCGACTTCGTCATCGCGATATCCTCGCGCTGTGCGTGATTGCGCTCCTGTTGCTCGGCGTGATGATGGTGCAGTCGGCGGCGATGCGCGTTACCGGAACCGTCGCGTGGCAATGGACCGACGTCGGCCTGCGGCAGATCATGTTCGCGGGCGTGGCGCTGGCGACGTTTTTCATCGTTGGACGCATCGATTACACCCCGCTGGCGCGACGCGCTCGCACGTGGATTTTGTCACCGGTTTTCTGGCTGGTCTCAATCGCAGCGTTCACGTGCCTGATCGTGCTCGTTCCGCATATCGGACTCGAAGTGAACGGCGCGCGGCGATGGTTGCCGCTCGGGTTCACGCAAGTTCAACCGTCGGAGCTCGCGAAATGGGCGTCGGTGCTTTACCTCTCATGGTGGCTGACACATCGCCCGCTCGATCTCGACAGCTTTTGGCGCGGCTTTCTTCCGACGCTGATTCCGATCGGCATGTTGTGCGTGCTGATCGTCGTTCAGGATTTCGGCACGACCGCGCTCATCGGGATGTGCTCGCTGACAATGCTCGTCGTCGGCCGAATCAAGCTGAAGCACATCGCGATCGTGCTGCCGATTGCGCTGATTGCCGCATATTGGTGCGTGGCACACGAGCAGTATCGTTGGCGGCGCATGACGGCGTTTCGCGATCCGTGGGCGGCCCCGCAGAAGGAGGGATACCACATGATCCAAAGCCTGCTGAGCTTCGCGACGGGCGGCGTTACCGGGCGCGGACTCGGCAACGGCATTCAAAAGCTCGGTTACCTCCCCGAAGACACCACCGATTTCATCTTCGCGGTCATTTGCGAAGAGTTGGGATTGTTCGGCGCGCTGCTGACGGTCGCGCTGTACATGGGCATCCTGTACGTCGCGTGGCAAGAAGTGCAGAAACACCGCGACAGCTTCGGCCGAATGCTCGCGTTTGGGATCGGCTCGATGGTTGGCTTGCAAGCAACGATCAACATCGCCGTGGCAACCGTGAGTGTGCCGACGAAAGGTCTCTCCTTGCCGCTCGTCAGTGCCGGCGGAAGCGGACTAATCATCACGTGCGCGGCGCTAGGATTGTTGTACAGCGTGTGCAGATTCGAGCACGCGGAAGAAGTGACCGCGCCGGAACGGATAGAGCCGAAAAACGAAGCGGCAAACTTCGACGTGTCGACTTCGCCGACGAGCTCGAGTGCGATCTGGAATCTGGGTGCATGAGTTGTGGCACGGGCGGCCCGCCCGTGCCTTGCG
>JADMIO011472252.1_pt1 | contig 25090 bp, 19 predicted proteins | sample 8958161 | NCBI WGS metagenome assembly JADMIO01 (sample SAMN16585339, study PRJNA669376) | soil metagenome | isolation source: Crop rotation soil | place: USA: Cullars Rotation, Alabama | collected 2011
CGCGACAACTTGTCCACGTGGAATTCTAAGCTTAGGATCCCAATGTGCTGGAAAGCTGACTCGCCGGGCTTGTACACGCCGCGATCGGTGAACACGGAACCACGGAGAATGTCGGTCTTCTGCCACAAGTCAAAGTCGTGGTTGAAATTCCACGGCATGATGCCTTCGTTCCAGTCAGAACCGACGTAAGCGACATCCGCGTCTTTCTGTGCCATCACGACGAACGACAAATCCTCCCAGTTCTCCGGGTTCCGGAGGGGAAGCGCGGGCGCCATCGCGACGCCATCCTTTCCGGTACTGCCGGTCCAGACCTTCTTGTTCGCCGTGTTTACGATCGAAACGGCCGCGCCTGCGACCGGCTGTCCGGTGTCGAGCGTCGTCACGAACACCAGCGTCGATTGCGGACTGTCTTTGACACTGATACCAAGGTTGGTCATCTGGACCAGCGTGGACGTCTCCCGCGGAATCGCCCGGGCGCGCGCGATGGGGTCGCCCGGCTGAATACCGGCCCAGAAGATGCCTGTTTTCCCCACGCCCATGGCACTCCGCATATCCAGGCCATAGGACTGAATCTGGTTGGCCGACACAGCCAACCGTCGCGGCGTGCCGGCGACCGTCGGTTGCGTTCGAAAATCGGCCTTCTGCAATTCGAGCAGCCGAGGCATGAGATCTCCGGGCGCGAGCCGCTGGATTCGTTCGGTAATCGTCTGGTAATTGCGCGAGTAGAAAGGTAGTTGCGGACCGCCGCTCGATTCCCACACGCCGTGTCCGTCGCCGAAGCTCGTAAATGCCGTGTCGTTCCAGTTCGCGACGATGGCGATCCACGGATATCCCAGTGTCTGGCCGTCGTCGGCTGTAAGCCCGGGATCGAGGCGCAGCACCCAGGTCCGCGCGGGCGGCTGTGCCGTGAAGCCGGCGTCCTCCAGGCTGTGGCTCTCGCCTTTGTCGCGCGAGCTGCTGCGTCCCGACGAACTTCTTGCGACTGGCTGCTCGCGGCCGGCATCGGTGATGTCCGTCGCCGTCAGCGCCGCAGCGAACAGTCTGGTCGCCACGGCCTCCGTGAATTCGATCGGGTTCCAGCGCGATGGCGTGCAGTCGGCGCGGCACTGGACGCCTCGCGCAAAAAACACGTCAGGCAGCGGGGCGACGCTCGTTTGCGGTGTTCCGGGAACGCCCGGGCCTTCCCGGCTGGGCATCCGGCCGTCGATTCGCAATTCCAGCGAGGTTCCAGGCGGAGGAACATCGACGGTCTCCAGCATGATTCGGGTGTCGGACGGCAGAAATCGGGTGCGATCCCAATCCGTGGCGGCGCGAACCGCTACCACGTCGGTTCGCGCGGCGTTGCGCCGGGCGTCGGCGACCTTGGCGTCGAACTGCCGCAGCCCTGCGGCGTCTGTCGCGGTCAGGCGCGCCCGTTCGGCCGTGGTGAACGTGGGCGGCTGAAAGTCATGTCGAACGTACCGGACTGTTAGATGTGCCAGTACGTCAGCCGGGCGCACGACCTGATTGAAGTCGAGCGCCAGCGTGACGGGATCGCCAACCAATCCGTTGCGACGAGCCCACCGTGCGGCGGTGAGGCGGACCGTGGGCGTCGTGAAGGAAAACGAGAACGGCGAACGCAGCCGCCGGCCAGCGACGCTTTCGGCGGCTGTCGATATCGTCACTCGATACGGCGTCGCATTCGGGAGCGGCGTCGCCGGGTCGGGCGTGAAGAGCAGAATCGTCGTGCCCGACCATCGATACGTGCCAGAAATGGCGGGCGCAATCGTGATCCACGGCGGCGTCGGATTCGACGGAATCCTGCCAAGGGTCACCATCGGCTCGGAAAACACCACCCGGATCTCGTTGGCCTGCTGCAATTGCTGGAGCTCGCCTTCGGGCCCGGCGCTGACGACCGTCAACTCGGCCGTTTGCGACGCCGACGCGGCGATGGAAAAGACAAGAAGACTGAGAAGTGAGATCAGGCGAGCACGCATGGTGGGAATCGTATCGGAAAGGTCGGTGCCGGATGCACCGACCTACTTACTGAGACACCAGCGCAGCGAGGCAAGTTCCGACGCTCACATTTGGCAGATTTCCGAGAGTCCGTTACGACGTTAACAGTGAAGTAGTGAAGAAGTGGAGTGTTTGGTTGGGTAGGCCAGGCGGGCCTTGCGCGTTACCCCAAAAAACCTCCACTCCTTTACTACTTCACTGTGTTTTTAGAAGAAGACACGTTGTGCAGCCCAGAACAACCCAACCGCAGCAATGGCGGCCGACGCCGGACGCACCAGCACACGGCGGTACATCTCTGGCGAGAGCGGCAGCGTGCGGACCAGCAGCGCAGCCGACAGGACGACCGCGAGCTGTCCGAGCTCGACGCCAATATTGAAACCGGCCAGCGTCGCGGCGTAGTGGGCACTCGTTAAACCGAGATCGGCAAGCGCGCTGGCGAAACCGAGACCATGAAGCAGGCCAAAGACGAAGACGACCGCAAGACGCCAGCGCGAAAGCGACGTCCTCATCAGATTCTCGACCGCGATATAGGCAATCGATGCCGCAATCAGCGGCTCGACCACGCGCGCGGGCACCGATACCCAACCGGCCATCGCGAGACCAAGCGTCAGCGAATGCGCGACCGTGAACGCGCTGATCTGCAGCAGCAGGGCGCGCGCGTTTCTCGCGAGCAGGAACAGGCCGAGAACAAAGAGCACGTGATCCAGACCGCCAGGGACAATGTGTGTGAAACCGAGGAGGATCAGCCGGCCCATGCGGGACCAGACGCTGTCCACATCAGGCCCTGACAAATTGTGTGGCTGGCTCAGTTCCGTGCCGTTCAGCCATTCGTACGCTTCCGCCGGAACCGGATCCGACGCCGGTCCTGTCCGCACCGCCAGAGGATACGCGCCAAAGAAAAGCGACGTCCGCCAGCGCAGAAGTTTTGCGTGGGCCGGCGCAAGTCCCGTCAGCGTGACTCGGATCCGGCCCGGTGTGTCGGGTACGCGGACCAGATCCGCGAGTGTCAAGGCCAACGGCTGTCCGTCCGCGTTCAGCTCGATATGCGCAGCCAGAGTGGCACCGAGTTCTTTGATGCGTTGATCGGTCAGCGCCGCCGACGGGCGTTCGATCGGCGTAACGGCCGCGAGCGCCTGCAGTTTGAGCAGCAAGGATTCCGCGTCAGTGGTCACAGCGACGCTCACCACGCCCGGCGCGGGCAGGCCGATCGTCACGAATGACGTCGCCGTCGGGTGCGCGGACAACCGTGCCATTGCCGGCGACGTCACGGCGATGACGGTGACGACGGTTCGAAACCAGGCGGAGCGGAACGTGCTCATCGCGATCCCGTTGATGATCGCGTTGCTGGTGCCGGTGGCGCACCGGCGGCATGGGCCGTATGTGCCGCTTGAGTGATGACGCGCGCGCGCTCGCGCATCTCGTGGTTCTGGACGCCCGTCCGCATCGCGCGCGCTGATGCGCGAACCGCGTCGTCGATGCGTCCCGCGCGGTAATAGGCCCACGCCAACGCGTCATTCGTGAAAATGTCATCGCGGTCGCGCAGCGTTGATTCGGCCAGGGCGACGGCCTCGTCCAGGTTCCGGCCGCGCTGCGCCAGAAACAGCGCCAGTCGCGCGGGCTCCGGGGCGTCGGTCCGCCATGCCGCCTCGGCCAGCGCGTCGGCGCGGTCCGCTTCGGCTCCTCGGCCAAGCGCGCGAAGCTGGTCAGCAGAGAACGCCAGCAGCGACGGAGACGGCGCGGTTGCGATCGCGCGCTCGGCCAGCGCCAATGCGTCGGCGTGCTGGCCTCGAGCGCTTGCCACGCGGGCGCGACCTTCGATCGCAAAGGGATGATCGGGAAAAACATAGTCCGCGTGCGCGTAATCCCGCGCGGCGGCGTCCAGGTTGCCCTGCGTCAGATGCAAATGGCCGAGTTGGGCGTGGTGCCATGCGATCGATTCCGGGTCGTTCGGGCCCGTGGCTTCGAGCGCCATGGACATCAGGCGGATGGCTTCGTCGAGATTCCCCTGCAGCTCGCGCGCGTAGGAGATTCGCGCATAGCTGGCTGCGTCGGGGCGGATCGCCGCCATGCGGTCGAACGCGGCAAACGCCGCGTCATATTCCCCGAGTTCCAGATGCGCGTCCCCGAGGATGCCGAAGAGCCACGCGTCAGCCGGGCGGACCTGCTGGCAGCGTTCGGCTTCCTGAATACTGTCGCGGAACTTATGCTGCGACAGCAGCACCGTTGCCAGCATTCGGCGCGCGTCGTACCGCTCGGGGTTGGATGCGAGCGCGGTTCGCAACACGAGCTCCGCGCGAATCGCCAGACCCGGATTGCTGAGGACACGCGCCTGGCGCAGCAGCGCGTCGGCCAGTCGCACGCCGGCTGCTTCGTCTGCAGGTGCGACGCGGAGTCTCGCCTCCGCCGCCGTGATTGTCCGCTCGAGAGATTCGCGTGAGGTTCCCGGCGCTGACGGAGCGCCCAGGGGCGCGACCAGAGCGGGCTGTCGAACGACGGCAGCGGACTTGTTACAGCCCGCCGCCGTCACGAGTGAAAGTGCGCCCGAGATCGCGAGAACGATGACGCCAGGCGCGCGCGTGGTCATTTCTTGTTACCTGCATGGGGCGTCGCCACGTACGGGAACACCGTGAGGAACGGGAGGTCATTGCCGGCGACCCCGTCGCCCAACTGCGCGTTGATGCCGGTATTGAACGACGGCGTCAGAGGCGTCGCGCCCGCCATGGCGCGCAGCGCAATGTCCACCACGTCGTCGGCAAGGCGGCGGCCGTTGGGGAAGCCGGCGATGTCGCCACCGAGAACACCGAACGGGTTCTCCGAGGTCACGGGCGGAACCGCCATGTTCAGGCGCAGCATTTCTGACGGGCGCACACCGGGCGGCTGATTCAGGCCGGGAATGCCGGTGAGGAAGATCGTCGCCAGGTCCTCGCGCGGCGCCGGCGGCGACTGGATGCCGAACAGCAACGAGAGAAGCTTCGGCACTTCCGGGTCCAGCACGAAGGGGAGCGCCGCGCCGTCTTCGGTTGGTTCGAGTGAGTTGAACGTGTCCTTCGTGCCGCGGGGGATGACCACCTCGTTCACGAGCGGCTGGCCGAGGCGCGAGACCTGGACGTATTGATTGGGTCCCCGGGCTCCCTTGTCCTTGTCGTTACCGTTGCCGTTCACGGACGGGCGGCTCGCGGTTGACCAGACGCCAATCACGGCGGCCGGATCGGACGTTGACATCGGACGCGTGCCCTTCGAGCTCAGCAGCGACATCGGCACTTCGAGGGCGATGGTGTGGACGTTGAAGCCGGCGAGGGAATCCGAATTCTTCGTGTCGGCCGGCGGCACGGCCAGCAGGTCGAACACGTTGAGGTCGACGAAGAATGGGTCGTCGCGTTGACCGGCGAACACGCGGATGCCGCCCTGGATGTCCTTCACGGCTGCGGCGGCCAGGCTCTCGTAGTTGGGCGTGGACTGGAAGCCGATGTTGACGGGCGGTGTCGGTAAGTCGGTGGCCAGCGTTACCGGGCGTGGATGTTTCTTGTCGCCGTCCACGCGCGTCACGGTGTAGAACTGGCGAACGTTCCAGTTGGTCGAATCGAGCGAGGTAATGGGCCCGGTGTTGTACAGGAACGTGTTCTGATTCCTGACCGTGGTCTTGAATTTGAACTGGAAGGTGACGTCCTCACGCGCGTCGCCGTTGTTGTCGATCTTGATTTCATACAGCACGTTGTCGTCGAACTTGTAGAAGTTCGGCCCGCCATAAGGCGCTTCGAGCGGAATGAAATTGGCGATGATCGTCACCCGATCGGGTGTCGTCGGGCTGACGAATGCGTAGAGGTCGGTGTTATCGGCCAGCGGATCCTGGCTGATGAGCGGCGCTTCGCGGTGGCTGGACGCCTTGAGGGGCGCGAAGCTCACTGCCGCGAGCGCCAGGCCCGCGCAGGTGAGCACGACAATCCATGTTCGTTTCATCGGAAATCTCCTGGAGGCGAACCGAATGCCTCCAGGAGATTCCTACGGGCGAGGCTGGCGACTGGATGTCGGCCTAGAACTGGCTCCAGAGCCCCTGATTGGTTACCTCGTGGTGGAACTGCACTTCCGACGTCTTGATAATCGACCCGAGCGCCTTTGGGCATCGGTCGGCCTGCATGGATTTGAGGTCCACGAACCGCTCGTGAACCTCGGAGCCCAGCAGGTCGCTCATGAGCTTGCTGCCTTTGAACAACCGGATCGCGTCGTAAATGTTGTCGGGCAGGAACTTGGTGCGCTCGCGCTTGGCATCGCCGTTGGCCTCGCCTTTCGGCCCTTCGAGTCCGGTCCGCAGCGCCAGGTACAGCGCCAGGTACGGATTGGCATCCGGGGCGATCGATCGGATCTCCACCCGCATCGACTTTTCGTTGCCGATGGGAATGCGTACCATCGCGCCGCGATTGACCGCGGAGGCCTTGATCTGGTTCGGCGCCTCGTAGTGCGGGTCGAGCCGCCGATACGCGTTCACGCTCGGGTTGAACGCCAGGCAAATCTCCTGACCGCTCGCGAGGATGCGGTCGATGAATCCCCAGCCAAGCTTCGAGAGCGTGTCCTGACCCTTGGGATCGAAGAAGAGGTTCTTGCCTTTCTGCGCGATCGACAGATTCGTGTGCATGCCGTTGCCGTTGACGCCCGTCACCGGCTTGGGCAGGAAGCTCGCCGTCATGTCCATGCGGGCCGCGACCTGCCGGCAGACCAGCTTGTAGAGCAACACCTGATCGGCGGCGATGTTGACCTCGGTGTACGAGTAGTTCATCTCGAACTGCGACGGCGCGACTTCGGGATGGTCTTTTTCGTTCGCGAAGCCCAGCGCGCGCTGCACTTCGGCGGCCGTGTCGATGAAGGTCCGCAGCGAGTCGCCCGGCAGCGAGTGATAGTACCCGCCGATACTGATGAACTCGAACTTGCCCGTCTCGTGATAGTGCCGTTCGGCGTCCCGGCCCTTGAACAGGAAGCCTTCAATTTCATTCGCCGCGTTGAAGTACGTCCCATCCTTCTCGAACTTCTTCTGCGTGAAGGTCTTGAGCTTCAGCCGGAGATCGGCCAGGTACGGCGAGCCGTCCTTTTCGAGGACGTCGGCAAATACGAGCACTTTGCCCGGCCCGAAGACGTCCGAGGGCAGCCAGTACATCGCCGGCCAGTCGATGCTGAGCCGCAGGTCGGACTCGGCCTGCTGGGAGAAGCCCCGGATCGACGAGCCGTCAAACGTCAGATTGTCCAGGGACTTGATCAGGAATTTCTTGTCGTAGTCGAGCATGTGCAGCCGGCCTTCGAGGTCCGAGAAGCACACGGTGACGGCCTTGATCCGCTTTTCGTCCGTCAGGTATTTCACGTGCTTTTCCTGCAGCTTGTGCGCAGGCGTCCGGTTCATCCTGGCCTCCTTGGTGGCCAGGTTCATGTCTTCGAGCTTGTCGTAGGGGATTTCGAGGAAGTCGCGCAGTGTCGTAGGCATCGCCGGGTTTCTCCTGGGAATAAAGAAACACGTTTATACCATAAAAACCATGGCGCTAAGGCTAATCATCCATTAATTAACCTTAAAGTCCGAGTCTGTGAGGGACGCTGCTCCACCATGAGTCCCGACTGCTTGGTGCTACCATGCGCCAGTTCGACACCCTTTTCCGGAGGTCCGTATGGTTTCGTCACGGTCGATTCGTCGAGGAATGCTCGTGTTTGCTGGGGTTGGCCTGATCGGCCTTGCCGCAGCGTGTTCGGAATCCGCGCCGCCTCCGCCCCCGCCGCCGCCCGCGCCCGTCGTCAAGACCGCCCAGGAACGCGCGGCCATGTACCAGGCGTGCTGGCAGCAGTTCAACGACAAGGCCTGGGACAAGTTCCAGAACTGCTACACCGAGACCGCCACGTCGGAAAGTGTCGATTCCACGCCCCCGTCGGTGACCGGCCGCGCGCAGATTCTCGAATCGGCCAAAGCGGGTGCCGTGAGCTTCCCGGATCGTCATGGTGAAGTACGCGTCGTCCTGGTGAACGGCGATCACGCCGCGAGCGTGGCGCTCTGGACCGCGACCAACACCGGCCCGCTGCCGCCAGGCCCGGACGGCAAAGCCATGCCGGCCACCAACAAGCCCGTCGGCTTCCTGATGGCGCATACGATCGACTACGACCCGACCGGCACCTATGCCGTCCGCGACGCCGCCTATATCGACGAGCACACCCTGATGTCGCAGCTCGGCGTGGACAAGTCACCCGCGCGCCCGGTCGAGAAGCCGAACGGCGCCCCCACGATGGTCATCATTGCGAAAAACGACGCCGCCGAGACCGCCAACGTCAACGCGACGCGGGCGATCTTCGACGCCTTGAACAAGCACGACCTGAAGGGCATGGAAGCGATGATGGCCGACGACTACAAGGGCATGACCGTCGCGGAGCCCAAGGACGTGAACAAGAAAGAAGCGATGGCCGGTACCAAGGACATGTTCAGCGCCTTTCCGGACGTCAGCATCACCCCGGCCACTGTGTGGGGCGCTGGCGACTTCGTCGTGATCACTGGCACGTTCCAGGGCACCAATACCGGTCCCCTGACCGCCATGAAGATGCCGGCAACCGGCAACAAAGTGTCGTCGCGGTTCCTCGAAGTTCTGCGCTTCGGCGCCGACGGCAAGGTGCACGACGACTGGCTGTTCTATAACGGCGCCGCGATGATGGGACAGTTGATGGCGGCCAAGAAATAGAAAGTCAGAAGTCAGAAGTGAGAACAGCGCCGGGTCCGCGGCTTTCGAGCCCGGACTCGGCGTTTCGTTTTTCAGGCGCGGGGCAGTTTCAGTGTGGCTTTCAGGCCCGACTGCTCCGAGGCCGAGAGCGTGATCGATCCGCCGTAGACAGCCGCGAGATCGCGGACGATTGCCAGCCCAAGTCCGGATCCCGGCGCCGCCTCGTCGGCGCGGACGCCCCGGCGCAGCACCGCCTCCCGCATCGCCGGATCCAGGCCGGGCCCATCGTCGGACACGTCCATCACGACGGCGGTGCCGCTGACCGTCGATCGGATGGACACGCGCGATCGCGCCCACTTGCACGCGTTGTCGAGCAGGTTGCCGAGCATCTCCTGCAGGTCCTGATCCTGCGCCCGGACGACGTGCGCCGGATCGATCGCGGTGTCGATCGCCACACCGCGTTCCGCATGCAGGCGTTCGAGCGTGCGTTTCAGGCCGTCGACTGCCGCAGATACGCTGGCCCGGGCCCCAGGCGTGGCGCCGGACGCCGCCGCGCGCGCGTGCGCGAGGTGGTAGTCGATCTGCCGGCGCATGCGATCGACCTCTTCGCGAATCGTCACAGACGTCTCGGCGAGGCCCGCGGCTGCCGCGCGTCCGGCTTCCTGCGCGAGCACTGCGAGCGGCGTCTTCAGGCCGTGAGCGAGATCGCCGGCTTTGGCCTGCGCGCGCGCCACGCTCTCGTCGCGGGCCGCGAGCAGCTGATTCAGATCCGCGACCAGCGGCTGCATCTCGGCAGGGTAGCTGCCCTGAAGCCGGCTCTCGCGTCCCGCGTGCACGTCGGCGAGCCGCTCGCGGACCTGTGCGACCGCCGACAGGCCGCGACGGACTTGCAGGAATCCCGCGATCATCGCCGCGCCGGCCACCGTCGAGCTGAGTGCGATCTGCGCGAAGATGTGATGAAAGAGCCAGGGCGCATGCGGATGCGTCATCAGGAGGTGCGTCAAAAGGACGCCCGTCATCGTGAGCAGTCCGATCGTCCAGAGAAACGCGCCAAAGAGCAGCCGGGCGCGGAGGGAGACGCCAGCCATCAGCGCCGAACCCGCGCGGGCTTTTGGGGTTCCTGCATCCGGTAGCCCAGGCCGCGCACGGTTTCGATGAATTCGGCACCGACCTTGCGCCGCAGCCGCGCGATGAACACCTCCACGGTGTTCGAATCGCGATCCGCATCACGCGCGTAAATGTGTTCAGCCAACTCGCTTTGCGACACCACCCGATCGCGATGATGCATGAGGTAGGAGAGGACCCTGAACTCGTGACTCGTGAGTTTGACGGGGACGCCGGCCCTCGCGACATGCGCGCCGCGGGGATCGAGTGTGAGCGGTCCGCACCGTAACGCGGGACTGGCGTGGCCGCTCGATCGACGAATCAGGCCGCGGACACGCGCCAGCACTTCCTCAATCTGGAAAGGCTTGGACACGTAATCATCGGCGCCGACGTCGATGCCCTGGACCTTCTCGTGCCAGCTGCTGCGCGCGGTCAGCACCAGCACCGGCAGCTGCAATCCGGCGTCGCGCCATCCGCGGAGCACCGTGAGTCCGTCGACTCGCGGCAATCCCAGGTCGAGAACGACGGCGTCGTACTGCTCGGTCCGCGCCAGAAAATCGGCCTGAGCGCCGTCCGCCGCCTGGTCAACGGCATAGCCGGCGCCTTCGAGCGCCGACGTCAACTGCTTCGCCAGCCGCGCTTCATCCTCGACGACCAGCACTCGCATGCGACCGTTATAGCTCAAGGCCGCCTGAACGTCGCCTGAACGGCCCGTTCATCTGCCCTTCAGGCGCGATCGGTAAGCTCTGCGCATGGCTGGACGGTCGCGGAACGGCGTGCTCATCGCGCTCATCATCTTTGTCGCCATTGCCGGCGTCATCAAACTCTTCGGCGGTCCTCTCTACAAGGCGCTGCTGGCTCTGCATGGCAGGCACTGACATCACCTACGCCTTGCGGATGATCCGCAAGATGCCGGTCGTGGCCGCGGTCATCGTTCTGTCGATGGCCGTGGGCGTCGGCGTCAATACGACCGTGTTTTCCTGGATCCAGTCGCGCGTGCTGACGCCGATTCCCGGTGTGCCGCACGGGAGCGACTTCTATCTGCTCGAACCGCGTGGCGACAACGGCACGTATCCCGGCTTCTCCTGGCTGGAGTATCGCGATCTCGCCGGCCGCGACTCGGCCTTCCGGGACGTCATCGCGTTCCGCATGGCGCCGCTGAACGTCGGTTCGGCGGACTGGTCGGAGCGTACGTACGGCTTGCTCGTCTCGGGTAATTACTTTTCCGCGCTCGACCTTCACGCGTCTGCCGGACGGTTGATCGCCGCCGGCGATACGGCGCAGCCCGGTGGCGGCGCCGTCGTCATCATCTCGCACCGGTTCTGGCACGCGCGGCTCGCTGGTGTGGAGAACATCGTGGGAACGATTCTGCGCGTCAACGATCGGCCCTTCACGATCGCCGGCGTGGCGCCGGAATCGTTTCACGGAACGGTGATGGGCCTGACATTCGATCTGTGGATCCCGGCGACGGCCGCGCCGGTGCTGTTCGACGGCAGCCGCGAGCTGGAGGCGCGCGATCAGCGTGAATACCAGGCCCTGGCGAATCTCAAATCAGGCGCGACGCGATCGGATGCGAGCCATGACTTCACGGCGGCAATCCGCGAGTCTGCACAGGCGTACCCGAATACCAATGCTCCCGATCATGGCGACGTATTGCCGCAGTGGCAGTCGCCGCGCGGCCCGCAGCAGTCCCTGATGGCGGCGCTTGTCATGTTGCAGGGTGCCATGCTGTTGGTCCTCCTGGTTGTAGTCGGCAACACCGCCAATCTGATGCTCGCCCGCGCGAGCACCAGACGACAGGAAGCCGCCGTGATGATCGCGTTGGGTGCCCGCCGGTGGCGTGTCATCCGGCTGATCGTGACCGAGAATCTGCTGCTCGCACTCGGGGGTACCGCGCTCGGAGCGCTACTCGCGGTCTGGGGCACGAATGCGCTGAGGTCCGTGCCGCTGCCGACGCCCGGAGGCCTCGAATTGGCGTTCTACACGCCGGTCGATCTCGTCAGTCTCGTGTTTGCGTTGGGCCTCGGCCTTGCGGCGGGCATGATGATTGCCCTGCCGGCGGCGCTGCAGTTGTCACGAACCGATCCCGCGGCCTCGCTTCGCGCCGGCGGTGCGGCACGGGCGCGCAGTACGCTGCGTGAGGTGGTACTCGCGCTCGAAGTGGCGATGGCAATGGTCGCGCTTGTCGTGGCAGCGATGTTCCTCAAGAGTTTCAACGATACCCGGACGACCGACCCCGGGTTCCGGCGTGACGGCGTGCTGCTCGCGACCTACGATCTTCGCGGGCGCGACCGCGCGATTTCCGCGCAGGCCTCGTCCGAATTCGCCGCGCGCCTGCTCGATCGACTGCGGGAGGTTCGGGCCGTCGAATCGGCCGCGCTCGCGACATCCATACCGCTCGACATTCACGGCATGCCGTCGCGGACGTTCACGCTTGATGGGCGTGGCCAGGCCGACGGCTCCGAGAACAGCGCGCTGGCCAATACCGTGAGCCCTGGTTACTTCCGGCTGATGGGCATCAACCTGCTGGCGGGCACCGATTTTGCGGGCATGCGTGATCGCAACGCGCCGCTTCAGGCCGTGGTGAATGAAACCTTCGTCCGCCGCTTCGGTCTGGCCGGCGCCGATGCGGCGCTCGGGCACCGAATCACGACCGGCGGCCGCGACTACGCGATTGCCGGCGTGGTCCGCGATTCGCTCTACGAATCGTACGGCGAGGCACCGACGCCGTTCATCTATCTCTCGATTCGCGATCGGCCGTCGGCGATGGTCGAGCTTCACGTGCGCGGGCGCGCCGGTGCAGAAAAGGCGATGACGCCAGAGCTGCGGACCGTCGTGCGTGAGCTCAACGCCGACCTGCCGCTCTATAACGTTCGCACGCTGACGGAGCACGTGGATTCCAACCTCGTGTTCCGCCGGATTCCGGCGCGCATGTTCGTGGTGCTGGGGCCGCTCATTCTCGTGCTGGTGGCCGTGGGGATTTATGCCGTGGTGGCGTATGCCGTCTCGCAGCGGCGCAAGGAAATCGGCACGCGCCTGGCGCTCGGCGCGACCGCGACGCGCGTCGCCACGGCGATGGTGACCGACACCCTGCGGCTCGTTCTCTTCGGAATGGCCGGCGGCCTTGCCGTCGCGCTGATGATCGATCCAACGGCGCTCAACCGGCTGCCCGATGTCCTGTTGCTCTGTGGGGTCGCGACACTCTTTCTAGGCACCGCGGTTCTCGCCAGCTGGCTGCCGGCGCACCGGGCCAGCCAGATCAATCCGATCGTGGTACTTAAACAAGACTAATCACGATACTCTCCACTCCGCATGAGCCTCCGCGCCGGCACGCTGCTCGGCCCGTACGAGATCGTCACGCCCATTGGCCACGGGGGGATGGGGGAGGTCTACCGCGCGCGCGACACCCGGCTGGGCCGCGACGTCGCCGTCAAGGTCCTTCGCGCCGACAGCATCGGTGACGCCGCCGCCGAAGCCCGGTTCGAGCACGAGGCGCGGGCCACCGCGTCACTGAGCCATCCGAATATCTGTGCACTCTTCGACGTGGGCAAGGCGTCCGTCGACGATGGACCCGCAACCGTCGCGCGGGATGTGAGCTTTCTCGTGATGGAGTTGCTCGACGGAGAAACGTTGCACGCGCGCCTGGCGCGCGGGCCGTTCGAAATCGGCACGCTGATCGAACACGGAGCCGCGCTGGCTGACGCCCTCGATTCCGCTCACGCCCGTCGCATTCTGCATCGTGACCTCAAACCCGCAAACATCTTCCTCACGTCGCGCGGTCATTTGAAGATTCTGGACTTCGGCCTCGCGAAAGCGCTGGCCGCCGCTGACGGCGTGACGAAGACATTCGAGGGTCCGGTGACCGGACGAGGCGTGACCTTGGGGACGCCGTCATACATGTCGCCTGAGCAGTTGAAGGGCGAACCGGTCGATGCGCGCGCGGACGTGTTTTCCCTCGGGCTCGTGTTGTACGAAATGGCGACCGGCCGCCGCGCGTTCGCCGGCGAGACCAGCGCCGCGGCCGCCGCATCCGTGCTGAAGGACACGCCGGCATCTCCGCGCGCCTTGCGCCCGGACCTGCCAGACGCGCTCGAAGGCGTGATCCTCAAGACGTTGGAAAAAGATCCCGACCTGCGCTGCCAGTCGGCCGCCGAACTGCGGGCCGATCTCAAGCGCATCCAGCGCGCCGCGGCCATGCCCAGCGCGGCCGACGGCCCGCGATCATCCGAAGGCGCGCGTGCCGCCCCGGCAACACCCCCGGCTGGCGCCGCATTTGCTGACGCGAGCCGCCCGCCGCCGTCATCGGACGCGCGCGTTATCGCCGGTGCACTCACGCGGCATCCGATCGCCCTTGGAGTCACGGTCGTCGCCCTGATCGGCGCGATCGCGGCCTATGCTCTCCTGACGCATCATCCAGCGGCGAGCGTTCGGCATATTCAGATCGATCGCCTCACCACGTCAGGGAATGCCTCGCTCGGCACGCTTTCGCCCGATGGCCAATTCGTGGCCTATCTGCGAACGGACGGGCTGGAACAACGCGTGTTCGTCCGGCACCTCGCGTCAGGCAGCGAAGTCCTCGTCGTCGATCACGTCGCGGGCCGCCAATTCGCTGGACTCAGTTTTACGCCCGATGGACAGTTCATCGACTATGCCTTCCGCTTTCACGATCTGCCGGAGGGTTGTGAAGTCTGGCGGGCGCGGACCCTGGGCGGCCCGGCGCCGCACATACAGATCCTCAAAGATGTTCTGTCGGCAACCGGTTGGGCCCCTGACGGACGGCATCAGGCGTTTGTTCGCGTCATCAACCGCCGGACAAACCATGCGGAGTCACAAATCGTTGTCGCTGACGCGGATGGTGGCAATCAGCGCGTGGTGGCTTCGCGATCGTCAGGCGCCGGCCGTTTCATGCACATCGATGAAACCCTCGAACATCCTCTTGCGCGGCCGTCGTGGTCAGCCGACGGGCGGACGCTTCTCGTCGCGGGCTTGGCGAGCCGGCAGTCTCAACTCATTCTGATCGATACCGCCGGGGGAGGCGAGTCCCGAGTCATCGCCCTCAAGGACTTCCGGGCGATGGATGCGGCCTGGCTGAATACGTCCGAAGCGATCGTTGATGTGTTACCGAATGGCCTTGAGACAGTGCCGCAGATCGCGGTCGTCAATCTCGCGACCGGAGACCTTACGCCGATCACGCAGGATCTGTCGAGATACTGGGGCGTGAGTCTCGCGAGCGACGGCCGGGCGCTCTCGACGCACATCGACCACCGGTACTCGATCTGGCTCGGCGATGGAGCGGGCGGTGGCATGACCGAAGTCGTGCCCGAGTCCGCGTCCGTCTTGAGCCGGCCGGCGCCCGACGATCTGGGCGGGCTCACGTACGTGGGTGCAAGCGTTGCCAAGCAGGTGATCTACTGGCTTGGGGCGGGCCAGCATGCACCGACAGTGGTGCTCGACTCGGCCGGCAACGCGTCGCCCGTCGTGACGGGCGACGGTCGTACGGTGATCTTTGATCGGTGGGCGGATCCCCCGGGACTGTATCGGATCAATGTTGATGGATCGGATCTCACGAAGTTTGCTGACGGTCACGCGACTGATCCGGCGCTGACGCCGGACAGCCGCACAATCCTTTTTTTGAACACGCCGATCTCCAATGGTCATCGTTCTGTCTGGTCAGTGGGTGTCAGGGGCAGTGACCCTCGACAGCTCACACAAGAATTCGTGAACTCGCGTCTCTGGGTTTCGCCGGACGGCACGCGGCTCCGGTTCAGTCGGATGGCGTCCCCCGGCGTCGAGGCCGCCAACGTCGAGTGCGAGCTTCCCGATTGCGTCGACCAGAAGAAAATCCAGAGCGTGCTGGGTTCGTGGACCCCGGACGGCCGCGGATTCGCCAGAGCCGACGAGGAAACGGATCCGCGAAATATTTTCGTCAGACCTCTCGATGGCGGACCATCACGCGTGCTCACCGCGTTCACCGACAAGAAGGTCGTAGCGTTTCGGTTTTCGCCGAACTTCAAGCGGCTGGCCGTCGTCCGTCGGGCGGCGATCTCGGACATCGTCATTATTAAGGGGGTCCGATAGGCGAGTAAGATCGTCCGTCGATGGCCTCCCGACGCGCGCGCAAACCCACGACGCCGCGCCGTGCGGTGGCCGCGCCGGCACCCGCCACTCGTTCATGGATCCTGCAGCTTCTTCTTGCAGTGGCCACGCTCGCGGCTTACCAGCCGGCGTGGCACGGCGGACGACTGTGGGATGACGACGCGCATTTGACGGTCCCGGCCCTTGCGTCGTGGAGTGGTCTCGGGCGGATCTGGACCGACGTGACCGTCACCCAGCAGTTCTATCCCATCGTCAGCTCAGCGTTCTGGATCATGAACCGCCTGTGGGGCCATGACACGTTCGGGTACCACATCGTCAACATCCTGCTCCACGCGTTCTCGGCGTGGCTGGTGGTCCTGATCCTCCGCCGCTTGTCCGTGAAAGGCGCCGTCATCGCCGGCGTGGTGTTTGCGCTTCATCCAGTCCAGGTGGAATCGGTCGCCTGGATGAGCGAGCTCAAGAACACACTTTCAGGCGTGTTTTATCTGCTGGCGGTATTCGCGTACCTCCGGTTTGACGAGACGCGAGAACGTCGGTGGTACGCGGCCGCGGCTATCGCGTTTCTTCTCGCGCTGGGCAGCAAGACGGTCACGGCCACGCTGCCGGCCGCATTGTTGATTCTGATTTGGTGGCGTCGAGGCCGGATCAACTGGCGCGTGGACGTGCCCCCGCTGGCGGCTTTGCTGGGCGTCGGGATCCTGGCCGGTGCCGCGACGGCATGGCTTGAATATGCGTGGGTCGGCGCGAAAGGAGGAGCGTTCGATCTCACAATCGTCGAACGCGTGCTGCTGGCCAGCCGCGCCACATGGTTCTATGCCATGAAGATCGTCTGGCCGGTCAATCTCGTCTTCAATTATCCGCGCTGGACGATCGATCAATCCGTGTGGTGGCAGTACCTGTTCCCGCTGGCACTTCTTGCCGTGATCGCCGGCTCATGGGCGATCCGCGCCCGCAGCCGGGCGCCGCTTGCGGCGGTTCTGTTCTACGGCGTCACGCTGTTTCCCGCGCTCGGTTTTGTGAACGTATTTCCGTTCCGGTATTCGTACGTCGCCGATCACTTTCAGTATCTCGCCAGCCTCGGATTGATCGCGGCGTGCTCGGCCGGACTTTATGCGCTGGCGCTTCGATGGCGTCCCCGAGTTTCTGAGACCACCGTCGCGATCGTGATCGGCGCTTCGCTGCTCGTGCTGACGTTCTCCCAGAGCCGGCAGTATGCCGGCTCCGAGATGTTGTATCGCACAACGATCGCCCGGAATCCCGAATCGCTTCTGGCAAGAACCAACCTGGCGGCCGATCTGCTCGACGGGCCAAAATCGGGTTGGCCGGAGGCGATGATGCAGGCGCAGGAAGCGGTGCGGATCGATCCGAACGACGCGCCCGCGCACAGCAACCTTGGCCTGGCCTATCAACACGACGGGCGCCACGAAGACGCGGTCCGCGAATTGCGCGAGGCCGCCCGCCTCGATCCACAACTGGCAGCGGCGCATTCCAATCTGGCGATTTCTCTGGGGGCCCTTGGACGATCCGATGAAGCCGCGGCGGAGTATCGGCAGGCCTTGCAGATCTTTCCGGCGCAACCCGAGGTGCTCTATAACCTCGCGAAGCTCTTCGCGCTCCAAGGACGGTACGCGGAGGCACTGCCGTATGCGAAGGAAGCCGCCAGACTCGCCCCGCAGTCGCCCGACATTGTCCTCAACTACGCCAACACCGTTCATGCGTCAGGCGCGGCGGAAGAATCCATTCCGATCTACGTCGCCGCGTTACAGCTGCGTCCGGCGTGGGGCGAAGCCGATCACAACCTCGGCATGGCGCTGCAGCGGACCGGCAGGAATGACGATGCGCTCGCCGCATTCCTCGAGGCGGAACGTCTCATGCCGTCCGCCTATCTGGTCGAGGTCTCGCTCGGCCGGCTCCTGGTCACGATGAATCGGCTGGACGAGGCGGCGTCGCACCTGGTCAAGGCCGCCCAACTCGCCGAGGCGCCGCGCTCAGCCGACATCTACAACGAGCTCGGCGTCGTGCTCGCCCGGCTCGGGAAGAACGAGCCGGCGGCCCAGGCCTTTCAACTGGCGCTTCAGATCCGTCCTGACCTCGCGTCGGCCCGGGAAAACCTGATGCGTCTCCGCCGGGGACGCGGCCCATCCAGTCCACCCGAGCGGCCGTAGAGTACTGTTGTGGGCCAGGTGCAGGCATTTCCGCAGCGGCCGGGCGAGAACCCGGAGCGCGATCGCGAGTTGATTCGCGCGGTGGCGCGCGGGTCCGGCGATGCGGTATCGGACCTGTACGATCGGTACGGATCCACCGTGTACGGTCTGGCCCTTCGCGTCCTGGGCCAGCCTGACCTCGCCGAAGAAGTCGTCCAGGATGTCTTTGCGCAAATCTGGCGGGAGGCGGGCCGCTACGACGCAGGTCGATCGACGGTGGCCGGCTGGATCGTCATGGTCACACGCACGCGGTCGATTGATCGGCTGCGGGCGCGGAACGCGCGGCCGGACGTGTCCGCGGCCGTCCAGCCGACCGACGTGGCGCCATTGCCGTCGTCCGACCGCAATCCGGAAACCAGCACGATCATTGCCGACAACGTGCGCGTCGTGCGCGGCGCCCTCGCGCAATTACCCGATCAATTTCGATCGCTCATTGAGCTCGCGTACTACGAAGGCCTCACGCACAGCGAAATCGCGTCGCGGACGGGGATTCCGCTGGGAACCGTGAAGACCAGATTACGGAGCGCGATGGGCACGTTGAGGAGTGTGCTCGCATGACACACGATGAAATTCTCAACGCGCTTCCTGCCTTTGCTCTGGGTGCGCTCGATCGGGAGGAGCGCGACGAAGTGGCCGCGCACGTGGCCGGATGTCCGACGTGCACGGCGGAGCTCGAGGTGCTCGAGCGCATCGTCATCACCGTCGGACTCGACGAGCCGCCGGTCACGCCGCCGGCGCACCTCAAGGCCCGGGTGCTCGCGCGCGTCAGCGCTCAGTCATCACCGGCGGTGGCGCAGTCCACAGCGCCTCGATCACTCCAGTGGGGCTGGCTGGCCGTTGCCGCCAGCATCGCCGTGGCCATTCTCACATCGGTGTACGCGCTCGGACTTCGATCGGAAGTGACGTCACTGCGATCCGAAATCGCCGCGTCCTCGTCGCAGGCCGCGCGACTGCGTGAAGAGCTGGCGTCGCTGAGGAAGGACTGGTCCACGCTGACGAAAGTGATGGACGTGATCAAAGCGCCGGACGTTCTTCGCGTTGATCTCAAAGGCTCGGGCGCGGCGGCGGATGCGACGGCGCACGCGTACTGGAGCAGCGCAAGCGGCATCGTGCTGACGGCAGGCCGCCTCCCGGCGCTTCCGCCCGGCCGCGTGTATCAGCTCTGGACCATCGTCGGCAGCACGCCGACAGGTTCGGCCACCTTTACGCCAGATGCGTCCGGCTCAGTGTCGGTCGCGGTTGCACCGGCCGCCGGTGCCGCGCGTCCGGATGCCTTCGGCGTCACCATCGAGCCCGCCGGCGGTTCGACAACGCCCACGATGCCGATTGTGATGATCGGTTCGGCCAAGTAGCCGTACCTGTCGTACCCGTCGTACCCGTCGTACCTGTCGTACCCGTCGTACCTGAGATAATCTCCTTCGTGCCCGTGAAGCCACGTGTCGTGATCGTCATGCCGGCCTACAACGCCGCGCAAACCATCGAAAAGACCTGGCGTGAAGTCGTCGCTCACCCGGAAGTCGATCTGATTGTGGTCGTTGACGATGCCAGCCAGGATGAGACGCTGGAAAAGGCCAAAGGCCTGGACAAAGTCATTACCCACGCTCACGCGACCAACCGTGGATACGGCGCGAATCAGAAGACCTGCTACCAGCTCGCGCTCGACAACGGCGCCGATATCGTCGTGATGGTGCATCCCGATTACCAGTACACGCCGAAACTGATTCCGGCGATGGTCGCCATGGTCGGCAGCGGGTTGTATGCGTGTGTGATCGCCTCCCGCATTTCCGGCGGGCAGGCGCTGGCGGGTGGCATGCCACTCTGGCGGTACGTGGCAAATCGCGGATTGACCGCGGTCGGCAATCTGCTCCTCGGCACGAAGGTTTCGGAGTTTCATACGGGCTACCGCGCGTACTCACGTGAGCTGCTCCAGAAGCTGCCGCTTGCAGCCAATTCCGACGACTTCGTCTTCGACAATCAGGTGCTGGCCGAAATTGCGTGGTTCGGTTACCAGATCGGCGAGGTCTCGTGCCCGACGCGCTATGCGGCGGACGCGTCCTCGATCAATTTTCTGCGCAGCGTCCGCTACGGCTTCGGCTGCCTCGCGACTGCCGGCGCCTTCCGGCTGGCGAAGTGGGGCCTGTACAAGTCGCCTCGCTTTCCGGCGCAGCCGGCTCGCTGACCCCCGCCGATCGATCAAGGTTGTAGAATCCCCACGGATGAGCATTCTCGGCCGTTCCCTTGTCATCGCCGGCGAGGTCCGATCCTCCACCGACGTGACGATTGATTGCCGCGTCGACGGGCCGATGCTGTGTGAAGGTACGGCGGTGACGATCGCCCAATCGGCCATCGTCGTCGGCGACATCGTCGCGAGAGACATCACGGTGTTCGGCCAGGCGTCCGGCCAGCTCATCGCGACCGAAGTTGTCGACTTGCGGCCCGGATCGATCGTCACCGGGGCCGTCATCGCACCGAGCCTGATCCTGCACGATGGCGCCAGGTTTTCCGGGCGCGTCGATCCGAACCGCCTGGACGCGGCGCTGAGCGTGGCGAAGTTCCAGCAAAAACAGCGCGATGCGCAAGCCGGGTAGCCCGGTTTCAGAGGAGTAGCGATGTCCAAGCACGGTGTGACGTTTTATTGCTGGGATGACATGCCCAAGGAAGAAGTGAACAGCCTGCTCTCGAGGCGGCTGATCACCGGCGATCGCATGATGCTCGCGCACGTGTACCTCAAGAAGGGGTGCATCGTGCCGCGTCATCAGCATGAAAACGAGCAGCTCACCTACGTCGTCACCGGCGCGCTCCATTTCTGGATCGGCGAGGACGAATCGGAAGAAGTCGTCGTGCGCGCCGGAGACGTCCTGCATCTGCCGTCGTGGGTCTGGCACAAAGCGGAAGCGCTGGACGATACGCTCGATGTGGATATCTTCAGCCCGCCTCGCGCGGACTGGCTCGCGAAGACCGACGCCTACCTCAGGAAATAGCCGTGGACCTGGGACTCGCCGGCCGTGTGGCCATTGTGTCGGCGGGCAGCAAAGGACTTGGCCGAGCGGTCGCCGAGGAATTGGCCGCAGAAGGCGCCGCTGTCGTCATTTGCGCCCGGGGCCAGGCGGCGCTCGACGACACCTGCCGATCGATCGCCATCCGGGGACGAGTGCACGGCATCGTGGCCGACGTCTCAGCGCCGGGCGAGCCCGCCCGTGTGGCGGCCGAAGCCGCGCGTGTCTTTGGGCCCGTCGATATTCTCGTCACGAACGCCGGCGGTCCGCGGTCTGCCCGGTTCGAGGCGCTGACGGACGATGACTGGGCCGCGGCGACAGCTACACTACTGACCAGCGTCGTGGCCTTCGCGCGCGCCGTGCTGCCGTCGATGCGCGAGCGCCGGTGGGGACGCATTCTAAACATCGCCTCAATCGCAGCCCGGCAACCGGTCGACAACCTCATGCTGTCGAACAGCTTGCGCAGCGCGGTGCTGGCATTCGCGAAGACGCTCTCGAACGAAGTGGCGGCCGACGGCGTGACGGTCAATAACCTGTTGCCCGGCTACACGCGCACCGATCGCGTCCTCAATCTGGCCGATCAACTGGCCGCGTCCGGCTCGACGACGAGCCAGGCCGTCACCGCGAAGTGGGAAGCCGAGATTCCGATGCGCCGGCTCGGCGAGCCCCGCGAGTTCGCCGCACTGGCCGCGTTTCTCGCGTCGGATCGCGCGAGTTACATCACCGGACAGTCGGTCGCTGTCGATGGCGGGTGGACTCGGGGAACGTAGAACTTCTACTGGTGCAGAATCTTTGCCGCGCGGAACAACGTGTCCGCGGACGATAGCAGGACCCAGCGCAGACGCGGCGGGTAGTCAGGCGGCAGTTCGGCGATGAACTGGCGGACATCCGCGGCGGTTTGTGGCGACTGATAGCCGGACAGGGTCGCATCGGCCCAGCGCTTGGGAAAAAAGATGTCGCCGGTGCGCTGGATTTCCAGGACCATGGCGAGCGCGTCGATGACGAACTTCTTCGACGTGGCGGCGCGCAACGGATGATGCAGATAGTGCGCGCCTTCCAGCACCCAGGCTTCGTGCGTGCGGTTCTTCGGGTCCTTCAGGCTCTCAAAGAATGCCTGGCGCACGGCGGGGTCCGAGGAAACGGACGGCCGCACGAACAGGAATCGCGCCCGGCGGTCGGCGTTCCGGAATCGGCCGAGCTGCGCATCCAGAATCGCGTTCGCGTTGGGCACGTCACGGACAGCGAGCTCCAAGGCGAGTTCGGCTTCGTCCGCCTCGCCGAGCGGCAGTTGTGGAATCGTGACGTCGTGACGCCAGACCTGCTCGAGCCAGGTGACGGTCGCGGTGGTGGAGGCGACGCTTCGCAGCGCGCCAAACCACGCAGCCTTCTCGCTGGTCGATGCGGCTCGGTCCAGGCCGCTCCGGAGCAACATCTCGAGTTTCGGCGCCAGATCGACGCGATCGTCGGCCGCCGTGAAGCGCCAGTACACACCGCGCAGGTACGCGAGCATCTGGTTGGTGTTGAGTTCATCCACCTCAGCCGGGAGTGCGGCGAACAGGACCTCAGTGATCCGATCGGGTCCGAGGCGGCCCTCGAGCATCGATTCCCACAGCGTCACGAGGGTCGCGCCCCGCATCAGCGCATCCGGCATTTTCGGCAACGCCGTCGCGAGTGCTTCCAGCGTCGCGGGGTCCAGCACGAAGTCGCCGTAGCCGAGTCCGCCGCCGGTCGGAAGAATCCACAACGGCGCGCCGCCAGGTTTCGCGGGGATCGTCCATTCATGATGCGTCGAGAAGCTGACGCGTTCGTGTTCGACGCGGTCCGCGTAGCCGATGGCGACGTCAAGAGTCTGCGGCCAGACGAGACCCCGGCCGAGCGGATCGGTTTCATCGAGCGAGACCGTCGTCTGTCCGCCGGTCGGCGTGACCGTCACAGCGATCCGCGGCCGTCCTCGCGCCTCGACCCACGAGTCGCTCCACGCCACCAGATCAACCGGCGTCCGGGCGTCGAGCACCGCGATCAAATCGGTCCACGTCGCGTTGCCGAAGGCATGGGCTTTCAGATATTCGCGCAAGCCGTCGCGGAAACTGTCGGCACCCAGCAGCAGTTCGAGCTGGCGCATCACAATGGGTGCCTTCTGATAAATGATCGCGCCGTAGAGCGAGCCGGCCTCGTTCAGATTCGCCAGCGGCTGGCGGATCGGGTTCGCGCCATCGGTGCGATCCACGTCATAGGCCGACGGATATTGTTGAAACAGGAATCGAAGCTCGTGATTCACGGTGGGGAAGGAGGGATTCACGATCTTCGCCGCCATGAAGTTCGCAAAGACCTCCTTCATCCAGACATCGTTGAACCATTTCATCGTGACCAGGTCGCCGAACCACATGTGGGAGGTTTCGTGCGAGATCACGTTCGCGCGCCCGAGCAGCTGCGTTTGCGTGGCCGACTCATCGAGCATCAGGCCCGACGCGTTGTAGAACACGGCGCCGGGATGTTCCATGCCGCCGAACTGGAACGAGGGGATCAGCACGAAATCGAACTTGCCGAACGGATAGGGAATGCCGGTGTAGTCCTCGAGCCAGCTGATGGCCCGCGCATGGAGATCGAAAATCGCGTCGCGATTTCTGGCGACTTTCTGCGTGTCGGTCTCCCGGTGGAACATGCGGAACGTCCGCCCGCCTCGTTCGGCCGTCTCCACCTGGAACTTGCCGGCGGCGAATGAGAACAGGTACGTCGGGATCGGCGCCGTCTCTTCGAAGATGAGGCCGGTGGAATCGGGGTTGCCGACCCGCCCGATTTCCTTGCCGTTTGTCACGGCCACCCATCCCAGGGGAATCGTGAGGACCAGCTTCCATTTGGCTTTGAGATCCGGCTGATCGAAGACCGGCATCGCCAGTGAGGCCCTGGCGGGCACGAACAGGGCGTACAGGAAGTCATCGCTGCGATTGAGCGGCGCATCGCCCGCGACGAATTCAAACTCCACGATGTTGTCGCCGGCGACCAGCGCGCTCGCCGGAATATTGATGTGCTCGTGTTCGACAACGGGCGTGATGATCGTCCGGTTCGCGTGCATCGCGCTCACGCGCTCCGCGGGCTGGGCGAAATCGAACGCCAGCGGCTGCGCGGCATCGGACAGCTTGAACGTCGCGCGCAAATGACCCGTGATCGGTTTGTCTCGCGCGTCCGGCACGTTCAGCGTGACTTCGTAGTGCAAATCCGAAATGCGGCCGGCGCGCTCGATGGCCAGCGCCTGCGGAATGCCGGCGTCCGGTTTGGAAGGCACGCGGCCCATCTTGAAATAGACGAACGCGAGCCCCCCGGCCACAGCCAGGACTCCAATCGCGATCGCCAGCCTTCGACCCACGTGCGGATTCTATCGTTCCCGGCCGGATGGGGCTTCGTCGAACGCGTCCATGACGGCTGTAAAGCCTCTCCGGGCGGCGTCGCCCAGCCGCGTCGCATCGCGCTCGAGCCGGCTGACCTCCGGGGCGGCCGGGCGAATGCCGAGTACCCGCGCGCGGCCGGCTGGACCGCGTCCCGCCGCGACGTGTGCGAGCAGCGCCGCGTACGGACCGCCGCGATCGCTGTACAGCGCGGCCAGGGCCGGAGACGTCCGGCGAAGCCGCGGCAGCACGTACCAGCGGTCCAGCCAGTTGGCCTTGCGAGGTGTGCCCGAAGGCCGCGTCAACAGCGCGACCACATGCGTGAAACCGTCGGCCTCCGCGACGGTCACCGGAACCGGCTGCGTGAGAGACGCGTCAAGGAAGCGGCGTCCGCGATAGAGCACCGGCGGGCCGGCGATCACCGGCATCGTGGCCCCGGCCCGCAACGCCAGGTAGAGGTCGTCGGCGTCCGGGAACGTTCGCAACGCCGTCACGGTCGCCGTGTCCACGTCGGTGGCCATCACGACGAGTGGTGTCGCGGACGCCAGCACGCGTGACGTCTCGAGGGGCTTTAGCCGGGTCTTTCCAGCACAGTGGGATCCGAAGCTTGGAATTCACGTGACTTGAAGTCGCGG
>JADMIO010482442.1_pt1 | contig 25089 bp, 17 predicted proteins | sample 8958161 | NCBI WGS metagenome assembly JADMIO01 (sample SAMN16585339, study PRJNA669376) | soil metagenome | isolation source: Crop rotation soil | place: USA: Cullars Rotation, Alabama | collected 2011
CGCGACAACTTGTCCACGTGGAATTCTAAGCTTAGGATCCCAATGTGCTGGAAAGGCGATGCTCCGTGGGAAGCCTTCCTTCTGTCGCGAATTCTTGCGGCAAATCCTCTCGATTTTTCTATTGGACAAGGTCTTTCGAGCGCGCCTTGGGGTTCTCTTCGCATCTGTGCTGATCGGCTTCTCATCACCCGTGCACCGTCGATCACAGGCTGCCGGTGTTCATGGAGACGACTTTTGCCATGAGCCAAGCGGAGGTTTGTGTGCTCTCGCCGGCCAAGATCAATTGGAACCTTCGCGTGCTTTATCGACGTGAGGACGGGTTCCATGAGATCGAGTCGCTGGTATCGGCGGTGACTCTGTATGACGAATTGCTGTTTTCGGGCCGCGCCGACTCGGCGCACGTACTATATTGCGACCACCCGGATGTGCCGGGCGATGAGCGGAACCTGATCTGTCGGGCCGCTGATCTTTTGGCTAATGCTTCCGGGCGGAAATTGGGCTTTGACTGCCGGCTGACCAAACGGATTCCTATCGGCGGCGGCATGGGCGGCGGCAGCTCGAATGGGGCGGTCGCACTAATGGCCTTGAATCGCCTGTGGGGCTTGGGCTGGCCGTTCGAGCGGCTTGCGCCTCTGGCAGCCGAACTGGGCAGCGACGTCTCCTTTTTTCTGAACGGTCGAACTGCCGTAATTCGGGGCCGGGGAGAGCGCGTAGAGCCCGTGGAACTCGGCTGGCGTGGCTTTGTCGTGCTGCTGTTGCCTGGTTTTTCAGTCTCTACGCCGGCCGTTTACCGGGAATGGTCACGACAGCAGGGCGCCTCGCCTGCGATCGAGAAGGTAAAGGAGGCCGGTGAGGTGCCGGCGATTGGCAGCGCAGCGGATTGGATGCGGGCGACCTTCAATATGCTCGAAGAACCGGCCATGGTGGTGAGTCCACCCTTGCGGGCGGTGTTTGAGCGAGCCACGGCTTTGGCCGATCGCCCGGTGCGGATTTCCGGAAGCGGATCATCACTGTTTACCGCTTTCGACTCGGAATCGGAGGCGCAGGCGTTCGCAGGCATGGCGCAACGTGACTTGAATGTTCGCATCGTTGTCGTGCAGCCGGCCGAGTAGGACACCAAAGGGAAAAATGGGCCGACGTTTACAACAGGGAGTCAGATTTCATGGAAATCAGTGAAGTTCGCGTAAAGCTGGTGGACAATCCCAGCGAGCGCTTGCAGGCTTTTTGCAGCATCACCCTGGACGGCGATTTTGTGGTGCGCGATCTGAAGGTCATCGATGGAGCCAACGGGATTTTTGTGGCTATGCCGTCGAGAAAGCTGGCCGATCGTTGTTCGCGGTGCGGATTCAAGAACCATCTGCGGGCGAAATTCTGCAATGATTGCGGTTCGCGCCTGGATGAAAGCCGCGCGCCCAAGGATCAGCTCGGCCGGGCCAAGCTGCATGCCGATGTGGCCCACCCGATCAACGCCGCGTGCCGCGAGCGCATTCAGAAGGCGGTGATTGAAGCCTATCTTGCGGAAAAAGAAGCGTCCAAGTCGCCTGACTACAAACCCAAGGCGATCGACGATTACGAGGACGATTTTGATCACGAAGCGGAAGCCATCGCGCCACCGCCCGCTCCGCGTCCCGCGCCCGCGCGGCCCGAACCTCGGGTGCAGCCGGTTGAGCAGCCCATAATGGAAGAAGAGGAACTCGAGCCCGAGGTAGATGAATTCGAAGAGGAATCGCTGGAGGAGCAGGAAGAAGAGGAAATCACCTCGGATTATGACTCCTTGATTGCAGATCTCAAAAAAGAGGCGGACCATCGCCGGGATCAGCAGGCCGGCAGCTACGGCCGGAGTCAGTATCGCCGTGAGCAGCAGCCGCGCCAGGAAGAGCCTCGCCGTCCTCAACCTCCTCGGCCACAGCCGTTCCGCGATCAACGCGGCACCGGACCCAAGCGCGATGCCTTACAGCCATCCGGCAACCGCCCTGAGCAACCGCAGCGCTATAATGAGCCGCGCCGCGAGCAGGGCCGTCCGCAAGGGGATCGCGACCGACGCGACATGCCGCCGATGAGAAGGGAGCCGGCCGTTCCTCCACCGGTGTCTTCGCCACCGCCACCGCCGCAGCCGGTGCAACCGCCGCCGCCACCACCCGCGCCTAAACCGGTGATGGCCCCCAAGCCGCCGAGGGTCGATGAAACCGATTCCTTCGGCGCGGGACTGCTATGAACATCATCGTCCATGCCGTTAGTGGATGAATTTGTCTAGGCAATATTGATGTTGTTCGAAATGCCGCTCTCCCTTGCACAGGCAGAGAAGCGATGTGCCAACCTAGCTTTCGTGCTTGCTGAACCAGACGCCGGTGATGGTCTGGGCGAGAATTCGCATGTCGAGCCGCAGGCTCCAGTTGTTGATGTAATGTACGTCGTGCTGAATGCGCTTTTTCAGTGACGTATTGCCGCGGAATCCGCGAATCTGGGCGAAGCCGGTCATGCCCGCTTTCATCTTGTGCCGCAGCATGTAGCGCGGGACTTCGTGCTTGAATTTAGCAATCAATTCCGGCCGTTCCGGGCGAGGACCGACGAGCGACATTTGCCCCACCATCACGTTGAACAGATTGGGCAACTCATCCAGGCTGGTGCGGCGCAGGAACCGGCCTATGACTGTACGCCGTGGATCGTGGCGCGTGGACCAGACCGGACCTGTTGCGAGCTCGGCGTCGGTCCGCATGGTGCGGAATTTGTAGAGCATGAACTCCCGTCCATCCAGCCCCGTGCGCCGCTGCTTATAGAGCACCGGGCCTTCACTGGTCAGCTTGATGAGCAATGCGATAATCGCCATGGGTACGAGCGCGATCAGCAGACAGATGCCGCCGACAATCAGATCGAACATCCGCTTCACCGCTGCGTTCCATCCGTAAATCGGCGACTGTCGCATCGACAGAATGGGCAATCCTTCAAGTTCGCTGACGTTCGGATTCAGCAGATATGCGGAACTGATATCCGGAACCAGGCGCACGTCCACCATGGTGGTTTCCAGTGCGGTCATGATTTCCTCGATGCGGGGTGATTGCGCCGCGGCCAGCGCGACAAATACCGCATCCACCGGGTTGCGTTCCAGGATGTCAATCACCTCAGTAAGCGGCCCGCGCACAGGAAGTCCGCGCATGTGGGCGTTTGTCTGGCGATCGGGAAGGTCATCGATGAAATAAGTCGGTTCGATTCCTGTCCAGGAGTTTTGTCGGAGTGCAAACAGCAACCGCTGCGCGTTCCGCCCGCTGCCGATAATGGCCGCGTGACGGCGATTCCAGCCGCGCCGCCGCAATGAACGGAGCACCGCACGCAGCGAGCCGCGGAACAGCGCAAAGCACGTCGTGCCGACTACAGCATAAGTAATGATGAACTGGCGCGAGATCTTGCTGGTCTGCGGCCATGCATAATCGATCAGAATGATCGCCAGCACTGAGATGAAGAACGCCTTCACGATATTGCGGGTTTCACCGATGATGGACTGGTCGCGTCTTGGCCGATACAGCTTGGCCGCTTGGAAGACCAGCAGGTGCGCAACGACCACCAGCGGCAGCATGGCCAAGTACTTGCCTTCGAACTCCGGCACGCCTTTGCTGTGATCCACCGGCAGCCACTTAAAGCGAAGCCAATAGCTGAATACCCATCCGGCCGCGACCGCGCACGAATCGGCCAGCAGCATCAGGCTGATCATGAATTGAGAGTGTTCTTTGAGCATTTGGGTTTTTGGACGCCCGCGCCCAGGTATCCAGCTGTGAATTGTACCTTAAACGAGGGGCAAAATGAAAGGATCAAGGATGAAGGCGGACGGATGAACCTGGCGATGGTTATTCATCCTTCGTCCTTTCGCCCTCATCCTTTGGGATCGGCCTTTCCAACGGGGCGGAGGCCACAATGGCATCGCCGGAAGCGGAGCATTTTCCGGCGGCTGTGCGTTGTGTGGCCACATTGAGGATCGCATTGGCCCCGCGCTGTGCCGCCGCGGCTTTCAATGCTATCAGCGCGTCTTCCGGCGTGCGGAATCCATCGACGAACACCGCCTCAACCTGCCGAACGATGCGATACCCGGCCAGCCGATTTCCGGTGGAAGTGGCAATGATTTTTGCGGCATCTTCGCGCCTCTGGCGATCGAGCTCCGCGTAATCCTGATTGTATCTCTGAAGATTGGGATGAATCACCGCCGGCCGACGCCGACGCATAGCTTCACGCACCTTTCGGATGATCCGTCGCCCGATGAGTACCACAATGAGAAGTGCGAAGCCGCCGATCACCAGATTTCGATAAGGTGAGGACATCAAGCCAGTCCAGATCGGCATTTCAGCAAGAGCGTGGTACCGCATCGAGGAAATCATACGTTGCGGCTCTCATGGCGAAAAGCATCGAGTGAGATTTCCAGTTGATCTTTGTGCTTGAACCACGACGACCCAATGACTTTATTCGTGTCGTTGTGTCATCGTGGTTAATTTTCATTTCAATTTGGCAGCGTCTCGCCCAGTGCGGCGCAGATCGCCTCCAAGTCATCGGCTACCTTCTTCGGCGGGTTGGCGCAGCGGCCGGTGGGGGGGATCGGCGCGGGCGGCACAATAGATTTCATATTGATGCCGGTGTGGTAATGCACGGTAGCGTCCGGATCTTTCAGTTCATGGCCGGTCAAAATACAGACGGCGGTATCACTCGGAGATATGACTTGTTCTTTAATCAGCTGATGCAGTCCCGCCAAGCTCGCCGCGCTGGCGGGTTCGCAGCCGAAACCATACTTCCCGATCATCGCCTTATATTCCAGAATCTCCTCGTCGGAGACCTCGCGAACCACGCCGTTCATCGTGTCGAGTGCGCGCAGGGCCTTGGGCAGATTGACCGGGCGCGAAATTTCAATGGCCGATGCCACCGTGTGTGGCAGGTAGTGCCGCTCGTCCATCGCAGCGTATAGCGCGCCGATTTTGTTCTTGTCGAATCGTCCGCTGCTCCACCTCACTTTGTCTTTTTCGTAAACGTGATAGAGCGTGTTGGCGCCGCTGGCATTGATGATCGCCAGACGCGGAATGCGCGAGATCAACCCGAGCTGCTTCATCTCGGCAAAGGCTTTGCCGAACGCGCTGCAATTACCCAGATTTCCGCCGGGTACTACGATCCAGTCCGGCACTTCCCAGCCGCGCGCTTCCAGCACGCGATACATGATCGCCTTTTGGCCTTCGAGCCGGAACGGGTTGACCGAATTCATTAAATAGATGCCGAGCTTGTCGGCCACCTGGCGAACGCGGCGGAGGCAGGCGTCGAAATCGCCTTCGATCTGCAGCGTCAGCGCGCCGTAGTCGAGCGCCTGTGATAGTTTGCCATACGCGATCTTGCCCGAGCCAATGAACACGATGCCCTGCATGGGAGGATCGGTTTTGTGCGCGAACATCGCGAGCGAGGCGGAGGTGTTGCCGGTACTGGCACACGCCACGCGTTTACGACCGAGCATCCGCGCCAGTGAGAACGCCGCAGTCATGCCGTTGTCTTTAAAGCTACCGGACGGGTTCAGGCCCTCATACTGCAGGAACAGCTTGTGCGTCTGCATCCCGATTTCCTGGGCAACACGATTGTTCTCTTCCAGGATGGTTCGGCCTTCGCCGATAGTGACGACCGATTCATTGGGAACGAACGGCATCAGTTCGCGGAATCGCCAGACCCCGGAAAAATCGAGCCTGCCCTCGGCCCTCAAACCCTTGGTACCCCAACGATGCTCAAAAAATTCCAGCGACTGAGGGACCGCCAGCCGATCCCAGTCGTACTCGATGTCGAGCAGCGAGCCGCACTTGGAGCAGGCGAAGACCACTTCGGTAACGCCGAAGGTGGCGCGGCAGTCGGGATTGATGCACACCTGATGCGCTTTTTCGGTAGTCATGAGGGACGATCTTATCCTGGAAATGGGTGGGTGTCATTCTGAGCCGCGAGGCGGCTGCTCAGGTGCGGTCGATATGGCGCAGCTCGCGTTCTCGCTCGCGCTGATGACGAGTGGCCAGTTCCAGCGTTTTTCGTTCTTTGCGATTGAGGCTTTGCAGGCCCTGTTCGGAAACCTTGGCAAGAATGCGATCGACCTCTTCTTGTTCGCGGGCCAGTTCCTGCTGCCGCTTGCTCCATGCGCCTTCCCCTCGCGAAGACGCCCGTCGGCCGGGAAACTCCACGCGAAACCGCGGCATCATTCCCCAAGCATAGGTGAGCGCTACCGCGGCGGCCGCACCGGCCAGATGGCAGACCTCGCCGCCCTTGTTCGGAAGCCCTTCGTGGCTGACGAGCTGTAGAAATAGCACTCCCGCTATGATGAGTCCGAACACCCGGATCGGCACGGGAAACAAAAACAAAATGACCTGGATGCTCGGGAAAAAAATGATGGCCGCCACCAACAAACCGTAAATTGCTCCACTGGCTCCGATCAGCGGCACATACCGGAATTGCGGTTCAAACAAGCCGAGCACGACATAAGCCAGTCCGCCTAGAAGTCCGCAGAAGAAATAAAACTGCAGAAATCGTTCCCGGCCGAAGGCCTTTTCATACTCCGATCCGAACACGTACAAGCCCAGCATATTGAAGAACAGATGCATCACGTTGGCATGAAGGAACATGTACGTCACCAGTTGCCACACGTAAAGGTGGCTGATTCCGTCCAGGTTCAGGCCGCACCACTGATGAAAATCGACGTGGGCATTGGAGGCGATCGCATCGGCGAAGAAGATAACAACATTCGCGATGATCAGGGCTGCGACTGCGCTGCTCGGCCGCCGGAAGCCGATCCTCATTACCGGTCGGCTGTCCTCATCGCCGGCATAAGCTCGATCCTGCCAACTCATGACATCCCCTCAAAGCGACTTCGATACACGTGCAGGGCGGCAATGGTCTTCCCATCTATGATACGCCCGTCGAGCGTGCCTTTGATAGCATCGTTCAAATCCATGATCACCGGCCGAACGCGTTCGTTCTCGTCCAGATCCTGTTGCCCCTCTGCAAGATCGTAAGCGACGAACGCGTACATGAATTCGTCCGTAAAACCCGGGGTTGTGTAAAATTGGCACAAAGGTTGGATTCGGCCGGCCGAGTAACCCGTTTCTTCGGTGAGTTCTCTCGCCGCACAAGCCTCCGGGGCCTCATTCGGCTCCAAAGTGCCGGCCGGAAGCTCCAAAAGCTCGCGTTCGGCCGTATATCGAAAATTCATCACCATCACAATTCGTTCCGGGTCCAAAACAGGCAGAATCAGCACCGCGCCGGGGTGAATCACCAGCGTTTTTTCAATAGCTTGGCCGTCGGGTGAAGTGAACGTGCGCCGCTCGACTTTGAATTTTTCAGTGGTCAGCAGCGTCTCTTGGGATGGTTTTTTGCCCCAACTCATGCGTCTTCGGCCCCGTTCGGAAGGCTGCTAATTATACCGCCGGTGAAAGGTCTAACAATGCAAAGAACATGCTTCTCTTGTGTCGTTTCAGGACGCGTCCTATATTAATCGAAACTTATTCTCGCAGGGTTTAGGCGCGGAAGTCATTGACGAAACGAATCACCATTCTTGGTTCGACAGGTTCCATCGGCACCAGCGCGATTGATGTCGTGCGGTCTCTCGGAGGCGATTTTCAGATTGTCGGCCTGGGTGCCCGGCGAAGATGGCGGGAATTGGCTCAGCAATGTGCATTGCTCCATCCCAGTGCGGTGGCGCTTGCAGACGAATCGCACGCCGACGAACTTCGTCCCATGCTGAATGGCAGCACACGATTTTTCGGTGGCCCGCCGGGTTTGGTCGAACTGGCGACCCTTCCCGAGAGTAACTTCCTGGTAGCTGCTATTGTGGGGGCCGCGGGCCTGGAGTCCACCATCGCCGCGGTCAAGGACGGCAAAACGGTCGGACTGGCCAATAAGGAAGCATTGGTGGTGGCCGGCTCGATCATTGTGCCGCTGGCCGCGCGGACCGGGGCTCAACTGCTGCCGATCGACAGCGAGCACTCGGCGATCTTTCAGGCCATGGCCGCCGGCCGCCGGGAAGAAGTGCATAAGGTGTACTTAACCGCCAGTGGTGGGCCATTTCGGACGTGGACGCGTCAGGAAATGGCCGATGCCACTCTTGAAGACGCGCTGCGGCACCCAACCTGGAATATGGGGCCTAAGATTACAATAGATTCAGCCACGATGATGAACAAGGCGCTGGAGATTATCGAAGCTTGCTGGCTTTTCGATCTTCACCCGGATTCGATTGAAGTGCTTATCCACCCCGAGTCGATCATTCATTCGATGGTGGAGTTCTGCGATGGGTCGGTGGTGGCCCAGCTCGGTACGCCCGATATGCGAACGCCGATCCAGTATGCGTTGACTTATCCACAGCGTTTGCCGGGCCGAAGCGAGCGGCTGGACTTCAACTCGATTCGGAGATTAAACTTCGAGCCGCCGGATTTTGAACGATTCCCGGCGCTCAAATTGGGATATCAGGTGGCGCGAATGGGGGGGACGGCCGGAGCGGTGTTCAATGCGGCCAATGAAGCTGCGGTCGAAGCCTTCCGCAATGGGCGCATATCCTTCGGGCGAATCGTCGAACTGATCGAACAGACCTTGGGCCGGCACCGGCTCCAGCAGAACCCGGATTTGGAAACGTTGCTCAGTGCGGATGCCTGGGCGCGGCAAGAGGTGATGGCATGTTTGGAATCATGAGCGGAGCGACCGTGTTAGCCATGGCCCATGGGCCCCTCGCCGGCGCCCTGGGAGACGCCTGGAATTACCTGCTGGTGTTCGCAGGTTTTTCGGTGGTCATCTTTTTCCACGAACTGGGCCACTTTCTGGCCGCCAAATGGTGCGACGTGAAGGTGGAGCGCTTCGCCGTCGGTTTCGGCAAGCCGCTCATGTCCTACCGCAAAGGCGTTGGCTTTTCTTTCGGTTCAACTTATTCCCGCTACGCGCGGATGGTGCAGCAGTTCGTCACCAATCTTCGCCGCTCCGAGGGGCGAGTCGATGATGGTCTGCCGCCGACTGAAAATGAATGCATTCGCGCGAATCAGTCCATGGGCATTAGCGAAACCGAGTATTGCTTTAACGCGCTGCCCTTGGGGGGCTACGTGAAGATGCTCGGCCAGGAAGATTTCGCCATCGACAAGTCCGGCGAGATCAAGGTAAAGGAAGACCCGCGTGCGTTTACGTATAAGCCTATCCGGCAGCGCATGTTCATCGTCTCGGCCGGGGTGATGGCCAATCTGGTTTTCGCGGCCGTGATGTTCATGCTGGTGTTCATGATCGGTATTGAGGTGCCGCCGCCGGTCGTTGGCATGGTCCAACCGGACTCACCGGCCGAAGTGGCCGGTTTGGAAGTGGGCGATCGCATCACCGAAATCAACGGCGAAACCGTACGCGAGTTTTCAGATATCAAGACCGCTATTTTGCTGGCTGATCCGGCGCTGCCGCTGACGATTGCCTACGATCGCGCCGACGCATCCACGGGCACGTCCAAACGCAACACCGTCGCGATCACGCCTGAGGTGAACGACTCGCAGTCCCATCCGCTGGTGGGTATCGCGCCGGCTATGAACAATGTCGTCGCATTCATGATCAACGATCGTGCGGGCGACGATCGCGTGGTCGAGGCCGGAGATGTCATCGAAGAGGTGGACGGCGTTCGGGTCACGACCTTCCAGGACATCCGTCAGGCCGTCTTCAAGAAACGCGGCGATTGGGTAAACATCAAAGTTAAGCGCCCCGCAAAGCAGAATGGCGCCCCTGGTGAGACCTTCACGACTCGTCGCCGTGCGCATCTGTATTTCCGTCCGACCGGTGAGCAGCCCGATCAGCCCGGCCACCTGCTGGGTCTCACGCCGCGGATGAAGGTCATGATCGTCAATCCGGGTGAAGCCGCCGATCGTGCGGGCATTCAGGCGGGGGATTTGCTGGCCGAGTGGGACGGCCATGTGGCGCCGACTTATAAGGAATTCAAGCAATCATTCGCGGAGAACTCACGGCGGGAGATTCCGCTGGTCGTGCTGCGATCCAATGGCAAGCAGTATGAGCGCATCGAAAAGAAGATCAAGCCCGATCACACTGGTTTCTTCCACACCGGCCAGGCCAAGGTGGGAATGGACCCTGTCGGCCAGGATGAAGATCACTTGGTCGTCGCTGATATCATTACCACCGGTCCGGGCGATATGAAAACCCCAGCGGCTTCTCTCAAAGGCATGATGCCGTTGGGTTCACTCATCACCAAGATTAATGATGAGCCGGTGAAAAGCTGGGGCGAGCTCTACAGAAAGTTCATTGCTCTGGCCGGCACTGAGGTGAAGATCGCGTGGTCGTATGAGGACGGGCCGCAGCAGGCCGCAACAATTCGTGTTCCCAAGACCGTGGGCACGACCTTCGATCTGCCGCCGGACCACATGATTACCCGGGTCAACGGCCAGAAGACGATTGAGGTCGATGATGGCGGCAAGAAGAAGCGCTACACGGCCGACAACTGGCAGGCGGTGATGGAAGTTCTGCGCCGAAATGTCGGCAAGACCATCGAAATCGAACACCGCAGCTTGTCGGATGCCAAGGTTTATACGGAAAAGGTGAAGGTCGAGCCGGAGATGGTGGATCCGTGGCCGTTACGGGCGATCTACAACACCGATGTGTACACCGAACTTGTACGGGCCAAAGTTCAGGAATTAAATCCGGCCAAGGCCATGGTCATCGGCCTGCATAAGACCTGGTATTTCATGGAACAGGTCTACATCACCATCAAGCGTATGGCCTATACCAAGTCCATTGGCATGGATCAGGTCTCCGGCCCGCTGGGCATCGTGAAAATCGGCAGCGAGATCGCCGAGCAGGATCCGATCATGCTGCTGTACTTCCTGGCCCTGATCTCGGCCAACCTGGCGGTGATCAACTTTATTCCGTTCCCGATTGTGGACGGTGGTCTGTTCACCGTGCTCATTCTGGAGAAGATTAAGGGCGGCCCGCTCAGCCTCCGGTTTCATATGGTGTCCCAGCTCATCGGCCTGGCGGTGATCCTCAGTATCTTTGTCTATGTCACGCTGAACGACATTCGCAAATGGTGATTTTTCGATGGACACTGGTTCGAGACTATGCTGGTGCGAGAATCCTTTCTCGCACCCATGTCTGCGGGATCCCTTCCCGCGAGTCTGCCTTGATTGACATGCTTTCAGCCGATGATTGCCGTAAAATCCTGGTATGAACCCCCAGCTGCACGATTTGGTTTTCTACGACGGCGCGTGCGGCATGTGTCATTGGCTGGTTAAGTTTGTACTCCCTCGAGATCCCGCTGGGCAGTTTAGGTTCGCACCCATTGGTGGCGAAGCATTTCTCAAGCGCATCCCCGAACAAGATCGCGCCCACTTGCCGGACAGCGTGATGGTGCTCACGGCTGATGATCGCCTTTTAGTTCGCTCCGCCGCATCGCTGTACATTCTGCGCCGCCTCGGCGGGGTTTATGGGATCATGGCCGGAATCACACGATTATGCCCACGAGTTGTCTGTGATTGTATTTATGATCTGATCGCGCGGTACCGTAAAAAGTTCTTTGCCCCGCCCAAGCAAGCTTGCCCGGTGGTTCCTACTGAATTGCGATCCCGTTTTGAACGTTGAAGCTGAACCCAGAGTTCTCCTCCAATCAAACAGCAAAGCTCACGCCGAGGCGCAGAGACGCAGAGAAAAGCACTTAGAGAGTTTTCTCTGCGCCTCTGCGTGAGCTGATTTTTCGTTGCACGGGCGGCGAGTTACAATGATTTGCTGTTCGGGCGTGCATGCAGCGGCGACAAATCAGGAGATGGCGCGATGAGCATCCTTCGACCTTTGGAAGAGCTGCGGTTTTTGATGTTCGTGGACGATGTGTACGAAGATCTGGAATTATGGTATCCCCGCTATCGCATGGTCGAAGCGGGCGCCCATGTGACCGTGGCCGGACCGGAGTCCGACCGCGTGTATAGCGGCAAGCATAGCTATCCTTGCCGTTCAACCGGTGCGATCCGCGATATGGATTCCGCCGATTTTGACGGGGTGATCATTCCCGGCGGGTTCATGCCCGACAAGCTCCGCCGCGATCCCAAGGTGCTGCAGTTGGTGCGAGAGTTTGCCCAGGCCCGCAAGCTGGTCGCGGCCATCTGCCACGGCGGCTGGATTCCCATCTCGGCCGGTGTATACAAAGGCGTGCGCGTGACCGGCTCGCCTGGCATCAAGGATGATCTGGTCAACGCCGGCGCCATCTGGGCCGATGAGCCGGTGGTTATCGATCGGCATTTCGTATCCAGCCGCAAGCCGGACGATCTTCCGGAATTCTGCATGGGCATCCTGGAAGTGGCCGGCGCGCTGGTCCAGGAGTAAGCTGCGCCATCTTTGCAGCGAGTATCAGAACCCCGAGCGTAAACGAGCGGGCCAGAATCGCGGCGGCGATTCCGCGACTTGGAATCCCTGTTTGAACAATTGGAGCGGCAACCTTGAAGATAATTCACCACGAAGAACACGAAGGTCACGAAGAGAACGTGAAGTCTTTTGTATTGGCTTCGTGTCCTTCGTGTTCTTCGTGGTTCAACTTTTTTCTTGTTTTTGTTTTGGTATTCGTGCCGTTTGCCCGCGCGGCGGAGCGGCCGGCGGGCGACAAACCGAACTTTGCACTCAAGTCAGGCGATCGGGTGCTTTTTCTCGGTAACACCTTGATCGAGCGTGACCGTTATTACGGCTATCTTGAAACCATGCTGACCTCGCGATTTCACGGCCAGCACATCATCTTCCGCAACATGGGCTGGTCCGGCGACACGGTTGACATCCAGGAGCGCCCGCTGAACTTCGGCTCGCTGGAGGCGCACATCGTCGGTTATAAGCCGACCGTAGCGTTTGTCAGCTATGGCACGAACGAAGCATTCGACGGCCCGGCGGGGATACCTCAATTCATCACGGGTTACAAGAAAATTTTGGACATGCTCGAAAAGATCGGAGCGCGGGTCGTATTGCTTTCGCCGATCAAGCATGAAAACCTCGGTTCACCGTTTCCAATCCCGGAAAAGCAAAACAAAAACATTGAGATGTATGTCGCTGCGATCAGGAAGCTGGCGGCAGAATATCATTGCGGTTTCCTTGACTATTTCCACGAGCTCTCGCTTAACAAAATCGAATCGGAAAGAGGTGAACGGCTGACAGACGATAGTGTGCACCTAAATGCCTCGGGATATTTTAGATTGGCTCTGTTGTCCGAGCGTCAGTTGGGTCTTACCCACGACCAACGCTCTGCTCTGCACGCAGAACAGTCCATCGAACTTGGCGGAAGAAAGCCTGAGTTGCTCGGGATGTCGGTCTCAGACATCCGAATTACTGCAACTCGTGCGATTTTTAAGGCTAAACTCGCTCAGCTGCCGCCCCCTTATCAGATCGAGCCGTATATGTTGGAGGCTACTGCCGAACTGGACATTAAGGGAATGGCAAATGGTCGTTATGTGGTAAAGATTGATGGCAGGATTAATGATTCAGGGAAAGAGAGCCAAGTCACAAACGCTAATACCTTTTTCGTTATTCTTCGCCCCGACATCGAGCAGGCCGAGCAGCTTCGGCAGTTGATCGTCCACAAGAATACGCTGTTTTTTTACCGATGGCGTGCACACAACGGCGAATACATTTACGGGCGCCGGGCCAAAGGCGGCGGCGGAAACGCCGGTAACGAGCAGTTTCCCAGTGAGATGGCCAAGATCGAGGAGCGCATCGCTCAGGATGAGAAGCGCATCGCCGAGCTTGCGGTCCCGCGATGGCACACGTATGAGTTGGTCCCCGAGCAGAAGGAGCAGAAGTAATGAGAAGATATCGGGGATCAGAACCCGGAGCGCGAGCGACGGGCCAGGTCGCCGGGGCGACCGCACTGTGGATAGGGGCTGCGAATGGCGTGTTGCATAAATCACTGAATGCTAGAGCTGACGGGGTCATGATGAATAACGTGGACGGTCGGTGCAAGGTGCGGCCCGCTGTGGCGGGCCTGGCCCGCTCGCTGGCGCTCGGGGTTCTGATCGCGCTCGCCGCACCGCCATCATCTATTCATGCCGCCGAAACTACCGCTCCCGAGGTCGAACGCAGTGCATTCATTCTCGATCCCAACATCGAGGTGAACTGTTTTGCCTCAGAGCCGGATGTGATCAACCCGATTGCGATGCAGTTCGACACGCGCGGGCGGCTGTGGGTGGTCACCTCCGAGGCCTATCCGCACGTCGATCCCGATCATGATCCGAATGATAAGCTGATTATTCTTGAAGATACCGATGGCGACGGCCGCGCGGATAAGCGCACCGTGTTCGCCGACGGCCTGCTGGTCCCGACGGGCTTCGCGATCGGCGATGGCGGCGCTTATGTCGCAAATCAACCCGATCTGCTCTTCTTCAAGGATACCGATGGTGACGGCAAGGCCGATGTCCGCCGTGTGGTGCTCTCCGGTTTCGGGACGGAAGACAATCATCATGCGATCCACGCCTGGCGGTGGGGGCCGGACGGCGGCATCTATTTTCAATCCGGAATCTTTCTGCACTCGCAGGTCGAAACACCCTACGGCCCGATCCGCATGGTCAACGGCGGGATTTTTCGTTTAGAGCCGCGCTCCATGCGGCTGTCGATTTATTCGCGCTGCGATCAATACGCCAATCCGTGGGGTCATGCGTTCGACCGCTGGGGGCAGGATTTCCTGACCGAAGCGCCCGGCGGACATATCTTTCCTCTTGCGCACGGGATCGCTAAAGGCGACGCGCCCACCCCGTATCCAATCATCGAAGGCGCCCCCAAATCCTGCGGCATCGAATTCATCAGCGGCCGGCATTGGCCTGACGACTGGCAGGGCGACATGGTGCTCAACGCGTTCAAGAACAAAGTCGTGCATCGCTATCGATTCAGCGATGACGGCTCGGGATTCACGGCCAAGGAACTGGCCCCTCCACTGATCGTCTCCAAGGAGGAAAACTTCCGTCCGGTGGACGTGAAAATGGGTCCTGACGGCGCGATTTACATTGCCGATTGGTACAACCCCATCATCGGCCACATGCAGTACAACTTTCGCGATCCGCGCCGCGACAAGACGCATGGGCGCATCTGGCGGATCACGTACAAAGGCCGGCCGCTGGTGCCGAAGCCATCGATCGCCGGCCAGCCGATTGAGAAACTGCTGGAACTGCTCAAATCGCCTGAAGACTACACGCGCTATGAAGCTCGCCGTGAGTTGTATGAGCAATACGTCAACTTTTCGGTCGGTCCGAAGGATCGCAACCCGGGGGCGGGGAATCTGGCAAGTTGGCTGCAAAAGCTCGATCCGAAAGACCCCGAGTTCGAGCACCAACGGCTTGAAGCTTTGTGGACCTATCAAACCATCGACGTGGTCGAGCCGAATCTGCTGAAAACATTGCTGCGCTCACCGGATTACCGCGTTCGAGCGGCCGCGACCCGTGCGATGCATTTCTGGATGGATCGCCTCGAAAACCCGCTGGAATTGCTGGCGATTCAAGCGATCGACGAACATCCGCGCGTGCGCCTTGAAGCGTTGACGGCATTGAGTTTTTTATCGAGCGCCCAAGCCGCGGAAGTTGCCACTATGGTTCTCGATAGGACTATGGATCGGTTCATCGAATATGCGCTGGCCATCACCATCAAGGCGTTGAAACCGTACTGGTTGCCGGCGCTCGAGCGCGGTGACTTTGCGTTCAACGGCAATCAGGAGCATCTGGGCTTTGCCCTCAAAGCCGCTGGATCGCAAGAGGTCATTCCGCGCGCGCTTGCGCTGGTGAAGGAAGGAAAAACCCCGGAAGCGCTGCGTGATGAACTCGTGCTTTTCCTGGCGGCAGAAGGCGGGCCGGACGAGCTGGCGTACGTCTGCAAGCGATGGCTGGTTACGGACAGCCCAGGACGAACATCTCGGGTTCTCGCACAACTCCGCCGCAGCGCCCGCGAACGAAAAGTGCTGCCGGCCGGAGATACATATTTTCTTCAGAGCTATATGGTCGCTCCGGATGAAGCCACAGCAATTGAAGCGATCGGCTTGGCCGGTGATTGGAAGGTCGAGGCCCTGCGCAAGGATTTAGAGCACACGGCAACTGAGTCTCGCTCACCCTCTCGCACTCGGGCTGCTTATGAGGCGTTGTCACAACTCGGCGGTTCGGCGAGCGTGGAGTTTCTCACCAAACAGTGTGGTCAGGCTACTGCGCAAAGCCGCGTGTTGGCCGCCTGCGCCATCGCCCCGCTGAAGCTCCCGACCGCAATCGAAACCGCCGCACGGATTTTCGCCAAGAACGACACCAGCTTGAATTACGAAATCATCGGCCGCCTGGTGCGAGCCATCATTGAAAGGAAACAGGGGGCGGCTCAATTGGCAGCCGCTCTATCGAAAGAAGTACCCGCGGCAGATATGGCCAAACTGGCGCTTCGGGCGCTGTTCGCGGCCGGCAGTAGCGAGGATCAGCTTGCCTCGCTCTTCACCAAGGCTGCAGGTCTGGCGAATGAGCGGCCGGCGCTCACAGCGCAGCGTGTCGCCGAACTGGTGGAGCAGGTGAAAGCGAAGGGGGATCCTGCCCGTGGTGAGAGCGTCTTTCGCCGGGAAGATGTGGGCTGCTTCAAATGTCATGCGATCAATGGCGCCGGCGGGCAGGTGGGGCCGGACTTGAGGGGTCTGGGAGCGGGCTCCCCGATGGATTACATCGTCGAGGCTGTACTGGTGCCCAACAAGGCTGTACGCGAGGGTTATGCGGCCGTGATTGCGGAGACCAAGGACGGGGAGGTGCACAGCGGCATCAAAGTCCGCCAGACCAGGGAGGAATTGATCCTTCGGGATTCGGAGCATGATGAGTTGCGCATCCCGATGAGCGAGGTTGCCAGTCAGCGCGATAGCGGCTCACTCATGCCCAACGGCCTGGCCGATCTGCTCACCGAACAGGAGTTCATCGACCTGGTGCGCTTTATTTCCGAGCTGGGCAAACCCGGTCCGTACGCCACGGCAAACGTGCCTTTGGTCCGACGTTGGCGGCAGGTGGCTGATCTGCCGACGGGTGAGGGACAAGGTTCCTCATCCCAAGCTGCGTGGGCTCCGATTTACAGCAAGGCCGATGGAATGCTGCCATTGTCGGAGCTGCATCAAAAGACGAGCGGCGGAAAGCTGCTCGTGCAGGCGGAGGTTGAAGTTACCACGCCAGGAGAAATCGGTCTACGCATTATCTCGCCGACCGGGACCACTCTGAAAATCCATGATCGCGAATTCTCAAAACTGGAAGATATTCGTGTCCACCTCCCATCCGGCATTCAAAAGCTGACCTTCTCCATCGATTCGGAACAGAAAACCGGTGAATTGCGATGTGAAATCGTCGAGGTCGCCGGCTCTCCCGGCCGTGCCCGGCCGGTAGCAGGGCGGTGACATGGAGCCGCCGCACATCGATCCTCAGGCAGGTTTATGTTCGATCTGCCGGCACGTCCGCCGAATCGAGTCCGCGCGCGGATCGGTTTTCTATCTCTGCCGACGGTCCGAATATGACCCAGCCTTCACGCGTTATCCACGCCTGCCGGTGATTCATTGCTTGGGTTTTGAAAGAGGTAATGAGGGAGAAGTTTGCTCCGACTGAAGGAATACATTGCCTTGAAAACGGCAGGAAACTAAACTGGTAGCATGAGCACCATCGATGAGATCGAGCAGGCCGTCCGGCAGCTATCAGAAAAGGAGCTTGCTGTCTTTCGAGCATGGTTCGCACAGTTTGACGCCGCCGCTTGGGATCGTCAGCTTGAGAATGATATCGCGGCAGGAAAGCTCAATAGACTCGCGGCTGAAGCGAGTAGGGATCTCCAGGAAGGGCGCTGCACCGATTTGTGATACACCGAGCTTCACCACGATTCTGGAATTGTTATCGCGCCCTGCCCCAAGAAATTCAGCAGCTTGCGGATCGATGTTACACGCCCCTAAAACAAAATCCACGACATCCGTCTCTACATTTTAAGAGGATCGATCACTTCTGGTCGGTACGCGTTGGATTGCAATATAGAGCATTGGCTATTGCGTCCGGGGAGGATGCGATCTGGTTCTGGATTGGATCGCACGCGGAATATGATGCGCTACTCGGCCGCTCGTAACCGGCCTGAGTGTTGGTCAACGCAGAAATTGCGATCATAACTTGTAATTCTTTACCCAAGCATCAACAACGCCGCCGGGACGATGATAACCACCTTTTGAGCGCTCAAGTCCCGCAGTTGGATCATCACGCGATCGGATCTCCGCAACTTTTCGCGATCGGATTCACTGGCCACATAGGCAACATGGCCGGTGATCCCTCGATGGCCGCTCCAGAAACCTTCGATGAGTTGCCGCCGCGTTCTCGGGTTCACATGCACATCTTTGACCCATTGGATGTCGTTTGGCGGCGGACCGAAGTGGGCGACTTTGACCGTGGCGTTCGAACTGAATTCCGGATGTGCGAGCATCGTTTTGCTCCTGTTCGTGAAAGCGGCGGAAATGTGAATTGGACCAGAGGGAGAAGTGCGAGCCGCTGTTCCAGTCCCGGGCCGCTCGCGAAGTTCTATTGATACGGCTCTCATCAATTCTTCACCATCATTTGGGCTTGGGCAACTGGGATTCGCGGGAATTATCGTTTTAGCGGAACACCAGGGTTGATATTCAAGCGGCTTGGGCGATGGACCGTTTGCACCTGCTGCCTTTTTCCCGTTTAAGGCTGTATTATTGCCCCTTCATTGCGGTTCTGGTGGACCGCTTTTTGTAAAGGTAACAGCCCCCTTCCCGGCCACGCCGTGACTCGGGGATCTGATCATGGAGTTTTGATATGCCCGTTCCTGCCAAACGCCCGGTCGTCATTATTGTCCGCGATGGCTGGGGCCATAACCCATATCCCGAATGGAACAAGGCCAATGCGGTTCATCTCGCCAAGCGGCCGGTGAATGACTGGTTGGTGGCCGAGTATCCCAATGTCCAGATCCACACCTCGGGGGAGGACGTCGGCCTGCCTGCCGGCGTGATGGGCAACAGCGAGGTCGGCCATCAGAACATCGGCGCGGGACGCATCGTGGACCAGGAGGTGATGCGGATCACGCGCACGATTCGCGAGGGTTCGTTTTTCAAGAACTCAGTGCTGCTGGGGGACTTCGATCATGCCCGCAAAACCGGTGGGTCGGTGCACCTGCTGGGGCTGTTTTCTGATGGGCGAGTCCATAGCGACATGGAGCATTCGTTCGCCCTCATGGACCTGTGCCGAACACTGAACTTTCCGGGCGACCGCTTCTTCGTTCACGCGCTCACCGACGGGCGTGACACCTCGCCCAACAGCGGCCTGGGCTTCGTGCGGCAGGCCGAAGAAAAGCTGAAGCAGGCCGGCGTCGGGCGAGTAGCCAGCGTGATTGGGCGCTATTACGCCATGGACCGCGATAATCGCTGGGATCGCGTCGAGCAGGCCTACAAGCTTTTGACGCAAGGCTCGCCGCATGTGTTCAAATCGGCGAGCGAGGCCATCGAGAGCTATTACAGGAGTCCCACTGAATCGAACCGTACCGGCGATGAGTTCATCACCGCATCGAGCATCGCGCCGCAGGGGACGGTCGACCCGGCGCAGAAGATCAAATCCGGCGACGCCGTAATCTTCTTCAACTATCGCGGCGATCGTCCGCGCGAGATCACCAAGGCATTCGTATTGCCCGACGCCGAATGGAAGCAGGTGCCCAACGGCGGGTTCGATCGCGGAAAAAAGTTGGAGGATATCTACTTCGCCGGGATGACCGGTTACGAGAAGGGCCTGCCCATTCACGTGGTTTTTGAAAAGCCGCCCAAGATGGTGAATATTCTGGGCGGATATGTCAGTTCGCTGGGTCTCAAGCAGTTCCGTTGCGCCGAGACGGAAAAGTATCCGCACGTCACGTTCTTTTTCAATGACTATCGCGATGAGCCATTCGATGGCGAGGACCGGCAGATCGTGCCTTCGCCGCGCGATGTGTCCACGTACGACCAGAAGCCGGAGATGTCCGCACCCGGCGTGACCGAGGAGATGCTCCGGCGGATCGCCTCGGACCAGTACGAACTGATCGTGCTCAATTACGCCAACGGCGACATGGTCGGCCATACCGGCTCGCTGCCCGCGGCCATCAAGGCGGTCGAGATCGTGGATGAATGCGTGGGCAAGGTGGTTAAGGCTGTGCTGGCCAAGGGAGGCGCGCTGATCGTGACGGCCGATCATGGTAACTGCGAGCAGATGATCGACCCGGCCACCGGTGGACCACACACGGCGCACACCACCTACGACGTGGACCTCATCGTGGTGGATGACCGCATGAAAGGCAAAAAACTCCGGGAGGGCGGGCGCTTGGCGGATATCGCTCCAACGGCACTGGCTTTAATGGGCCTGCCGCAGCCGGCGGAAATGACCGGGATATCATTGATTGCTGGTTGAATGAAGTTTTTCCACGCGAGTCGGTCATTTTTCTGCGCGGACATGTGAGCAATTCACGCCGAAGGCGTAACAGATCATAGCCGGTGGCAGAGCGAAGCGCCGCCACCGGAAAACATAGAACTGAACAAATTGACCCTGAAGGGGGCGAACATACGGAAGACTGTGCAAGGCTTTCAGCCTTGAGGGAAGTAGGGGCATGGAATTTATCCCGGGGGCGGCGCTGCGCCCTGCCCCCGGCTATGTTCTTTCTGGCCTTCGGCCAGATGCGCATTTTGTCCTAAGAACCATTCGGTTTTTTGAGGCACGTCAGTATGAAACGGTCTACAGCACCATTCGTCACCCTTGGCATTGTGCTGCAAGTCTTTTCGGTTGCACCGACGGGCGCAAAGACAATCCGTTCACATTCGGTCTCTCATCTCGACCTTGTGAGTTGTGGGCGAATGTTTACGTGGACAGCATCCGAAAACGAGCCGCCAGTGGAGATTTCGTCGGTGGACAAAGTCCCGGCGAACGCGAAATGGATAGGGGTGGTTTGGGATGAGCAGCGCGATGTGGCGAAAGTCGCCGCCCTTTTCAAAGGGGAAGTGCACCCGGACAAATTCGTCGTGCAGTACTGGTTCCAGTACTGGCCGCATGACCCGCCCAAAATGCCGACGTTGGAGGACCGCGAGGATGATTCGTGGCAGGGGCGCTGGCTGACCGCCAAGATCAAGCCGGGTGTCGAGAGAGGGAATGTCAGCGCGGAGTTCCTGCCGCTGCATAAGGATGAAAACCCGGCCGCGGGGCACTTGCCTGGGGTCAGTTATCGCAGAAGTCTGAAGGTGCGTGTTTCCTTCGGTGAGCGCCTGCCCGAAATCACGGCATTCAAGATGCTCAATGGAACGCGGCTCGAAGCGCGAACGCTGCGCGTTCAACTCGGGGTCGATGAATCGCCCGCCGTCTGGAGAGGAAGTGTGCGGGTATCAAACGGCGAAATCTTACTTGCTCGGCCGGCGCTAAATTTAAATGAATTCACGACGAATATGGATGCGGTTTTGTCGCTCGATCTGGATGTGGCCAAGCCCGCGTTGCCCGGGGCGTTCGATATCACCATGGTGAAGATTCAGGCCCAAGCGGAGATCGATGGGAAAACGGTACGACGGCGCTTCTCATTCAGTCCGGTCGATCTTGAAAAGGGGCCGATCTACATCCCGGACATGCACGCATACATAACGCGCGGTGACGACCTCTGGCCGTTTTCGAAGTCCCCGGTTTCCGAGAGGAAAATACGAGCGCGGATCCCCGACGAGCCCGAGCAGAGTTACGAGCGCGCGACACGTGAGATTCCGCCGCAGGATCCGTGGGAGCGCGAGCACGGCGATCGCGTGTATCTGCCCGTGGCGGCGGATGCGAGCTGGCAGAAATTTGCGGTTGAGTACGGCGGGCGGATTTTCATCAGCAAGGGTGGGACCAAGGCCAAGGGGGCGGAGAAGAACCGGCTGCAATGGAAGGGCGATCGGATCAGCTTTCGTATTGGAGTCAGCGCGCCGCCGAAAACAGGCGAGACGCGTGTGCCACACCCGTATTATCGCGACGACCGTAAGGCCCAGGTTTCGGTGCTCGACGATCACCTGCCGGTGATTATCAACCGCTGGGAGCACGACGGGCTGCATTACGAGCAGGAGGCGTTTGCGACTCTGTTGACGGGGCCGCTCGATCCGGATGATCCCAAGCGCAGCGAGCAAACGCCGGCCGTGCTGATGGCCAGGCTGGCGATCACGAATCCCCTGAATGAGCCGCGGAATGCAATCGTGACGCTCGACATTGATCCGGCGGAGAAGCTGCTCGTTGAAGGGCGGCGCGTGCTGGCTGATGGGAACGGAGACGAGAGATATGAGCGGCCGAAATTACGCGCGGTCATTCGGTCGCCGGCCGGGAAAATCGTGGCCGATCCGGCGGAAGGCTCGAATGTGCACTGCTCGATGGAGATTGCTTCGGCGCAGCGCAAGGAGCTGTTCCTGCTCATCCCGTTCGTGTCGGATGTCACCGGCGCGGATGCCGATCGGCTGGAATCGCTCGACTACGGCCAGGAGCGGCGGCGCGTCATTGAATATTGGGAGAACATGATCGCGCGGACCACGCGGTTCACCACGCCGGAGGCGAAGTTCAACGAGCTGGCCCGATTTGTTATCCCGCATATCCACATCAGCGTGACGAAGGACCCGGCCAGCGGGCTTTATATGGTTCCTGCTGCCAGCTATGGGTACCAGGTATATGCGAACGAGGCGGTGTTCCAGTGCATGGCCCTGGATGCACTGGGCGATACCAAGCGATCGCAGGAATATCTCGAAACATTCATGGCGCTTCAGGGCACACGGACGCTGCCGGGCAACTATGTCGAGCCGCACGATGGCATCTATCACGGGGCGCGGGTGAACGAAACCTACGACTACACCGCGCACCACTACAGCCTCGATCATGGTGCGACGCTCTGGGCGCTGGCCCGGCATTACTTTTTCAGCCGGGACAAGGCCTGGCTGAAACATGCGCTGCCGAGCATGTTCAAGGCGGTCGAGTGGATCGAGCATCAGCGCGAGCAGACCAAACGGCAGGATTTGTCGGGCACAAATGTGGTCGAATACGGCCTGCTTCCGGCCGGGCATCTCGAGGACAATTCGGACTGGGGCTACTGGTTTTCGGTGAATGCGTATTGCGTCGCGGGCATGGCCGAGATGGCTCGTGCCCTTGTCGATATCGGCGATCCGCGCGCGGAGCAGTTGGGCAAACAAGCCGAAGCGTATCATCATGATCTGCGCGAATCGGTGCTGCGAACGGCCGAGAGCAATCCGGTGGTGCGCATGCGCGACGGCACTTATTCACCGTATGTGCCCACGCGGGCCTATCAGCGGTTCCGTGGCTTCGGGCCGCTGAAGGGACAATACTTCAGCCGATACGGCAAGCAACTGGATGGGATGCCGTGTTTCCGCTTGTCGGGCACCCGCGAGGTCTTGTACGGCCCGACGATACTGCTGGATACCGGCATCATTGAGCCGGATGAGCCGATCGCCGACTGGATCCTCGATGATTGGGAGGACAACCTCACGCTCTCGGGGCCGGAACGGTTTAACGTCCATGGCATTACCGATGAGGCCCTGTGGTTCAGTCAGGGCGGGATGGTGTGGCAGTCCAATCTGCAGAATCCGATCCTCGCGTATCTCAAACGCAACGAAACCCCGGCGGCGATCCGCAATTTGTACAACAATTTCGTCACGTGCCTCTATCCCGACGTGAACGTGTTTACCGAGGAATATCGGCAGTGGAGCAAGGCCTCGGGTCCATTTTACAAAAGCCCGGATGAAGCGCGGTTCGTCAATCGGCTGCGGGACATGCTGGTGCTGGAATCGGGTGATGAGTTGTGGCTGGCCTCAGGTGCGCCGCGGCGGTGGCTGGCAACCAAGGACGGCATTCGCGTCAACGGCATCAATTCCTATTTCGGCGAGGTGAAGTACACGCTGGCCGCTGGAACGGAACCCAACACGATAGTGGCCGACGTGCAGCCGGTTACGCGCAATAAACCGGCCAAGTTATGGCTGTATCTCCGCATTCCCGATCACAAGAAGATCAAGACGATTGAAATCAACGGCGAATCTGCAAGCGGTTGGGCTGCGGATCGAGAGAGGCTCCTGTTGCCGCAGGGGGGAAAACCGGTAAACGTGGTGATTCGATATTGAAAGGGGGTTGTGTTGCTGCTTTCCAGCCTGATCATCAGCGTTCTTGCGGCCTCGCTTGCTCAATCGCAGCATGTAGCGATCGTCCGCGAAGGCAAGCCACTGGTGAGCATCGTTCTGCCTCACGGAGCAAATCCACTCGAGCAGGAGGCCGCTCTCGATTTGAAATGGGCAGTTCATGAAGCCACCGGTGCGGAAATTCATATCGCCGAGTCGCCGGATCACGATCCGGCGTTAATTCCAATCCAGATCGGCAGGGCGGCGGCAGGGGATGCCGCGCCAAAGTTTTCGGAACAACTAAAGACGTTACCGTGGGACGGCGGGACAATTCTCAGCGATGGGCGTGGACTTGTTATCGCGGGACCGACGCCGGCCGGTACCGCCCATGCGGTCGCGACGATTCTCATGGAAGATATCGGGGTTCGGATGTATTACCCCGAATCTTTGTTCACGATTGTTCCTAAGAGATCGAACCTGACCATTCGTCCGCGAACGGTCCGGGCATGGAGCGACTTTCGCATCTGGTCGGGTGTGACCGGCAGCGATGTGGCAGGCTATCTCCGGCGAAATCGAATAACCGACCATCGCTGGCCCGCGCCGCACTTTGGTTTCGGCCACAATCTCGCCAACATCATTTCAGTCGCGAAATTTGGCAAGGAGCATCCGGAATACTTTGCCTTTCGCGAAGGTTCGCGCCAGGTGAAGGGGAAGGATGTCGCGGATACGCCGCAGCCGTGTTTCAGCAATCCCGACGTCGTGAGACTGTCGATCGAGGCGGCACGTCAGTACTTTGATGCAAATCCCACGCGAGATACTTATTCACTGTGTGTGAATGACAATCCCTGGTATTGCGAGTGCGAGAAGTGCGCGGCCAAGGACAAACCCTATCGCGATCTGCCCGTCGGACGGCAGTATGCCGAGAGCTATAACGATTATGTGTCACAGGTGGCGGAGGCGGTTGCAAAGACGCATCCGAACAGATTCATCGG
>JADMIO011096021.1_pt1 | contig 25082 bp, 5 predicted proteins | sample 8958161 | NCBI WGS metagenome assembly JADMIO01 (sample SAMN16585339, study PRJNA669376) | soil metagenome | isolation source: Crop rotation soil | place: USA: Cullars Rotation, Alabama | collected 2011
GCGCGGATATCGGATCGAGTTGGGCGAGATCGAGGCGCGACTGGTGGAGCACGAGGCAGTGCGCGAAGCAGTCGTGCTGGCGCGCGCCGAGGATAGTGGAGACAAGCGCCTGGTGGCCTACTACACGGACGGGACTGGCGGCGCGGGAGCGGAAGAGTTACGGCGACACCTGTTGGGGCTACTGCCGGAGTACATGGTGCCTGCGGCCTATGTGCATCTGGAGCAGATGCCGCTGACGCCGAATGGCAAGTTGGATCGGAAAGCGTTACCGGCGCCGGACGGCGAAGCGTACGCGGTGCGCGGTTATGAAGAGCCGGTGGGCGAGATCGAAACAGCGATTGCGGAGATCTGGATGGAAGTGTTGAAGCTGGACCAGGTGGGCCGGCACGACAACTTCTTCCAGCTCGGCGGTAACTCGCTGCTCGTGGTCCAGGTGATTGGACGTCTGCGGCAGGCTGGATGGCATGTGGATGTACGCACACTGTTTGCAACGCCAGTGGTGTCTGAGTTAGCCGCCACGATCTGTTCGCAGACCGACGTCGACGAAATCGAAGTTCCGCCGAACCTGATCCCCTCTGATTGCGAAGCGATCACGCCGGAGATGCTGCCGCTGGTCCAACTCACAGCCGAAGAGATCGAGCGCATTGTCGAGACAGTGCCTGGCGGTGCCGCAAACATTCAAGACATCTACCCTCTGGCGCCGCTGCAGGAAGGCATTCTCTTCCATCACCTGATGGATAACGACAGTGACCCGTACATCCTCGGCGCCTTGTACAGCTTCGATAGTCGAGAGCGGCTGGACCGTTATCTGGACGCGATGCAAGCAGTCGTCGATCGCCACGATGTTCTGCGCACTGCGGTGATGTGGGAAGGCTTGCCGGAGCCGTTGCAGGTTGTATGGCGCAAAGCTGTGTTGCCGATACAGGAAGTCAAACTCGAAGCCGGAGCCGATGATGCGGCTAAGCAGTTGTACACGCGTTACCACCCGCGCTCGTACCGCATTGACGTCCGGCAAGCGCCGCTGCTGCATCTCGTGATCGCGCACGACGAGGAACAAAATCGTTGGTTGATGATGCAACTGCGCCATCACCTCGCGGGCGACCACACCACGTTAGAGATCATGCAGGAGGAGATCCAGATTTATCTGTTGGGCGAAGCAGATAGTTTGCCGAAGCCGCAGCTATTTCGGGAGTTGGTGGCCCAGGCACGGCTGAGAGTGACCGAAGAGGAGCACGAGGAGTTTTTTCAGCGGTTGCTGAGTGATGTCGAGGAACCGACCGCACCGTTCGGCTTGTTGAATATCCAGGGAGATGGAAGAGATATCGATCAGGCTTACGTGAAAATCGATGAAGGATTGGGGCGACGGATACGAAAGAGCGCGCGACGTTTGGGAGTGAGTGCCGCGAGTCTGTGTCATGTGGCGTGGGCGCAGGTAGTGGCGCGCGCGGCGGGGCGCGAGGACGTGGTGTTCGGCACAGTGTTGTTCGGGAGAATGCAAGGTGGGCAGGGAGCAGAGCGTGGCATGGGCTTATTCATGAACACGCTGCCCGTGCGGATTAAGGTCGGAGAAACAGGGATTGAGGAGAGTGTGCGGAGCGTGCATCGGCAACTGGCGGAGTTGATGAGACACGAGCATGCATCGTTGGGACTGGCCCAGCGTTGCAGTGCGGTTCCGGCCCCGGCGCCGTTGTTCTCGTCGCTGCTGAACTACCGCCATAACACGGTGCGAACAGCAAAGGAGGTGCAGGCTCGAGAGGGCATTAAGGGTTTGTACCGGTATGAGCGCACCAACTATCCATTGACCATTTCTGTAGACGACTTTGGCGCACACCTCTGGTTGAAGATCCAGGTGGACGCTTCGGTGGAAGCGAACCGAGTCTGCCAGTACATGCAACGAGCGCTGGAGTCACTGGTGGAAGCACTCGAGCAGAATCCAGGTCGCGCGTTGCGCACGCTCGATGTGATCCCGGAGATCGAGCGGCGGCAGATGCTGAAGGAGTGGAATGCTACTGAGACGGTGTACCCACGTGAGCGCTGTGTGCACGAGTTGATTGAAGAGCAGGTAGAGAAGACTCCGGAAGCAGTAGCCGTCATTTTCGAAGATGAAGTGCTGAGTTATAGCGAGTTGAACCGCCGTGCGAATCAACTAGCGCATTATCTGCGCGAGCTCGGTGTTGGTCCTGATACCCGAGTAGCGATCTGCGTCGAGCGTGGCTTCGAGATGATGGTCGGCTTGCTGGGCGTGCTGAAGGCGGGGGGAGCTTACGTGCCGCTCGACCCGGCTTATCCGACGGAGCGCTTGCAGTACATGCTCGCTGACAGCGCGCCGGCTGTGCTTTTGACACAAGCTCATCTGAAACAAACGTTTGTTAGCTTCAGCCAGGACGTGCCGGTATTGGAACTCGATACGGCTGCGCCGCCGTGGCACGATCAACCGCAGACTAATCCTGTTCGTGAGTGGGTCGGTCTCAGTCCTGAAAACTCCGCCTACGTTATCTACACTTCCGGTTCCACCGGTCAACCCAAAGGCGTCGTGATCGCCCACTCGGCACTGACGAATTTTCTGCATCACATGCAGCGAGAGCCCGGCATCGCGCCTGACGATGCGTTTCTGGCGACGACCACTTTGTCGTTCGATATTGCCGCCCTCGAATTGTACCTGCCGCTAACCGTCGGAGCGCATTTACGCATCGTGAGCCATGAAACCAAGCTCGACGGCAGGCATTTGCAGAAAGCGCTGGCAGAGGAGATCTCGATACTCCAGTTAACTCCCACGGGTTGGCAAATGCTGCTGGAGAGTGGCTGGCAAGGCAGTCCGGGGTTGAAAGTGATAAGTGGCGGAGAGGCGCTCAGTCTGGAGTTAGCGGGGAAACTGAAAAGCCGGAGCAAATCGGCCTGGAACCTGTATGGCCCAACTGAAACGACGGTATTCTCACTAGCAGACAACCTCGAGCAACCCGATAGAGTCGTGATCGGGCGACCGCTGGCCAACACACAGGTTTACATATTGGACCACCAAATCGAGCCGGTGCCGGTAGGGTTGCCGGGAGAGCTGTACATCGGTGGTGCGGGGCTGGCACGCGGCTACTTGAATCGCGGTGACCTGACTGCGGAGCGATTTGTGAGTGATCCGTTTGCGGGCGCACCCGGAGCGCGGATGTACCGGACCGGAGACCTGGCAAGATGGTTGCCAGACGGGACAGTGGAGTTTCTGGGCCGGTTGGACCATCAGGTAAAAGTGCGTGGCCACCGCATCGAGTTGGGAGAGATTGAAGCGCGCTTGGTCGAGCACGAAGCGGTGCGCGAAGCTGTCGTGATCGCGCGCGAAGAAACAGCGGGAGACAAGCGGCTGGTCGCCTACTATACGAGCAGCAACGGCAGTGCAGGAGCAGGCGCGGAAGAGTTGCGGCAGCACCTGTTGACGCGACTGCCGAAGTACATGGTGCCGGCAGCCTATGTGCAACTCGAGCAGATGCCGGTGACGGCCAATGGCAAGTTAGACCGTAAAGCGTTACCGGCACCCGAAGGAGAAGCATACGCGGTGCGCGGTTATGAAGAGCCGGTGGGAGAGATCGAAACGGCAGTTGCGGAGATTTGGATGGAGTTGCTGAAGCTGAAGCGTGTGGGTCGCCACGATAACTTCTTTGATATAGGCGGTCATTCCTTACTCGCCGTACGACTCATCTCGCGGCTGCGGAAAAACCTTAATATCGAAGTGACAATGAGTGATCTCTTCGCACATCCATCACTCGCTACGCTTAGTGAACGGATTATCAATTTACAGCTCGAGCAATTCGATCCGGAGGCACTGGAATCTCTGATAGATCTCATGCGTGTGTCACACGCCGGTTGATCTCACAACCGTGCAAAGCCATCCACAGATTACACAGATCGATCAAGACGACCACCCGGTCCAAGTTGAGGTAAAGCATCGCCGTGTTACCTACATATCAAGTCATCGACATTGTCAGCAAGGGTTCGTTACGACCCGATCAACCGTTCCCAGTGGTGATCCAGCCCGCGATTGACGGCGTCGATCTGAACCGTTGGGTGCAAGACCATCGCGAATCTGTTGAGAGCCACCTACTAAGAGAGGGCGCGATTCTGTTCCGCGGCTTTGAGATCGATAGCGCGACGAAATTCGAACAGTTTGTCACCTCGATGTCGGCCGGGTTATTGGAGTACTTCGATCAGCATACGCCGCGCACTCGGGTGAGTGGACAGATTTTCACGTCGACCGAGTATCCAGCCAGTCATACGGTTCCCTTTCACAGCGAGAACTCGAAGAATCACGTTTGGCCAATGAAGCTGTGGTTCGGTTGTCTTCAGCCTGCGCTCGAGGGCGGCGAGACTCCTCTCGCAGACAATCGCCGCGTGCTGGCTCTCATCGATCCGAAAATCAAAGAGCGCTTCATCGAAAAGAAGGTCATGTACGTGAGAAATTTCGGAGACGGTTTTGGACTTCCGTGGCAGAAAGCTTTTCAAACATCAGATCCGAGCGTGGTTGAGCAACATTGCCGAGAAGCGCGCATGGAGTGTCAGTGGAAAGACCAGAATCGATTGCACCTGCGCCACGTTTGCCAGGCGATCAGCCGCCACCCGAAGACCAACGAAGTAGTGTGGTTCAACCAGGCTCATCTCTTCCACGTCAGCAGTGTTGGACCAGCAGCGAGCGAAGCGCTCCTGGAGGTCTTCAAAGAGGAAGACCTGCCGAGCAATGCCTACTACGGCGATGGCACCCGGATTGAGACCTCGATATTGGACGAGATCCGTGAAGCGTTTCGGCAATCGTCCGTTAGTTTCCCGTGGCAGACGGGAGATGTGGTGATGATAGAGAATATGCTCATCGCTCATGGCCGAAAGCCGTTTTCCGGACCGCGCAAAGTGATCGTAGCGATGGCCGATCCATTCTCAGCGGACGAACAGGTCTCCTGCAACTGAATGCGTTGCCTCAAAAGTCCGAAATCAAGCTTGGATCGGGTCAGTACAGGGAGCGGTAGCGACCTGGCCAGTTATTAGCATGCGATATCTCCGAACGATTCTAAACCCCCATGATTTAACCAGGTCGCTACCGCTCCCTGTACTGACCCGGTCCAAGTGCGGATTCTACTTTTGAAGCAAAGCCGCAACTGAGCCAATCACATCGATAGATAAGAGAGCTCCTCAGCTTCATCCCTTAATCATTCTGGCCTCGTGGTAAAGGCCGGCGTCGTGAATACGAGAGAAGAGGACTGAAAAGTGCAAAGCCAACTCACGGTAGCTGAAAAAGAAGTATTACTGAAACTCGCGAAGTCTTTGCGTGTTGAGAGGAATACGGTTGCGTTGCCTCCGATCGTAGCTGTCGAACGTCGGGAGCATCCTCCTTTGTCGTTCGCGCAGCAGCGACTCTGGTTTCTGGCGCAGCAGGTGGAGGAAGTGAGCCGTGCCTATCACGTCTTCTACGGCTGGAAGTTCACGGGACAACTTGACCGCGCAGCGTTGCGGCAGGCGCTGGACCGCATCGTCGCTCGTCACGAAGGGCTGCGTACTACGTTTGTGGCCGTCGAAGGCGAACCGCGGCAGCGCATCACCGCAGCCGCCGACAGTTGCTTTCACCTCGTCGAGCACGACTTGAGCGAACAGACCGATAGCGAAGCAAGATTGGCCCAACTGGTTCAGGAAGAATCCAGCAACAGTTTTGATCTGGCGGCTGGACCACTGATCCGCGGTCGCTTGATACGGCTGAGCCAGAATGAACACGCGCTGCTGATCACGATGCATCACATCGTCTCCGATGGCTGGTCGCGCGGCATCCTGATGAAAGAGTTGAGCGCGTTGTACGGAGCGTTCACCCGCGGAGAGGCTGATCCGCTGCCGGAATTGGAAATTCAATATGCCGACTATGCGGTGTGGCAACGAAAGTGGATGGATGGCGAGGTGCTGCGGCAGCAGGCCGACTACTGGCAACGGCAGTTAACCGGAGTCCCTGCGCTGCTCGAGTTGCCGGCGGATCACGCGCGGCCGGCCCAGCAAGACTTCACCGGCGGCCGAGTGAATGTTGAGCTGAACGAGGAACTGACGCGCGGGCTGAAGGAGCTGAGCAAGCGGCACGGAGTAACGCTGTACATGACGATGCTTGCCGGCTGGGCAGCGCTGTTAGGACGGCTGTCACGCCAGTCACAGGTAGTGATCGGCACGCCCGTAGCTAATCGTGGACAGATTGAGACGGAGGGTCTGATCGGCTTTTTCGTCAACATGCTGGCGTTGCGAATAGACGTTACGCGAAATGTGAGTGTGGGTGAGTTGCTGCGGCAGGTGAAGGAACAGGTGCTGGAGGGACAACGCTACCAGGACATTCCCTTTGAGCAGGTCGTGGAAGTGGTCCAACCGGTGCGGAGTCTCGCGTATACGCCGCTGTTCCAGACAAGCTTCTCCTGGCAGACCGCGACTTCCGAAGGCGGCGTGGTGACGTTCCCGCAATTAAAGTTGCAAGCCTTGCAAAGTACGACTCACAACATAGCAAAGCTCGACATATCGCTCTCGTTATTCAACCGCGACGACCGCATCGCCGGCCGGATCGAGTATGCGACCGCACTGTTCGAAGAGTCGACGGTGGAGCGCTATCTGGGATACCTGCGCACACTGTTGCAAGGAATGGTCAACGACAGTACGCAAGCAATCGAAAGCTTGCCGCTGTTGACAACGTCTGAACGCGCACGGGTGCTGTATGAGTGGAACGCGACTGCCGGGGAGTACGCGCGGGATAAGTGCGTGCAGGAGTTGTTTGAGCAGCAGGTAGCGCAGACGCCTGACGCAGTGGCGGTCCGCTGTGAGGAGCAGGTGCTGAGTTATGCGGCCCTGAACCGGCGCGCGAACCAGTTGGCCCATCATCTGCGGGCGTTGGGCGTCGGACCGGATCAGCGCGTGGCCCTCTGTGTCGAACGCGGCGTGGAGATGATGGTGGGCTTGCTCGGAGTGCTGAAAGCAGGCGGCGCGTACGTGCCGCTGGACCCCGCCTATCCACACGAACGTTTGCAGTACATGGTGCAGCAGAGCGCGCCGACCGTGCTGCTGACAGAACCGCAGTTGCGGGCGCGGTTCGAGTTCGGCCACTCGATGCAAGTGATTGAACTGAGCGTCGCGGGTGGTCCATGGAGCAGTGCAGCGGATACGAACCCGGAGCGCGGCAGTGTTGGTCTGAACCCGCAACACCTGGCCTACATGATCTACACGTCGGGCTCAACCGGGTTAGCGAAAGCAGTGATGGTGACGCACGAGGCGGTGGCGAATCTGTTCAGTGCGCTGAACCGTGATGTGTACGGCGCGGCGCTGGGGAACAAGCGACGCGTGTCAGTCAATGGACCGCTGGCGTTTGATACTTCAGTGAAGCAGGTGCTGCAGTTACTGGGTGGACACACGCTGGAGATTATTCCGGAAGCGGTGCGACGAGATGGCGCAGCGTTGCTGGAGTATGTACGCGGGCGTGCGGTGGATGTGCTGGATTGCACGCCGTCGCAGTTGGAGTTGCTACTGGAAGCGGGATTGGTGGCTGAGGATGCGAGCAGTGAGTTGGAGCGGCTGCTGTGGGAAGCTGGCTTGCGAGGGGCAAGCAGCGAGAGTCCGCGCATGGTGCTGGTGGGCGGCGAAGCGATCGAGGCGCGGATGTGGGAGCGGCTGGGGCAGTCAGGGACTGAGTTTTACAACATGTATGGGCCGACGGAGTGCACCGGTGATGCGAGTGTGGCAGTGGTGCAAGCGGGCCAGGAGCCGACGATCGGGAAGCCGCTCGCGAACACGCAGATATACGTGTTGGACCAGGAGCTGGAGCCGGTGCCGGTGGGCGTGGCAGGCGAGTTGTACATCGGGGGCGTGGGCGTGGCGCGCGGGTACTGGAGCGAGGCAGGCGCGACGGCGGCGAAGTTTGTGGCCGACCCATACAGCAGCGAGGCGGGGGCGCGGATGTATCGCACTGGCGATCTGGGGCGGCGTGCGGCGGATGGGACGATTCAGTTCGTGGGCCGGAACGATTTTCAGGTGAAGGTGCGTGGCTACCGTATCGAATTGGGAGAGATCGAAGCGCGGCTGGTCGAGCACGAAGCAGTACGCGAAGCTGTCGTGGTTGCGCGCGAAGAGGCCGCGGGAGACAAGCGGCTGGTCGCCTACTACACGACCAGCAACGCCATTGGAGGAGCGGAAGAGTTGCGACGGCACCTGACGGCGCTATTGCCGGAGTACATGGTGCCGGCGGCCTATGTACATCTCGAGCAGATGCCCTTGACGCCGAATGGCAAGTTGGATCGCAAAGCGTTACCCGCACCCGATGGCGAGGCTTACGCGGTACAGGGCTATGAAGAGCCAGTGGGAGAGATCGAGACAGCAATCGCGGAGATCTGGGCGGAGTTGCTGAGGCTGGACCAGGTGGGCCGTCACGATAACTTCTTCGAGCTCGGCGGTAACTCGCTGCTCGTGGTCCAGGTGATTGCACGCATGCGGCGAGCTGGATGGCAGATGGATCTGCAGGCGTTATTTGGGACACCAGTGTTGTCTGAATTGGCCGCCACCATTCGTCCGAAGAACAACGTTGACGAAGTCGTAGTTCCACCCAACCGGATCCCATCCGATTGCGAAGCGATCACGCCGGAGATGCTGCCGCTGGTCCAACTCACGGCTGAGGAAATCGAGAGAATAGTCCGTGATGTGCCTGGTGGAGCAGCCAACATTCAGGACATCTACCCGTTGGTGTCGCTGCAGGAAGGATTGCTCTTTCACCACCTGATGGGCGACGACAGTGATCCTTACATCCTCGGTTCCTTATACACCTTTGATAGTCGTGAACGGCTGGACCGTTATCTTGACGCGCTGCAAGCAGTCGTTGACCGGCACGACATTCTGCGCACCGCAGTGATGTGGGAAGGCTTGTCGGAGCCGTTGCAGGTGGTCTGGCGCAAAGCCGTGTTGCAGATACAGGAAGTCACACTTGAACCCGGAGCCGGTGATGCTGCTAAGCAGTTCTATAAGCGTTATCACCCGCGCTCGTACCGCCTTGACGTGCGGCAGGCGCCGATGCTGCACCTCGTGATCGCACACGACGAGGAGCAAGGTCGCTGGTTGCTGATGCAATTGCGCCATCACCTGGTGGGAGATCACACCACGCAGGAAATCATACAGGAGGAGATCCAGGCGCATCTGTTGGGCGAAGCGGATAGATTGCCGGCGCCGCATCCCTTCCGGGAGATGGTGGCCCAGGCGCGGTTGAGGGTGAGCCAACAGGAGCACGAGGAATTTTTCCGACGGTTACTGGGTGATGTCGAGGAGCCGACTGCACCGTTCGGCTTGTTGAATGTCCAGGGAGATGGAAGAGAAATCAATCAGGCGTATGTGAAAGTCGAAGAAGGGCTGGGGCGGCGGATCCGAGAAAGCGCGCGACGGCTGGGAGTGAGTGCCGCGAGTTTGTGTCATGTGGCCTGGGCGCAGGTGATGGCACGGGCGGCGGGGCGCGATGACGTGGTGTTCGGGACGGTGTTGTTCGGGAGGATGCAGGGACAAGGAGCAGAGCGTGGCATGGGCTTATTCCTGAACACGCTGCCGGTGCGGATTGGAGTCGGAGAAACAGGTGCTGAGCAGAGTGTGCGGAGCGTGCATCAGCAACTGGCGGAGTTGATGAAACACGAGCATGCGTCGCTGGCGTTGGCGCAGCGGTGTAGTGCCGTTCCGGCGCCGACACCGTTGTTCTCGTCACTGATGAACTATCGCCACAACGCGGGAGTGGGCCAATCGCGTACGGCAAAGCAGGCGCGAGCTTGGGAAGGCTTTCGTGGCTTGTATGTGGATGAGCGTACCAACTATCCCGTGTCTCTCGACGTCGATGATCTCGGCGACTACTTCCGCTTAAAGATACAAGTGGACGCTTCAGTGGAAGCGATCCGCGTATGCCAGTACATGCAACGAGCGCTGGAGTCACTGGTGGACGCGCTGGAACGCGAGCCCGGCCGCGCATTGCGCACGCTCGAGGTGATGCCCGAGAGCGAGCGACAGCAGGTGCTCTATGAGTGGAATGCGACCGAGGGCGAGTACCCGCGCGAGCGTTGTGTGCACGAGTTGATTGAGGAGCAGGTAGCGAAGACTCCGGCAGCACCGGCCGTCATATTCGAAGATGAGGTGCTGAGTTATGGCGACTTGAATCGCCGCGCCAACCAACTGGCGCATTACTTGAGAGGATTAGGAGTAGGGCCTGATGTACGAGTAGGGATCTGCATGGAGCGGAGCCTGGAGATGGTGGTCGGCATGCTCGGCGTGCTGAAGGCAGGCGGGGCTTACGTGCCGCTCGACCCAGCTTATCCAACGGAGCGCTTGCAGTACATGCTCGCTGACAGCGCGCCCGCTGTGTTGCTGACACAAGAAAGTTTGCGAGATCTGTTTTCCACGTTTGGCGACAGCCTGCCGGTGTTGGAACTGGATGCGGCCACGCCGCCCTGGCGCGATCAGCCCGAGACAGACGGGGCCTGGTCCATGAGCGCCGACCGCTCCCATTGCCTCGCCTACATTATTTACACCTCGGGCTCGACCGGTATCCCGAAAGCCGCGATGGTTGAGCAGCGCGGCCTCGTGAACCATCTCTACATCATGATCAGGGATTTGCAACTGAGCGAGCGCGACGTGATCGCGCAAACGGCATCAGTGTGCTTCGACATTTCAGTGTGGCAATTCCTCGCGCCGTTGGTAGTGGGCGGGCAAGTGCTGATCGTGGACCAGCAGGAGGCGCACGATCCGCAGGCATTGTCGCTGCGGCTGGAGCGCAGTGGGATCACTGTTTGGGAGACGGTGCCCGCGATGCTCGAGGCGGTGGTGGGCGAGAGCAGCGAGGTGCTGAGCAGTCTGCGTTGGGTGATCGTGACGGGTGAGGCCTGCCCGGTAGCGCTGTGCCGGCAGTGGCGCAGCTTACATCCCGATATTCCACTGCTGAATGCCTATGGACCAGCGGAATGTTCCGACGACGTGACGTTCTACCTGATAGACGAAGGATGGGATGCGCACGGGGCCAACAATGTGCCGATCGGACGGCCGCTGATGAATCATCGCGTGTACGTGCTGGACGGCAAGGGAGAAGCAGTGCCGGTGGGAGTGGCAGGTGAGTTGTACATCGGCGGCGATGGAGTAGGACGCGGATATTGGCAGCGAGCAGCGCTGACGGCAGAACGATTCGTGAGTGATCCGTTTGCGGGCGCAGCCGGAGCGCGGATGTACCGTACAGGCGACCTCGTGAAGTGGTTGCCGGATGGGAAACTGGAGTTCCTCGGTCGTGTGGACCATCAGGTGAAAGTGCGTGGCTATCGCATCGAGTTGGGCGAGATCGAAGCGCGGCTCGGCGAGCATGAAGCGGTGCGCGAAGCGGTTGTGATGGCGCGTGAAGAAGCAGTAGGAGACAAGCGCTTAGTGGCCTACTACACGAGTGTAGCTGGCGCGATCGGAGCAGAAGAATTGCGGCGTCACTTGTCGGCGCTTTTGCCGGAGTACATGGTGCCGGCGGCTTATGTACATCTGGAGCAGATGCCACTGTCACCAAATGGCAAGTTGGACCGCAAAGCGTTGCCGGCCCCGGATGGTGAAGCGTACACGGTGCGCGGCTATGAAGCGCCGGTGGGAGAGATCGAGACAGCGCTCGCGAATGTCTGGGCGGAGTTACTGAGACTGGATCGAGTGGGCCGATACGATAACTTCTTTGATCTTGGTGGCCATTCGTTGCTCGTGATGCGACTTATTTCGCGGCTGCGAAAAGTTCTCGATGCAGAAGTATTGATCCGCGATGTATTCGAGCGGCCGGTACTTGCCGAGCTCGCCACCGTTGTGCAAGACGCGACCTCGTCCACACTACCACCGATCACTCCGGTCCAACGCGAGGACGATCTCCCCGCGTCATTCGCGCAGCAGCGACTTTGGTTCCTCGCACAGATGGGCGCCAGCCAGGCTTACCACATCTCGAGCGGCTGGCAAATGAAGGGACAGCTTGACCGCGCAGCGCTGCGGCAGACGTTGGACCGCATCGTCGCTCGTCACGAGGGACTGCGCACCACATTTGTGTCTGTTGAAGGCGAACCACGGCAGCGCATTACCACAGCCGCCGACAGTTGCTTCGATCTGCTCGAGCATGATTTGAGTGGCTCGATCGCGCCACGTGAAGAACTGAAACGCCTCGCGTCGGAAGAAGCGGCAGCTCCGTTTGATCTGGCGGTGGGACCACTAATCCGTGGCCGTTTGATACGGCTCAGCGAAGATGAGCACGCGCTGCTGATCACGATGCATCACATCGTTTCTGATGGCTGGTCGGAAAGCATCCTGATGAGAGAGTTCAGCGCGTTGTACGGAGCGTTCACACGAGGAGAGGGTGATCCGCTGCCCGAGCTGGAAATTCAGTATGCCGACTATGCCGTGTGGCAACGACAGTGGATGGAAGGCGAAGTGCTGCGGCAGCAGGCCGAGTACTGGCAGCAACAGTTAGCTGGAGCACCGGCACTGCTCGAATTGCCGGCTGACCACCCGCGGCCGACCGAGCAGGACTACACCGGCGGCCTCGTGAAGGTTGAGTTGGACCAGGAGCTGACGCGAGGATTGAAAGAGCTGAGCAATCAGCATGGCGTGACACTGTACATGACGCTGTTGGCCGGATGGGCAGCGCTGCTCGCGCGGCTGTCGAACCAGGCAGACGTAGTGATCGGCACGCCGGTAGCCAATCGCGGGCAGTTGGAGACGGAGGATCTGATCGGCTTCTTCGTCAACACGCTGGCTTTGCGGATCGGTGTGTCGGGCAGTGTGAGTGAGTTGCTGCGCGAGGTGAAAGACCAGGTACTGGCGGCGCAGCAGCATCAGGATATCCCGTTTGAACAGGTCGTAGAGATCGCACAACCAGTGCGGAGCCTGTCGCACAGCCCGATTTTCCAGGTGATGTTTGATTGGCAACAGCATGTCGGCAGTGGAGGGCTCAGGCTGCCCGGATTGGAGCTGGGTTCCCTCGGCACTGACGTGCGTGCCGTGGCGAAATTCGATCTGACACTGTCGCTGCTTGAAGTCGATGGACGTGTTGTGGGCGCTCTGAAGTATGCAACCGCTCTGTTCTCAGAATCGACGGTGGAACGATATCTCAGTTATCTCCGCATGTTGTTCCAAGGCATGGTAGCCGACGAGATGCAGGCAGTAGAACGTCTGCGGATGTTGCCCGAGGCCGAGCAACGGCAGATGGTCCATGAGTGGAATGCGACCGAGAGCGAGTACTCGCGCGAGCGCTGTGTGCATGAGTTGATTGAAGAGCAGGTAACGAAGACTCCGGAAGCAGCGGCGGTCGTGTTCGAAGATCAGGTGCTGAGTTATAGCGAGTTGAACCGCCGCGCCAATCAACTAGCGCATTATCTGCGCGAGCTGGGTGTTGGCCCTGATACACGAGTGGCAATCTGTGTCGAGCGTGGCTTCGAAATGATGATCGGCTTGCTGGGCGTGCTGAAAGCCGGTGGCGCTTACGTGCCACTCGACCCGTCTTATCCGACGGAACGCTTGCAGTACATGCTCGGTGACAGTGCGTCGATGGTGCTGCTGACACAAACGCAACTGCAACCGCTATGTACCGAGATCAGTGGGCGCGTGCCGGTGCTGGAGTTGAATGATGCTGCGGCGCCGTGGAGTAATCACCCCGAGACCAACCCATCACCCAATGCTGCCGGATTAACGTCGCAGCATTTGGCTTACGTCATTTACACCTCGGGCTCGACGGGCATGCCCAAGGGCGTCCTCATCGAGCATCACGCGCTGATTAATTACTTGCAATGGGCGATGCGTACGTATGAACCGAACCGGGCGATTGTTTCGTCATCGTTTTCCTTTGACGCGACCATCACCAGTATTTACACGGCCCTCCTGCGCGGAGGCACCGTGCGTCTTTTACCAGAAGGAAAGGAGGTCGATGAGCTGTATGAACAACTATCTCAACAACAACAACAACAACGACAACGACAACAACAACAACGACAACAGCAACAACGACAACAACAACTGACAGCGGAGGAGAGGTGTGGCTTGATAAAAGCCACACCTGGTCTCCTGAGTGTGCTTGGAGATCGATTGCTTTCCGAAGGTGTGCAGAGCAGAGCGTCTGTGTTTGTCATAGGCGGCGAGGCGCTGCCGCGCTCGACAGTTGAATTATGGCAGCAGATACAACCCGACGTGCGGTTGATCAACGAATATGGTCCAACCGAGACAGTCGTTGGCTGTGTAGTCTACGAAGTACCGCAAGAGATGAAGCCGGGAATCACGGTACCGATCGGTACTCCGATCGCGAACACGCATGTGTACATCCTCGATGGTTACGGTGAGCCGGTGCCGAGGGGAGTGACGGGCGAGTTGTATATCGGTGGCGCGGGAGTCGCGCGCGGGTATCTGAATCGCGCTGCACTGACGGCGGAGCGCTTTGTGAGCGATCCGTTTGCGGGCGGTGGCAACCGCATGTACAAGACGGGCGACTTGGCGCGCTGGACCTTCGACGGGACGATGGAATATCTGGGACGCAACGACTCTCAGGTGAAAATCCGAGGCTATCGCATCGAGTTGGGAGAGATCGAGGCACGGCTGGTCGAGCACGAAGCGGTGCGCGAAGCTGTCGTGATGGTGCGAGAAGAAACATCGGAAGCCAAGCGGTTGGTGGCCTACTACACGAGTGTAGATGGCAAGATAGAACTCGAAGAGTTGCGGCGGCATTTGTCGGCGCGGTTGCCGGAGTACATGGTGCCGGCAGCTTACGTGCATCTGGAGCAGATGCCGCTGACGCCGAATGGCAAGTTGGACCGCAAGGCGTTGCCCGCACCCGATGGAGATGCATACGCGGTGCGCGGCTATGAAGAGCCGGTGGGAGAAGTCGAGACTGCACTTGCAGAGATCTGGGCAGAGTTGCTGAAGCTTGAGCGAGTGGGCCGGTTCGATAACTTCTTCGAAGTAGGCGGAAACTCTCTACTGGGCATGCGCTTGATTCAACGCATGCGCAGCGCCGGGTTCGAAGTAGATGTGCGGACACTGTTTGCGACACCCGCGTTGTTTGAGATCGCAGCTGCAATTCATCAGCAGACCGGTAATGACGTCGAAGTCCCGCCTAACTTAATCCCAGCCGGTTGCGAGGCGATCACTCCGGAGATGTTGCCGCTGGTCCAACTCACGGCTGAAGAGATCGAGAACATTGTGCGGAGTGTGCCTGGTGGTGCAGCCAACATTCAGGACATCTACCCGCTGGCCCCGCTGCAGGAAGGATTACTCTTCCACCACCTGATAGCGGGAGAAGGAGACGCCTATGTAGTGGCGTCGGCTTACAGTTTCGACAACCGTGAGCGGTTGGACCGTTATCTCGACGCGATGCAGGCAGTCATCGATCGTCACGACATTCTGCGGACCAGCCTGATATGGGAAGGAGTGACTGAGCCGGTGCAGGTTGTTTGGCGCAGAGTCACTCTACCGGTCGAAGAAGCAGTGCTGGACGCGAGCGCAGGCGATGCCGTCAAGCAGTTGTATACACGTTACAACCCGCGGTCATATCGAATCGATCTGCGGGAAGCGCCGCCGTTGCGTGTCGTGATTGCGCACGATGAGGAACAAGATCGCTGGTTGATGCTGAAACTGATACATCACTTGGCGGGCGACTTAACCACGTCGGCGATCATGCGTGATGAGATTCAGGCCTACCTGCTGGGCCAGGCCGACAGCCTGCCTGCTCCGCTGCCGTTCCGGAACCTGGTGGCGCGAGCGCGGCTGGGCGTCAGTCAGCAGGAGCACGAAGAGTACTTCCGGCGTCTGTTGGGTGACGTCGAAGAGCCAACCGCTCCATTCGGGCTACTAGATGTACACGGCGACGGAACGGGGATCGAATCGTCGCGGCTGAACGTAGAAGCGGGGCTGGCCCGCAGGATACGCAAGTGCGCTCGCAAGCTTGGAGTAAGTCCGGCGATTCTGTGTCATGTGGCTTGGGCACAGGTAGTGGCGCGAGCTTCAGAGCGCGATGATGTGGTCTTTGGCACGGTCCTGTTTGGGCGCATGCAAGGCGAGGACGGTGCGGACCGATCGATGGGAGTGTTCATCAACACGCTACCGGTGCGAGTCCGCGTCGGAGAACTCGGCGTCGAAGAGAGTGTGCGCGAAGTGCACAAGCAGTTAGCCGAGTTATTGCGGCATGAGCATGCGTCGTTGTCGTTGGCTCAGCGTTGTAGCGGCGTGGCGGCGCCGAAACCATTGTTCTCATCGCTGCTGAACTACCTGTATGCCGCAGGCGGAGCCTCGACGCGGCCGGCAGAAAAGACGCAGGCTTGGGACGGCATCGAGGGTGTGTACCAGGAATCACGCAACAACTATCCCTTGAACATGGCTGTGGCCGATTTGGGAGAGGCCTTCAGGCTGACAGCACACGTGAAGCCGTCGATAGGTGCGAACCGCGTATGCCAGTTCATGCACCGAGCGTTGGAGTCACTGGTCCAGGCGTTAGAGGGCGAGCCGGAGCGCGTCTTGTACACGCTGCCTGTGATGCCCGAAAAGGAACGCGCACAGGTGTTGTATGAGTGGAACGCGACCGCAGGGGAGTACGCGCTCGATAAGTGCGTGCAGGAGCTGTTTGAGGAGCAGGTAGCGCAGACGCCTGATGCAATCGCGGTGCGCTGCGAGGAGCAGGTGCTGAGTTATGCGGCGCTGAACCGGCGCGCGAACCAGTTGGCCCATCATCTGCGCACGTTGGGCGTCGGCCCGGATCAGCGCGTGGCGCTCTGTGTCGAACGAGGCGTGGAGATGATGGTGGGCTTGCTAGGGATTTTGAAAGCAGGTGGCGCTTACGTGCCGCTGGATCCCGCCTATCCACAGGAGCGTTTGCAGTACATGGTGCAGCAGAGCGCGCCCACCGTGCTGCTGACAGAGCCGCAGTTGCGGGCGCGATTCGAGTTCGGCCACTCGATGCAAGTGATTGAACTGAGCGCCGCGGGTGGTCCATGGAGCAGTGCAGCGGATACGAACCCGGAGCGCGGCAGTGTTGGTCTGAACCCACAACACCTGGCCTACATGATCTACACGTCCGGCTCAACCGGGTTAGCAAAAGCGGTGATGGTGACGCACGAGGCGGTCGCGAACCTGTTCAGTGCGCTCAACCGTGATGTGTACGGCGCGGCGCTGGGGAACAGGCGACGCGTGTCAGTCAATGGGCCGCTGGCGTTTGATACTTCGGTGAAGCAGGTGCTGCAGTTACTGGGTGGGCACACGCTGGAGATTATTCCGGAAGCGGTGCGGCGTGATGGGGCAGCGTTGCTGGAGTATGTGCGCGGGCGCGCGGTGGACGTGCTGGATTGCACGCCGTCGCAGTTGCAGTTGCTGTTGGAAGCTGGATTGTTCGCTGAGGATGCGAGCAGTGAGTTGGAGCGGCTGCTGTGGGAAGCTGGGCTGCGGGGGACAACGGGCAGCGACAGTCCGCGCATGGTGCTGGTGGGCGGCGAAGCGATCGAGGCGCGGCTGTGGGAGCGGCTGGGGCAGTCAGGGATAGAGTTTTACAACATGTATGGGCCGACGGAGTGCACTGGCGATGCGAGTGTGGCAGTGGTGCAAGCGGGCCAGGAACCGACGATCGGGAGGCCGCTCGCGAACACGCAGGTCTATGTGTTGGACGAGGAGTTGGAGCCGGTGCCGGTGGGTGTGGCAGGTGAGTTGTACATCGGCGGCGTGGGCGTCGCGCGCGGGTACTGGGGCGAGGCAGGTGCGACGGCGGCGAAGTTCGTGGCCGATCCGTACAGCGGCGTTGCGGGGGCGCGGATGTATCGCACAGGAGATCTGGGGCGGCGTGCGGCGGACGGGACGATTCAGTTCCTGGGTCGGAACGATTTTCAGGTGAAGGTGCGTGGCTACCGTATCGAACCGAATGAAATTGCTTCTGTATTGGAGCAACACCCGGCGGTGCGTAAGGCTGTAGTCACCTTGCATCCTGATCATGACAACCCTCAGTTCGTCGCTTATGTCGTGCTCGATCCTATTCACTCACCCGCTATCGCGGGACGGCAGCGTTACAAACTGCCAAATGAGTTGGCGGTTGTTCATTTGAACCGCAACGAGACGGACTTCCTTTATGAAGAGATGTTCGAGGTGCAAGCGTATTTCAAGCACGGCATTACCCTCCGCGATGGCGATTGTGTGTTCGACGTCGGGGCAAACATCGGTTTGTTTTCACTTTCTGCACACCTGCGCGCGCGGGATCTAAAGATCCATCTGTTCGAGCCAAGCCCGGTGGTTTTCGATTTGTTGAAGACCAATATGCAACTTTATTCCGTCAACGCACACTTACATCCGGCCGGCGTCTCGCGCGAGAGGAAGACGATGCCACTGACGTTCTATCCGAAGTTCTCATTTCTCTCGGGTGTGTATGCCGATACTGATGACGACAAGGAAGTGGTCCGATCTTTTGTCCGTAAACACAAAGGGAACGGGAACGGCCATGGAATCGCCGAGTCAGCATTGGAAGAGTTGTTGGAAGATCGTTTCGAATCGCGCGAGATTGAAGTCAATCTCGTAACGCTTTCGGACATGATTCGCGAACACAACGTTCCACGGGTCGACTTGCTCAAGATCAACGTCGAGAAGAGTGAGATGGACGTGCTGGCCGGCATTGAGGAGGACGACTGGTCCAGGATCCGTCAGATCGCGCTCGAGGTGCACGATATTGATGGCCGGCTCGACGCGATTGTCGAGTTGTTGTCGCAACATGGCTACAAAGTAGCGGTTGAACAGGACTGGCAACTCGAGGAGTCAACGAAGACCAATTTCTATGTCTATGCTCGACGCCACGGTGAAAACGGGCATGGTGGAACAGCCACGCCGACGTTCATTGACGATCAACTCGTTACTGCCCAAGAACTGCGCGCGTTTGTTGCCACGCGATTGCCGGAGTATATGGTGCCCGCGGCGTACGTGCCTCTCGACGTGTTGCCACTGACGCCCAACGGGAAGGTAGATCGTAAGCGATTACCGGCGCCGGAAGGAGATGCATACGCGTCGGCCGGCAACGAACCGCCCATCGGAGAACTGGAAACAACACTGGCAGAGATTTGGTGCAAAGTCCTGCAACTGGACCAAGTCGGCCGCCGGGATAATTTCTTTGAACTTGGGGGACATTCGTTACTCGCAGTCCGCGTGGTTAGTCTGATGGAGCAGGCAGGCTTGGATGTAGTGGTGGGAGATCTGTTCACGTACCCGACCATTGAAGCGCTTGCCGGGAAGATCGGAGAGACGGACAACCAGCCGGTGGGAGATATGCCTACGTGCCTGAAAGAAGGTGGCGTGGAAAATCCTCTCTTCCTGGTCCATCCGTCGATCTTCGGATACTACGCTCGCGTGCTGGCGCCACATGTCGACGACAGCATTCCGGTTTACAGTGTGCCGCCCAAGGCATTGAGAGAAGATCCGGACCGCACGATCGAAGGAATGGCAATGCGAATGGTACAGATGATTCGCACGGTTCAACCTCATGGGCCATATCGAATTGCCGGCTATTCCAATGGCGGACCACTCGCCTATGAGATTGCGGCACAATTGCTCGGCGCCGATCAGCGAGTTGATTTCCTCGGTTTGATTGACGCGTATTATCGCGGCGGCGGAAGTCGCGACAGATCTACAGTTCCGGCAGAAGTCGACACCAAAGAAACGCTGCTCGGGATTCTTCAGGATACGTGCGCGAGACCTGATAAGTATGTGCGTCGCGTCACGAGTGAGGAGCTTGTTGAGCTGACGCAAAGGGCGACAACAATGGACACAGCCGCGTTCCTGCGGATGTGCCAGGACCGATTAGTGCTGCCGATACGTTATGACAATCTTACGCTTGCGCAGCTCGAACAGTCGTTCGCCCATGATCGCGCTAACGAGTTGGCCGATTTGCAATACTACGCGCAGCCGATCCCGATTCCGGTTCATTTCTTCCTTGCTCAAGAGAGACAGGAATCAAGCGTCGAGACTTGGAAATCAGTAGTGCCGCCGGAACACCTTCGCATCATCCCGATTGAGGGGAATCACCAATCCATCATGGACAAACCGAATGTCGCAGGATTCGGCCAAACCCTGTCGGACGCCATTCTTCATGCGGCCAAAGAATTGTGGGAAGAGGGAAGTTTTGCCCCGTTGATTGGCCTGCAAACTGGTCGAGCGAATACTGCCCCGCATTTTTGGATACCGGGCGCGGGCGCCTCGATGACCACCTTTGCACAACTCGTCGCTTGCCTTGATCGGACCATGCCGGTGTATGGGTTACAACCGCGCGGCCTTGATGGTGATCTTGTGCCGCATTCTTCAGTACGTGCGGCTGCGGAATTTAATCTGGCGGCGATCAATCAGATGTATCCAAGTGGTCCCGTACACCTGCTCGGTCACTCATTCGGAGGCTGGGTCGCTTTCGAGATGGCCCAGATGTTAGTCGAAAGCGGCCGGACGGTGGCTTCACTTACCATTCTGGACAAAGAGGCGCCGGATGAGACTGACTACGTCTCCCGCGAGTACACCAATACCGACATCCTCATGGACTTGATAGACGGTTTTGAACTGACTCTCGGGCGTTCGCTGGGAATCGGAAGAACCGATCTTGATTCACTTACTGAAACTGCTCAGCGGGAGTTGTTACACCGGCGATTGGTCGCTTCGAACCTCATGCCACGGCGCACCGAGCCGGACGTCTTGCGTGGTCCATTGCGCACCTTTGGCGCCTCGATTCGTGCTCACTACAAACCGGACAGGCCCTATCCCGGACCGTTAAAACTGATCCTTGTCGATGACCCGCGACTCGATCAGGCTGCCAATCGACGATACCGCGAAGAGACGACTGAGAATTGGAAGCGTTGTGCTCCGAACCTCGTTTGCGTGCATGGTCCTGGTAATCACCTGACGATGCTCAAGGAACCACACGTCCAGGCACTGGGCGAGTTAATTCGAGATTCCTGGTAGAGAATTCTTACGCAAGAAAGAGTTGGACCATGATTGAATGGAAATCAGATCCGGGTGCTTTACCGTTCGTTGGTATGGCCTGCGAACAACCTGCCACGAGCCGTCAATTGCAGGCATGGCTCCTCGCCAACAAAGAGGAAGTTGATCAACTCCTCCATACTCATGGCGCAGTACTGTTTCGTGGATTCGGAGTCGCGTCCGCGGAGGAGTTCCAGAATATCGCCGCAATCTTTTGCGATGAATTGGGCAGCTATGTCGGTGGTAACTCGCCGCGCACCCGCGTGTCGTCTCATGTTTTTACTTCCACTGAATATCCGAAAGATGAGCAGATCTCGATGCATAACGAAGCGTCGTATCTGAAACGAATGCCCGGGCATATTCTCTTCTGTTGTCTCAAACCAGCCACGCAAGGAGGACAAACACCGCTCGCAGATTGCCGGCGCGTCCTGAACCGGATCGATCCCGAAGTGCGTAGCCGGTTTGATCGCAATGGCGTGCTGTACGTGAACAACTTGCATGGAGGAGCCGGGCTCGGCAAATCGTGGATGGAGACTTATCGCGCAAAAGATCCTCGAGAAGTCGAAGACTACCTGGAAGCCAACGGGACCACGTTCACATGGCAGCCGGACAAGACCTTGCGAATCTCCATGGACGCACCCGCGACCTTACTTCACCCGACAACTCAAGAAGGCGTCTGGATCAACCAGGCAGAGCAATGGCATTCATCGAGTTTGGAAAGCTCTTTACGCGAGGAACTCCTCGAGATCCTCACCGAACAGGATCTCCCACACAATGCTTTTCTCGGAGATGGATCGGAGTTGCGCATGTCAGATCTCGAGAACATCCGAGAGGCTATGGCGGCCGAGGAGCGTGTCTTTGAGTGGCAGGCAGGAGACGTTTTGATTTGCGACAACCTGCTAGTTATGCACGGTCGTCAACCGTATTCCGGCGACCGCAGAGTGCTTGCGGCGATGGGCTGATTTAACGGCCCAGGACCGCGGATGAAAGATGTGTCAAAACACTAAGATCTTGAGTATGATGGGGCCAGCAACTCAACCCCCAGCACCATCTCGTACGCGATGATTTGACAAGATCGAAAGCGAGGACAAGATAAACATGTCAGATTGGATCAGCGCGCTTTTTTTAGACCTTCGTTATTCGTTGCGCCAGATTCGACGCAGCCCGATGATCACCACGGTGGCCATCCTTTCTCTGGGGTTGGGTATAGGCTGCACCACGGCAATCTTCAGCCTTATCAATTCCATGCTGCTAACGAACCTGCCGGTCCGCGATCCGCAGAGGCTCGTAATACTGACGAGTCCCAACGAGGAAGGCCGCTCTACCGGCATGGCTGAAGACGAACGTAAGCAGATCAGTTATCCGGAGTTTGTTCAGTTGCGCGAGCAACTTACTACCCTCTCAGGACTCTGTGCTGCTGGTTCGTCATTGCAGGATTGGCAGGTCAGGATCGGGGACCAGGGACAACAAACCGTGTCCGGCAAACTGGTGAGTGAAGATTATTTTACGGTCTTCGGCGTGGAGCCCGCGATTGGTCGTTTATTCAACGCGCAAGATGCGAGAGGACCAGGCCAGGATCCTTACGTGGTGATCAGCCATTCTTTCTGGCAGCGCAACTTTGGCGGTCGCGCGGACGTGTTGGGAATGCCGGTCAGATTAAGCGGCACTACCTTGACAGTAATCGGTGTCTCCGAGCAGCGGTTCAAGGGCGAGAGCGTCGCACGCAATCCCGACATGTGGATACCGATGATGATGCAGCCGTCGATCTATCCCGGCAGAGACTGGTTGCATGAAGACCCGGCGAACTCCACTGACAAGGTCATGTGGCTGAACGCATTTGGCAGATTGAAACCCGAAACCACGATAGCCAACGTGCAGGCTGAAGTGAAAGTCGTGTTCGGGAGAATGATGCAAGCCTTCTACCCATCCACGCTCTCACCTGAATTGCAAAAACGTGCGTTGAGTCAGTATCTGGTCGTGCGTGACGGTCGTGCCGGTACGTTTCCGGGTCGTGATGACGTTACCTGGCAACTCAAAATCTTGTTGGCCGTTGCCGGCATGGTCCTGCTTATCGCGTGCGCGAACGTTGCCAATTTGCTCCTCGCGAAGGCGACCGGGCGACAAAAGGAGATGAGCATTCGAGCTGCTCTGGGTGCATCCCGCTCGCGCATTTACCGGCAGTTAGTGACCGAGAGCCTGTTTCTCTGGTTGTTGGGCGGCCTCGTCGGACTACTGGTTGGATTCGGTGCATCGCGAATTCTGGTCTCGCTGATCTCGGATCCGCAGCAGCCCTTTCATGCGGCTTACGCGACGGACTGGCGTGTCTTTGGTTTTACAGCTGGAGTCGCGTTAATCACCGGCATGATCTTTGGCGTGATTCCGGCGCGGCGGGCCATGCGAAGCGATATCAATGTTAGCCTCCGCGAGAGCAGCCGTTCCGTCACGCAATCGGGCCGGCGCTTGAACTTCGCAAAGGGGCTGGTTGCTGGTCAGGTGGCGCTGTCGTTCCTGCTGACCGTTGGGGCTGGATTGCTGGTCCGGACGATCTGGAACTTGCAGTCCATCTCGCTGGGTTTTCCAAAGGAGCGAATGCTACAGGTTGATGTCGATGGCGTGAGCGGCGGTTACAAGGACGACAACCTCACGAGGTTCTATGCCGACTTGTCTGATCGACTGAGTGCATTACCAGGGGTGCGTGGAGTGGCTTACTCGCGGCTCGGTTTGCTGAGCGGCGGTGAGGCACGATCTCGCATTCAGGTCGATGGTGTTGTTCCCGATCGCGAGGGGGACCGCAGAGCGAATTACGACTATGTTTCACCTGGCTACTTTGCTGTGCTTGGAGCGCCATTGCTCATGGGCCGTGACATAAGCCCACAAGACACGAGTGGTTCACCGAAAGTCTGTGTGGTCAATGAAGAGTTGGCCAAGCGTTTGTTCCCCGGACAGAATCCGATCGGGCGGCAACTCACGCAACTCAACTCGAAGAGTTCCAACCCGATGCAGATCGTCGGTGTGGTGAAGAATATTCGTTCCGGCTCGCTCCGCGGCGAAATCCCGCCGACTTTCTACCCTGCGGCGCGGCAGCCTTATAACACCGAGACTGCGGGTCCGATGGTCTACCAGATTCGCACGACGATTGAACCCAACGCAGCGCTGCGGAGTATTCGAGAAGCGATTCTCAGCGCCAACCCCGATGCTCCCATCCTGTTCACAGCTACCACCGAAGAGGCCATTGCTGATCTGACAGTGACTGAGAGTCAGATTGCTCGTCTTTGTTCGATCTTTTGTATCCTCGCGCTTCTGCTGGCGGCGGTGGGATTGTACGGCGTGCTTTCCGACAGCATTGCCCGTCGCATCAATGAGATCGGAACTCGCATGGCGATGGGAGCGACTCCGACCATGATCATTCGCATGATTCTACGTGAGACAGCCATAGTCACGGCCCTGGGACTGGTAGCAGGTCTGATGGCTGCCAGTCTATCCACGAAGGTGATCGCGTTGTATCTTTTCGGATTAGATCGAATGGATTACATGACGATCGCATTTGCTCTCGGCCTGGTAAGCATAGTGGCGCTGGCGGCGGGCTACATCCCAGCGGCCCGCGCGGGCAAGGTCGATCCTGTAACTGCATTGCGGCACGAATAAATCTAACAGTCGGGTGAACAAGCGCCACGCAATCGCGTTTGTTCACCTGAGTTCCTTCCTCTCATCAACGCTTAAAACATCGGAGACTGGCTTTGCCTCAACAGTCAGAGATTACTGTTGGACTGGGTCAGTACAGGGAGCGGTAGCGACCTGGTTCGTGATCACATGCGATATTTTCCTATCGATTCTTAACTCCCATGCTTAGACCAGGTCGCTACCGCTCCCTGTACTGACCCGATCCAAGTGCGATTCCTACTTTTGAGGCAATACATCGGAGACTCTGATGACGGCTTCGTCTCAGTACCCCTGCCGATATTTCTGTTGAATTTCGACTTTTGAGGTAAAGCTATGATGGACCAAAGACAATTGCTGAAAGGGTGGTTGCCGGTTGACTTAAGGACTAATTCTCCTTTCCAGCACATTGGGATCCTAAGCTTAGAATTCCACGTGGACAAGTTGTCGCG
>JADMIO010482443.1_pt1 | contig 25080 bp, 23 predicted proteins | sample 8958161 | NCBI WGS metagenome assembly JADMIO01 (sample SAMN16585339, study PRJNA669376) | soil metagenome | isolation source: Crop rotation soil | place: USA: Cullars Rotation, Alabama | collected 2011
ATTCGTGCATCAACCATCTTTACTCCGTACTATCATTGTGCACGGGAAAGACTGAAAATGGAGGTTTTTCTAATTAGTTGTGAGGCTGGAAACATTGAGGTTGCCGAATCAATACTTGCAGAGATCAAATCATCACAAAGCTGCCCCGAAGATCAGACTCTGAAAGAGCCACCCCAAGATTATATAGATCCGTTAATGAATGGATTAGATCGCGATGAAAATTGGGAAGACTGGAAGCCTGAATTGCAAAAATATTACATTAATAAAGGATTCGGAATTGGTTGTAGAGAGAATAAGCTTAACATAGTGGAATGGTTAGTAAATAAGATAGACTTTGATGGTGAGGATGAGGATATGAATTGGATGCGAATCTTTTATGGAGGAAATCTGGAAATAATAAAGTTTATGGTAAATTATGCCCGAATAACATACAAAACATCACGAGGTGAACACACAGTGTTCACCGAGATTTCATCACCACGTGATGCTGCAGCATCACCTCGTAGGTCGAGTATTATATGGGAACCGTGGATGATGTGTATTGGAAACATATGGTCTCCTCTGGTGTATGCGTGCAAAAATAATTATGTACGTGTTGTAACTTATCTTCTTGATGAACTTGGATACCGTTATCCAAAACCTCCTGATGTTCAGAAGGATGATTCGGAAGATGCATGGGAGGTTGCAATTCTTGCCGGAAATATCGAAGTTGTGCGCGCTCTCGTACAGAGAATTCCGGAAAAGATCAAACTGGAAATACGTGCTTATAAATATGAAACAACGCTAATTCCATTGGCTTATGGCGCAAATAAAATAGATTTACTAGACATTTTACTTGAGTTGTACGACACAACACTCGAAGAAATGATTATCAAGCATGAATGGTTTTATAGTGGGGCATGTGATGGTGCAATTTCCACCCGAGACATTACCATTGTCAGACGCGTTAACGCAGAACGACTTCGAGCATTGCCTGTAGGTCGTAGAGTCAATTCTTATGAAGAACAAAGAATAATGAAGTCTTTAGATGGAAAATGCTATAATTGGATTATTGAAGCAATTAGGGACTGTGATCAAGATTATCTTAGAAGTGTTAATTCTAAAGGGTCACGTTACGATTCACACCCTTTGAGTTCTCTTCGAGAGCAAGACTTCTTTGGAGTTATGTCTGAATTATGTTTAAATATGAAAAAGCTTGATAACGATGTAATAGAGATAATACTGGACTTAATTTTTTCAGGTGGAAGAAGTGAGTGGTCCTCACAACTTATTGCGGAAATAGTACTACCAATGAATTCTATGTGGGGACCTGAAGAGTTATGGAATTGGAGTGCAGTTGAGAAATTAGAATGTATAGTAAAACAAACTGGTTTTGCAAAAGATATTTCTATGTTCCCAAGAGCATTGAGAGATAGGCTAATGTGGCATGATGGGTTTAACGATAAAATACCTTTCATGGCAATGGAATATCTCTACGATACACTTGGGGAGTATGCATTTATCTCGGAGAAAACATATCGTGCTACCACTCGAAGGTTGCACGAGCACTCTCGAAGAGTGTACGAGCAACAAAAGTTTGCTTCACTATCGGATGAACTATCAGATGAAGATGTGTGTGAAACTACAGAATGGGTAGGACAAGCGAGCCCATCACAGTGGGATTGATCGTATTTACTTAGTTATAACTTAACTAAGTTATAACTTAACTAAGTTATAACTTATTAACTTGCTAAACTTATCTCGTTGGTATCCATTTCCATTGGTATTTAGTGTTTTGTTCCTTAAGAATTTCCATCATTTCGTTCCATTTATCGTCGTGCTCATTCAACTTGACCTGCGTTCTTAATACATGGAAATCATCTTTCTTGCATGGATAGTTCAGCAATTGAAGAAGTTTGTATAATTTATATATGACGTGCATGCTATTATCTCTGTCCGGATCTTTGACTTGTTGGTATACTTTCTCAATAATATCAAACATTTCCAACAAATCCTCTTTATATTTGGAGATGGAATCGGGAGGAATGCCTGTGATCATAAAGTGAATTCGGTAAACATGACCATAATAATCACTCAATCTCTTCTCAGTCAAAAACAAATATATATGATCGCGCGATACAAATGTGTCCGCATTGGGATCGTCTTTTGTTAATCCGTGGTTCTTCATTGCTGTTTCAAGAGTGTTTATTACGGACTGAGGAATGATTATATTCTCCGTGGCCTCGCGATTCGCTATTGCATCCGAGAAATGTCCTTTTGTAGTATATACATATTTATTTGTCATATTTACACGGTCTGTAGTATCTTTATATGCAGGTTTATCATCAAGAATCTCAATATTCGCACCACAGTCTTCACATGAATATATGGAGTTATCTTCGTTTGGAGTGAATGAAGTACACTCGCAAATAGCTTTCTTTTCTTCATTATAAGCATTACAAACAAGTCGTTGAGGAGTCTGTACAAAATCAGTAAGAGTGATGTAATCTTTAGCTATTCTCAAGAAATTAAATATTAACTCATTCTTTCTTCTTTCGTCAGCTGTTACTACGGAACCAATCCTCACAAATGATCTTTCCTTATTCTTTGAAAGAATCTTCTTATATTCATCTATAATGTGGGATGTTATTAATATATAATACGCAAATTCAAACCCTCCTTCAATGTCTTTAAGTTGTTTCTTTAGAAGACTAATACGTGATTTAGCGTTTACTTTATCGCAAGTGTCTTTGCTGTTGGTTACAATGTAAGTCATATTTCCTATTTCTGTTTGTAAGTCTGATATTATGCTAATTTTGGAAAGGATATTGTTCTTTATTTGTTTGTCAATGAGAAGTATATCTGTAACGTCAGTAATGATTTCAGAAGCTATAACACTCGGTCCCACACAAGTCTTTTCTTCTCTTTCTAATGATAACACTCCATCTTTTTTAACAATGACTGATTTTTTGATAGCCGGAGCGTGATCTGTGCTTATAAAATCAGCTCCGGACTTTACTGTAGATGTAGGATTACGTCTATATCGATCTGTACTGGTATTTTTAGCCCGAAAACTATTGAATTTTTCCCTCCTTCTGTCGGACATTGCTGGTCAATCGTTCTTCTTCTATCGAAGATTATCAAAATAATAAGAGACGTTTAATCAACTAACAAATTTTGACAAGTCTTAAGCAAAGTCCGAGTCAACTCGGATTATGACTAAGTAAAGAATACTTTACTTAGAAGTTAATAATCTTTGATTGCGTGATCTAGCGTATTATGTTTCAATTTGAGTATTAGTTGTCGTCGTCCTCTTCGTCTTCATCAAACCACTGCATGAGCTTGTTAATTCTTTCCACGACATAGTCTGGCAAGGCGCAACCGGGCTCGAGAGACTGCTCGTAGATGACTCGTACTAGACTGAATGCCGAACCAGTATTATTATTAACATACCGCCACTCGTCATCGTCCTTCATTGCTACATACTCAGCAATCTCGGCAAATGTTAAACCTTTTGCACGCTCAAGGATATCTTCAATGCAATAAAGATTGCTTTCGAAGAAGCAGACGTCCATCATCTCATATACCGCATCAGTGGAGACGTACGCACCACGGCAATCAGTCCAGAGCAACCCGTGTTCGTCTATTAAGGCCTCAAACAACCACTTGACGATGTTATTATCCGGGCCAGGTATATGTACGTATGCACCGCACATGCGTAGGAAGCTCGCGCAACCATCTCCGTATGCATCAGCGATTTTCAGCATCCATGGATAGTCGTGTATTCCAGTGTCAAGCATTGAACGCATGATAATATCTTCCATTTTCGGCCATTTTCCATCAGAAATACATCGTATGTAATGCATTGGAAGCTCCCAGAGAAGGCCGTGAATGCATATGCGGAAGATCATTTGGGCAGCTTCCGAATCGTTAGTCATCATATGATGGATAAGAGACCATTGATTATAGTACGGCAAATCATTCTTCGGCGGAAGAGTAACGAGAACTGTTCGCGCTAATTCCTGCAATGCGGTTTTGAGATTCTCGGGTCTACTGGAGTCGGTGGAGTATGTCGGAAGAGAACGAATGAGCGTCAATTGCTCCGACGAGAAATGGCATGCATCTGGAACGGCCTTCGGTCCGTAATGCTGTTCAAGTCGCGAAATCGAGTAGAGTAGTTCAAGACAAATCGCCACGCGGCCAGAAACGGCGTTGAAGTACGAGTTGGTCTCTCGGGTCCTCACCCAATCAGTGAGATGAGAATACGAATACACCTTCACAGTAGAACGTGACGTGTGGTCGCGAACCAACAGCGCAGAATAACGCGATGTGCGGGCGAAATCAGCACGAAATTTAACATGCGGTAGAATATGCATGATTATGATCTCGGGTGGGAGTTCTAAGAGCAAACAGGGAGCATTCGATGCCATGGCTGTAAGCCATACTTTATTGGTTGGCACTTCATTTTTGTTTACGAAATACAGCAATTCGGTCGTTCCGGAGCTATTAATTACTCCCCCATTCTTACACGCCATACATTACGTTGATAATCACACTCTCGTATTCTACCCTAAATCACTGTTAACGACAGATGGTTATGCTATTTTTGGTTTTTCTGCTATTTCTATTTCTTCTGTAGACTCGTCATTCAACTGTTTCAATTTATCATATGTCCTTTGCGTGACACAAATCTGATCTGCATTAGTTAGATCTATCACGGAAATGTGATGTTTGAGTGTCATAGTTGAACGATGAAAAATTTCATAACGACGGTAAACCTCGCCTTGAAATTTGTAGTGTGGCCACCACCACCGTCCTATGTTAGCATACTTGTGTTCAACCATATAGTTACTTCCTACAGGAACCAATTTTAGAAGCTCCAGTGTCAATGGATGCAAAGGTTGTGCTTCAAGTATTTGCTTTACGGACAAGATTGATAGAATATATGTGGATGTGGTCATTTTAAGTAAGATTCGTTGTTAGTATGTAGCACTCTTCGAGTACACGAGCAACCAAAGGTTGCTAGCATTAATGTGATGAACAAGACAATTCAATTTTACTATAACCACGATCGAAATCCCAGTAGGTGAACACACAGTGTTCACCGAGATTCCATCAGCATGTGACTTTGCGCAATTCGGTCGTTCCGGAACTATTACTCTCCATTCTTACACATAATACCATACATTGCGTTGATAAATACACTCCCGTATTCTACCCTCACTAGTATAATGAACAAAATCAGGACGCAATGTAAAGTGTTCCCAATCAAAACTTGCACAGCTGTCGCCCTTCTCAGTCCAAATTCCTAGAATCATCTTTTTTGTTGAAGGAGTACACTCTGAAGGAGAATCAATCTCGATTTCGTCGTTCGCGAATGAAGAAATTGAAAACGGAACGCTTAACGTACACTCCCAATTACCCACATGACCACCTGTTTCTCCTGCGAATATAACTTTTTCCAAGTCTATATCAGAGAGTTGAACATTATAGTTTATGATCAAATCATGAATGGCATTATTTACGGCAATTAATACAAGATAATCTATGTTCGGATCGTTAATATATTGCGGGGTAGGTACGATGCCTGCACCGTTCATCAATCGGACACTTATTGATAATTGTAAGTAGTCGACTACTTACGATGATATTAAATTCGATTTTACCTACAACCACAATCACAATCCCAGTATGTCACTTTGCGTTCGTAGCTAGAATCGATTGGATGTGCGAGTGTGCTAATACATTCCGGTTTTTCGCAGACTGTAAAATACATGATCTTGTGATTCGACTCATCATCCTCATCGTCGTCATACTTATTCTTTATACGCTTAATCATCTTTTTGGTCAACATAGCACGTGTTGAATACAATAATGCGTCCTTATACGATCCCAAATCTCCCGCACGAACTCTTCTTTCACGATGTTCGTATGTTGGAATGGCTCTTTCACCGCATATAACACAAGACTTCCAATTCCATTTTCCGCAATATTTGCATCCGGAAACTGCGAATTCTTCACATTCAACTGTTTTGTTAAGTATACAATCGATTTTGTGTTGAATTAGTCTCAATTCCTCAAGCTTCTCGGCTTTTTGTTCCAAAAGAGAATTCATATTCGTTTTGCGAAGATGAATTCATTCCGAAAGTTCATTCACTTTTGCTTCACTTCATTGAGATAACAAGAAATTTACTGATTTGCCGAAACAGTTGTCATTATGACCTTGTCCGCACAAGACTCTGTCCATATTTCCGGCGAGCGTATCCGTTGGTAATCCATATTCTTTGGGGAATAGAGCTTTACATCTTGCACATGCATACACATCATTAGGATCCGCACATTGCATGGAACAACTTCCAGAAACGTGTTGAACTTGGAACAATTCAGAACTCTTTCGAGAGAAATATACGTACGCGAATCCATATACTATTACATACGCTATTGCAAATGATAGGAAAAATATCAGGATAATCGTCACTAACGGATTTTGTTTTAGAAAAGTCGTGAAAGTCATGAGTTACGTGCCTTATACCTTAATAAGTGCTACCGATAAATTTAGAAAGTAATATACAGAACATATGAGTATTATATAGTTAGCATTAAACTTCTGCAATTAACGTACATAATATACATGTCGCCAGGACTCATTAAATGTCTTAGATACGTTCTGAAGAGTGCAGAAATTCTAATCAAAATTGCAGATCTGCATACGAAATTGAATATATAAACCAAAGAACGCGTTTTGTGAGCACTTTACTTCGCAAAGCCTGGTCGTTAAGACGACCTTACATAAAATTGAAATGAGCAAAAGTGAATTATCTGTATTCCGCGCGTACAGAGCACCACGAGAACTCATGGGAGTTTATGATTTCTTTCGAGGTCCTTGTCCACATTGCGGAGGTCAAATTGACACTCATCCAGAATATGGAGTATGCGGAGACATTCAAACCAAGGCATTTGACTTTCCCCGTTTTCGAAGTTATCGTCCTGGAGATGTATGTCCCAAACCCCCTTCAATGCGGATGAGAATCGGAGAAACTGTTTGTTGCGGAAAGGACATTACTGTTGTTTTCCGCAATGAGACTCCTTACAAGATCGTCAAACGTTTTTCTTACAGGCTATATTCTGAAGCAGAAACGAAAGTTCCCACGGGAAAAACGAGATATATTCTCGATAGGTATGAGAAGTGAGTGGATGTCCCAAATTAGTTTCTGAGAAACTAATTAGTACGTTTTCCGTACTAATAAGTACAGTTTTCCGTTGAAGACTCGTTAATTACCTGACAAAAACATGGGGCGTGAGCGTGATGAGTGGTTGACTGATGATTTGCCAGGCTTTACCTGAGAAGTTGCGACGTTTTGCAGGAATAAAGGCGGTCCTTCGTTACTCTCTTCATCGGAGTGTTCTGGGTGTTCGGCAGCTGATTGTTCTTCGGGATTATATTTCAACACGGCTTTTATTTCTTCGGGCATCTCTTGGACTGGTTCCAGAACGTATCCCGGATTAGATGGATGTAATATAACCAAAAACATTCCTTCTATTTTGATTCCATAATTCTTTTCAATCAGAGTCTTGTACAAATTAAGTTGTAATGAATAATGAATATAATTACAATCATCGAGATGCTGTATAGGGGGTAATGCGCGCTGAAAATTGTTGAATTTTCTGATAGACTTGGACCTCTTCCAATCGAAAATAAAGAACTTGCCATCCTTTTTTCTTCGTAGTATACAATCTATTCCTCCTGCTATATTACAAAACTGTGAGAAATCAGACGTTGTAGCGGTGACTCCATCATCTTTATTCGACCAAATCTTCCATTCTGTACGATACGGTTCATAATCGATATCAGCATCTTTCCAAAACTTCAAGAAATAACTCCATTCGGGAGAATTACAAATTGCCGTTTCCGAACCATCGTCGAACGTGTGTTCTGCTGCGGATACTGCAAGAGCTCTGGTTTCTTCGCACGAAGAAGGATTAGCTTGAATAAAATTTAGATAAGTTTCTATGCATAAATGGAGTTTTGTTCCTTTATTTGCGGCATTCGTCCACATATCTTTTATTTCAGTGGAAGAGAGACCGTAATATTCAGACTTTTTCCAATCCTTTCCACGTTTCATGAGCCCTATTATCTTATCCGGATCAAAAGGTTGAAAGAACTTGTGAAGAAATGTCGTACAACTCACGTAAGAAGTATCTCCCACAGTATAAGCATGGTATTTATCATTATAGCTGAGAGCTTCATCACGAGATTTAATGAGTTCTTCGTTAGAGATTGCTGACATATTTCGTGATATTCCGTGATTAAATACTAATTTTTTTGTATTTATAGTACTTAAAGAACTACATTCTTTAAGAGCATAACTATCTCAGAATCATGAGCTCTCAAACTTCATCTCAATCCACGACCGGTTATCCCGTCGCAGTATCCGTAGTACCCTTAGTTATATATTTTATCTATCTTGCAGTAGTATCATATCTTATATATGGCGGAAAAGTTAAATCTTCAGACCTTTTGGGGAAGGTTCTTTTAGGATCTGCCATTGTTTGTATGCTATTTGGCATAATAGGATTTGCAGTATATATGAAATACAAGAAATCTAATCAAAATCGTGCTGGAGATGGAGTTGTTGTGGGTTACTTCCCGATTATAGTGGTAATTCTTGTAGTTGTTCTTGCTGTGATTGGTCTTGGTTCGGGAGCAAATCCTTTCTCAGGATTCCATTAGTTTCTGTACGGAAAATTGAATTATGGTTTAGTTCTAAGATTACTTTGTGTGTGATTGTACGTTGACATCTAATGAGAACAGATTCTGCAGACCACGCAGATTATCATCATTTTAGTACTAGAGCACTAACGCTATTCAACATTCTAGATGCATTACTTTTGAGAATAATTAAATTACCGTTGGTATTCCTTTTGTGTGCTGGAATTTGGATGTGTAGCGAGTATAGTATTTGTTTCATAGCTTGCAAGATGAGCAGCGACGATCGAGTAAGGAGTATAATTATTCTGATCTGGACCATTCTTAATACGAGGTGGTGTCATAGGTTGTATAAGAAGTGTGATAACGACGGCTTCTTAAAAACGGGAACATTCGACTAACATCGACGCGTATGACGTCCCCGCGAAGCTAGCAACCTTTGAGTGCTACCGAAGGTAGATCGCACAAAGAGTGCACGTGAAATTGAATGATTATCATACTCATTCAGATATATGTTGCTTCTACGAAAATGCTGTCCGTCTCGGATCAATTTGAATGTGTGCTAAAAATCTTCAAAGATGAAATACAATGGGAAGCATTGAGCCAAAACACAAGTATATCTGCTGAACTTGTCAGAACTCATCCAGATTTACCTTGGGATTGGTATTTCGTATCCCGAAAGGATGATCTGGACTTGGAGTTTGTAAAAGAGTTTGTAGATAAGGAGTTGGACTGGAATTATCTTTCTTCGCAACCATTCATCACTCTCGATTTTGTAGAAGAGCATCTTGACAAACCATGGTGTTGGCCTAGTATATCTATGGCGCCGTATGTAACTATGGAAGATGTAGAAAGTCGATCGAGATTGGTTGGGGTATGGCACGACATAAATTTATGTCACAATCCTAATTTGAGTATAGACTTTATAAAAGATCACATCGAATGGGATTGGAAATGGGGTGAACTGTCATCTAATAGTAATATAGCCACTCCTGAAAATATAGAGAACAACATGCATTTTAATTGGAATTGGAGACGAATGTCTCGTAGTACCAGCATAAATTTAGAGTTTGTATTAAAACACATAGATAAGAATTGGAATTGGGATGTACTATCTTCTAATAAAAGCGTTGCTCTTGACAAGAATAACAAACTCATCTCTGCGGAGGTGCCATGGAATATGATGCATGTGTTACAGATTCCTTCTCTTGATTTGGAAGATAGAATACAACTTATGCTTCAAGAACGCATTCATACTAAGAGACAAGATGGTCGTTTACACTTTCCAAATGAATGTTTTGTGAATCCAAAAATAACTATGGATATAATCAATCGTTATCCTGAGTTTCCCTGGAGTTGGTCGCTTATCTCAATGAAAAGAAATATAACTCTGGAAGAAATCTCAGCGAATATACATAAACCTTGGGACTGGATGCTTTTATCTTCTAATCCATTCATAACTCTGGAGTTTGTCTTGTCTCATCCGGACAAATACTGGGACTGGTCTTTCCTGACGACTATTTTTCACATATCAGACATCCTTGCTAATCCAAAACTAAATTGGAATCAGAGTAGTTTGTTCTATAATCCTACTTTATTAGACACAGTTACAAGCTGGAATGAAGAGATTATGGATACGTTAACTATACCCACACGTGAACTAATTATTACCAGTATATATGTGTTGAATCTTCCGTTAGAATTAGTCTATGAAATCTTAGAATGTGAGTAATCATAGGAAAGTCAGGAGAAATTGATTTCTTAATCTTAAACCTTAAGATTAATATGTGATAACAGAGTCGTTAAGACGACTCAGGCTTTGCTTCGCAAATACGTTAACGTCTCGAACTTCGTGAAAACGAAGTTGTGTAATGCTTACATCATTAGATCATTATGAATCTCTGAGAAAGTTATGCGGACCAACTTGTGAACTGGGTAGAAGTCCTATTATAGATATTGATGTTATCAAGAATTATCCTGAAGAAACGTGGACGCTTAAAGAAAGAAGATGGGTATTGGCTGTAAACACTAATTTGGTCATCTTTGACATGATTGAAGAACTTGGATATGTTGTAGATGACGAAGAATGGAAGTCCCATCTCTCTGATAATCTTGGTATTACTGAAGATCTAATTCAAAGGTATCCAACCAAAAACTGGAACAAATATATTCTGTTACGAAATCCTAATATTACACTTGACTTTATTTCTGAACGTATAGATTATATTGAGGATAAAGAACATAGAGCGAAGACATTTAGTTTTAACAGAGAACATCATGAAGTCAATCATAATATGACATGGGATTTTATTAGTAAACAACCGCCGGATTGTCATCCAGACGAATGGGATTGGGGAAGATTGTCAAGTAATCCTAATATAACTCCAGAAATTATTACTCAAAACATTAACAACCCTTGGAAGTGGGGGCATATATCCAAAAATCCTAGTGTGACTCTAGACTTTGTAAAGAAATTCCGCGATAAACCGTGGAATTGGAAGAGACTTTCTCGAACTATAAGCGTTGATGTTATAGCTCAAAACTTAGACTTACCGTGGGATTGGTCGTATGTATCTATGAATTCTACACTAACAACTTCATTTATAGACAAGCATCCCGACAAAGAATGGGACTGGGTCGAAGTGTCATGTAACAAAAATATGGATTTGTCGATACTCAAAGATCTCCGTTTCAGAGATCCTACACCGGAAAAACATGATCTTTCGGTGAATCGTGCAACCTTTGGTTGCTATCTAGATGAGTTAGTTTTACCTAATTTCATCGAGTTAATTTTACCTAATTTCATCATAAATCATAATCTAACGTTTAATGTGCTGTTAGATCTTGTCTCGGGAGATTTAACACGTCTACAAACAAACATAGGATGGAATTCACGCTTGTATTTATTGGCTTTAAATGATAACTTTCTATTAGATTTCTGTAGATGGAGGGAAGAAACTCATTTGATGTTAACGCCTGAGACACAGGATTTAATTGTTACTACAATACTAATTCTTCCTCTTCCTCTTGAATTAGTGTATGAAGTGTTAGACACATAGTAAAAATGATAAGTTTTCAACGTGCAAATTCTAACCCGTCAACATTAGATAAAGAATTGTGTTCTTTCTCGTTAAGCAAAGCTTAATCAAAGAATGGAACGCTCATTTATGTCTAGTGTATTACCTGTACTTTCTGAGGATGCATTCACAACTCTTTCCACATCAACAAGGTTTGAAGATATAACTATTGGAAGAAAGGGAGCGATTCTCGTTGAAATTGAGAATGAATTAATTCCCATTGTCAGAACTACTACGAGGTATAGCAATCCTGTACAGAAATTCCTTCCGATTCACAAAGAGATTGTAAGTCATGTAAGGGATTTATTCTCTTCCACAATTGCGTTCAATAATGCAATAATTGAAATGTATGATTCACGGTATCGTACTATGAAATATCATTCTGATCAGGCACTCGACCTTGCGGAAGACTCTTTGATATGTATATATTCTTGTTATGAGGATGAGTTGTCGACCCCGAGAAAGCTAAAGATTAAGGATAAGATTACGAATGTACAATCCGAATTAATCCTACATCACAACTCTGTCGTATTATTTTCTACTGCCACAAACAAACGTTTCTTGCACAAGATCGTATTAGAATCTTCAAAAGGTAGTAATGATTCTAATTGGTTAGGAATAACGTTTAGATTATCCAAGACATTCATTCGTTTCGTAGATGAACTTCCTTTGTTTTATCCTGGAGGAGATGTTTTACGATTGGGGGATGCTGATGAGATAAAAGAGTTTCATAAACAAAGATCACTTGAAAATAAATCTGTAGACTTTGTGTATCCTAGTATTACTTACACAATTAGTACAAGTGATGCTATGTCACTGACTTCATAGATGAATTAGGATTCTTCGTTTCAGTAATCTACTGAAACTGTATGTTCTTCGTTTCAGTAGATTACTGAAACTGTATGTTCTACCTTCGGTACTCATTTGCTAATAATACCATTTTCTAGACCAAAAATAATCATTGCATTCTTTGAGGAAGATACATATTCCCATAAACGTAGTGTTTTGGAATTTTCTGAGATTTTAGAACGATCTCTTTCATCTTTCTTCACAAAAGAATAAACTACAGGGAGAGTTCTCGTGGTATAAAAATTACCCATATCATTCGTATCTCTGAGTCTGGGAAACTGTGGATCTTCATCAGTAAAGAGTACACGATATCCTTGCACTCCTATACTAATTGCTTTCACATCATCCTCTTTCCCCATTCCTAAATGTCTACTTAGAGACCAACTCAAGGAAGCTTGATTCCACCTATCTGCATCTTCATCAACGAGAAAGGGTCGTTTGTTTAAATTCTTTGTCACGTCCAAAGCCGATACAGAATCCATAATCAACGTAGGAATAAGAACGTCCTTGGAGCCGTTAATTATTCTAAGAGCGCATGATCTAACAGGTAAAACATGACGTTGAATGCAAAACATCTTTACTTGTTCTCCCGTGATGCTTCTACGAATTAGGAACTTAGTTCCTAATCTATTTCATTTTTATGGGAGTGGACGCATATAATCCCCGTCGTTCATACTAAAGTGTATGTTTCCGTTTCCATCTAACACTCCATAGTCAATCACATCCGCAGTTGTATTTTCCAAAAAGTATAATTCTTTTAGTTTACTTACATCTTCCTTGGTTGGTTCTACTAACTTCGTAAGAGAATCTCCAGAACAAATATATGTTCCTTCGCCAAGCTCAGCATTCTCAGAGTAAATAGCCTTGGTTTTAGAACAACGAATTACATATCCCATTCTCGTGGGTATTTTATCTGACTCCAAAGCCGAAGCTCTAAGTTCATGTGTATATAATCTATTTGTGGACAAGGGAATGATAAAGACCGAATTAGGATAAAGAGGAATAATAAATTCCTTTGGGAGTGTTGAATCGTCAACGCACTTCTTTAGTTTGAATACTAATCTTGGAAGTACACTTATTCCTCCGCGTTGACAATCAAACCCGACTCGAAGCGTCGAATCTTCGAAATCAGAATACTCGTCGTAGAACGAACAAAACACGATCAATCCATTTTTGGGCATATCCTTACCCGTTTTATCTGAATGTGCTTTAATCTCAGCCTTTTTGGACTTGTTCTCAGAATTAATAGAATTTATATAGATTTGTGCGAGCACGTGATTTAATTCTACTGATTCCTCAAAAAAGAGTTTAGCCGATTCTGACACTGCATCAATAATAAGTTTATCTGTTTCACGGAAGTTGTCAGTAGGGCCTCCCAGATTAGATGAACATCTCAGCAAATTAAACTCTTCTCCTGCGTCTGTTTTGGTTACATGACTAAGATATAATCCCTTTCTGAATGCATTAGTTTCAAAATTACCGAGCTTCAGTTCCTGAAATGTATGTTCAGACTTGATAAGATTAAAGTAGTCTGTGTAAGGGTCAAAGAATTCTCGGAAATGTACACCAAGCCCATGCACGGAAATGGGAACTTGTCCAGAACTAATAAATTCATATCTGCCAGTCAACCGTGTCCGTAATAATTCTTCGTCAACGTCACAGGATAAATCTCTTATGATTTTGATAGAATGCTTACGAACTTCCATCAATCCGGATAAATAATTCACATCGCCGCATAGATAAACTACAGACTCATCAGTAATCACAGTTTCAATGCACTCATTAAAATTAGTTACAACAACTCCACAAAAGTTATCTAGAATACATTGTATTTCCGTTGAATATTCTTTTCCTTCCTCCTCTTTGTAAAGGAGTACATGTTTGTGGGTGTTCAGAACATTTTCTTTGTCCGATGCCATCGTCCCTTTGTTTGTCGTCGGTTATTTAGTACGGTTAGGATTTATTAGAGTTAAATAATCTTTTAAATCAGTTTCACAGAAGAGATATATAAGTTGTAACTTATATAGTCGTAACTTTGATCGCAAAGTTACTTACCTAGTCTGAGTCTGAAGCAGAAGTTGTCTTCGTTCCCGCTTTCGAACTAACAAAGTCTGAGCTTTCGCTCGAAGAGAGAACAACTCCATTTCCAGTACGATCAGTCTCATAATCCCACCAACTGACTTCGTCTGAAGTTGCATTAATTAGTATCACTCCACTGCACTCCTCTATGTGTAGTTCATACGTTTGGGAAACTCCCTTTCTATGCACAGTGCACGTCCACTTGGTTGGAACTTTTTTAGAAGTATACGTCCATGCACCTGCACCTTTAGGTTTAGGATGCAACGTTTTACGATCTCCCGGACGGACGTCCATCTTATACTTACTTTTGTTCAAGACTATAAGACTAGTTGTAGTGATGCTGTTACTTTTCTTTGCATATTTATCTGGAATGGTTGCAGGTCCACTAACTACGCGTCCGTCTCCGTCTGTGCACATAAAGTATCCCAGAAATGCCATAAATATATATAACTTCGTTTCAAAGTCTGAGACGTTAACGTCTTTATCCACAAATCTTTTCACTTTCACCATCTAAAACTTTCGGAAAGACGGAGGAAGTATGGTAAAACGTTTATATAGTACAGAAGGATCACGAAGTTCAGACAAGAAAGGATCAGTGTACGCGAAAACTTCAAATAGTAACTCCAAAGGAAGTCTTTTGAGATGAGAGCCTCGTAGTCGTGACTTCCGCCTCCTGAGAACTCTAGACACGACTACAGTAAACGACGAAGATTCGGTCGTTATTTTGTGAGACCATAATAATAAACAAGTAGTAAGTTGACATTTGTAGTCAGAACCATACCACTTAAACAATTCTGGAGACCAATAGAGATTAAACTCTGGATCTATCCTGAAGTGAAATAATCGTCGATCAGGATACCGTCGATGTTCCTGAAGTGACGAATGTTTCTCGGAGATTAATACCCGTAGCAGTTCAATTTGACTAGGCGGTGCAGCATCGTGTTCCTTTCTGATTATAATATGAGTAGTGTGCTTTCTGTAAGTAACAATTCTTACGGATAATGTTAGTAATATTGTTTTAGTCAATGCTGTGATATTATTTACTGGAACTCGCAGATCTATAAACTTTTTGTCACCCAAAGGTATGATCTTTGAACAAACCCAGTTGTCGTGCTTAGTTGTTTTCAAAACGATTCCATCGAATAACACATCCAGCATTCGAGAATTAAAAACTTTGCGTAACTCACATGAAGATGAGTGATCGCAATCCATCCAAAAGATTTCTTTCAGAGTTGAAAGAGTATAGCTGTATTCAATTTTCGTAAACCGTAAACTGAAATATACGTTCTAAGAGATTAGTAACAGAAGCATTAAATAGTAATAAATATTCTCTTAATATGCCAAAGGGACAAGTAAGCTCCGATCAAGGGAATATTTAATCCAGCTACTACTTGGACTCGGGAACATTTCGACCTGACCGGGAACGTTTCAGCCGCGGTAGTTGAAAGAGCGAGAGGGATTCTCGTAAGTAGTGAAAACTACTTACCTGGGAACGCATCGCGAATAGTCAAGAAGCAATCAATGCCTCTTAATACTTCGCGTAGATCCGCCAGAAACACGTCCGGAGTGGGGGTTGGCACCTTAACAATAGTCCCGTTACCCCATTGCATTTCGAAATGCATCTCTCCGCTATACACATCAACTATAACAGTCTCGTCAGTCTGCGTACCACAATTAAAAGCATTGTAGGAACCACGCTCTTCGCTTTCCATCCAGTCCAGAAACTGAGAGAAACAACTCCAATGAGCGCTAATAGCACGTCCTCCGCTGGCGATCCTGACCCGTTCGCCGGTCATGCTCACAATACAATCGCTCATTTTGTTTGGAAGGTAGGTCGGTGCGAACACAATTTCACTTTTTGAAGAGTAGGTGTTCATTGAGAACACATCATCGGTTTTGTTAAGTTAGTGTAAACTAACTTACCTTGGCATCTTACCGAGACGCTTTGTGAGGGAGTGGATGATGTCCTCGTAGTGTTGTTGCGTGGTGATATACATCATAATTTGCTCTTCGTTGAAAGCACCGCTTGTTTGAAGAAGACTTGTTTGAAGAAGGCGATGCAATTCCGTTACAAGAGTGTCACGTTCTCCTTCGTAGAGCTTAATCTCGTTGCAGAGAAGCGTCTTTTCTGGGGATGTAGTTGCAGGGGGTTCTGCAGTGATAGAAAGATGAACGTCTTCTTCGTTAACGCGATCTTGCCACTTGAGAACGTCCGCGGGAATGTCGAACTGCACGCGGCCACTTGAAGGTCCGGGCGTTCCGTCATCTGTAGACTTGGAATGAACAGTCTCTGTGAAGGGGGCGTCACGCAAGCTTTCATTGAGAGCCGCCAGCAATTCTGCATCGCCACCGTCGCATGTCACTTCCTTCTCTTCCTCTGGATCAATGTAAACCCACTCTGCCGGCTCCGATGTCAATGATTCAATGTCGGTGTCCTTTGCTTCATCATCGCTGTTCTCAGCGTATTCTGCAGCAAGTTCTGCCTCTTCAAGGGCGACCCTTGCCGCTTCTGCTTCTCTAATAGCTTCATCCCTCTTGGATATAAGTTGCGCGATACGACTCGAGCGACGGGGTTCGGACATAGTTGTAGCAAGCTGTAGCATTGAGTCGTCAACGACTGTGCCCAAATCACTTTTAGAGTGAGATGAACGAGACGTTAACGTCTCGAACTTCGTGAAACGAAGGCGTTAACGTCTCAGGTTTGTTTCGTAAATGCGTTAGTGCCTCGAACACTTCGTTCCACGAAGACGTTAACGTCTCGGACTTTGCTTCGCAAAGTTGTCTAAACCTCCATCTATCGTTTCTTCAAAAGTGATTTGGATGCAAAAGTTGAGTGAATCAACGCCCAAACAATCAAAGCAATCAAGCAACTATGAGCAACTCTAAGAACTCTAAGAACTCCTCCAAGGCTTCTTCCTCTGAGGAGAACGCGTTCATCGACACTGTGTCCAACCTTACAGTCATCATCAGGATGCTGTATGAGACGTTCAGTGGCGAGAAGAAGATGAAGGCCGTGATGAAGAAGGTGTACACAATGGTTGGAGACGATACTTCTCCCGACGTGTGCATTCAACTCGCTAAGCTGTTGAACGGAAACGGAATCGGCGATGAGGCTGAGTGGAACAAGCTTGGAGCAGACGACTCTTCTGAGGAGAGTGACGATGAGGCGGAAGAGAAGCCCGTTCCTAAGAAGGCAAAGGCGGCTAAGAAGACTGCACCGGTAGAGGAGAGTGACGATGAGGAAGAGAGTGAGGACGAGGAGAGTGACGAGGAGGAAGAGGAGAAGCCCGCCCCTAAGGTGGTGAAGAGTGTTAAGAAGAGCGTTAAGAGTGTTAAGGAGGACGTTTCTGAGGAGCAGGCAATGTTCGGAACGAAGCACTGCGTCCCCAACTCAAAGGGTATCCGCGTTGGGCATTGGGTGGTGCACGTTAACGGTTCTCTGAAGACGTCCTGCATGGTGGAGGCGGTGACGAAGGACACTGTGACCCTCACTCGCAAGATGAAGGAGAACGGACAATTCTACCCCGACACGGAGGAGCCGTTCGATGCCCCTCGTAGTCAGGTGTGGCGTTACAACAACAAGCTCAACAAGTAAGGTAAGTAGTTCATAAACTACTTACAAAACTGACATCCTCTTCTAACAACGTTCAGTCTCCTCCAAAGAGATGTCCGGAACTTGTTCGGAAATGCAAGAATCGCGGAATGGACTAGGGCCTAGAAACCACACGGCTCCGCGATTCTGTACGCAATGCGATGCTGCTATACGCGCCCACCAAATTGTATGCGATAGATGCGAGACAGCTTCGTGACGTTTTAAAAGTGATTGACCGTAGTGCCAAGAATACGATGTGTATGAGTCTGACTACGTATGACTCTTTTTATAATTACGAACTCGCACTCGATTAGGTAAGTAGCATACTACTTACTTTCAGTACTAACGTCACTTACGTAAGACAGGATTAAGTGAAACTAGCTTTGTATTCTATTTCCGTTTTAATGTTATTAAAGATTTCGTCGATAGTTCTCCATTCCTCTAATCGTAATCTGGCGAAGCAAATCCTGTAATGGTTGGTCTCAGAACGGACCCCTTTCTTGATCTTTATTCCATGATTTTCAAATATCTTTTCCAAGTCTCCTAGTTTTGGATCTGCATAAACCCACAAGTAATATCCTCCAGAAGGTTTAGTTATTTTAATCAAAGATGGACATAATCCGATAAGTTTCCCGTACAAAACTTCACAATTGTATGCATACACACCACGTAAATAGTTGATATGATCTCTAAATTCTTTTGATTTAATGTAATTAAGCAACATTTCCATTAAACATGGCTGGAATGCTCCTCCAGATTTGTATACTCCTCCTTGCTTCAAAGCCTTAATATTTTCCGTAGAACTGGTTATCCATCCTAATCTTAATCCTGGACAAATGATCTTCGAGAATGTATGCAAAGAAATAACAGAATCATCGAGTAAATGAAGAGGAATACAAGCCGTGAAACGAATAGCATCGGAACGATGCACGATCTCCATCCCGGAGATAGCACTCGAAGAGTGCTCGTGCAACCAAGGGTTGCTATCATCTTCTTTCTCTTCGTCAAACGTCAAAAATTCATATGTTTCGTCTGATATTATCTGAATATTATGCGTATTAGATATCCTGCATAATCTTTGCCTGTCATAATTACACAAAGTTGTACCCATCGGATTACTATTTGTGGGGACGATATACAAAAAAAGTCGTTGTAGAACTCGGATCGTTGCCACCTTTTCTTCTAATTCTTGTATAGATTTAACAGAATATACTGAAAGCTTGTGATCTTTGAAGAAATTACCGGCGAGATAATATGTAGGTTCCAAGACGAACATTATATCTCCAGGTTCTGTAAATCGAGATAATGCCAAATCGAGTCCGTGACTCGCGCCATTTGTTAGTAATACATTATCCGAAGTAATATTTCCTTCCCATCTCTCATCGTTCCAACATAATAATTCTATTAATGATTCGGAATGGGTGGGATTTTCTTCAGAATATAATAAGGAAGTGAGTCCTTCAATCTTTGTGAATACTTTATTTAAATCGGGAATGTTTTCCGGAAGAGGTTCTCCAATTCTCAGGTCAATAAAGTTGTCAAAGTCAACTTCTTTCTGCTTCACAGAGTTACAATCTCCGTTAGACAAAACTTCTTTTACACTCATAATGAACTGATCTTTCTTATCAGTAACTCTAAACAACACGTGGACTTGACGATGTTCGTAGTTTTGTCTAGGAAAGTCATCCGCAAAATTGACTATTCCCGTAACTTTTAATAACGACACGGTAATGAATGAGAAGGAGCCTACACGAACGTCGTACTGATAGCATCGGAACGATGCACGATCTCCGTGACGGAGATAGCAACCAAAGGTTGCAGGACTCTTTCAGAGCTATCTCCGGAATGAAGAAGAGTGCTATCAAATGTTTTCCTGAAGACGTTGTAATACGTATACAAGCCTTTATTAATAAGGAAATAAAGACGGCCCTTGAGAAAAAGAATCGTAATATGATGCGTTGCATAGAGATCACATCTCAAAAGTTTAAAAGTCTACGAATGAAGTTAAAGAATACTATAAAACCGACAAATCTTTATGAATGTGTAGCATATGCGGAACTCATACGATTATTGGTAATTAAAGAGAAGAATGTAAAGTTAAGCATTATTCAATCATGTAAAGGAAGCGGTCAGATACGTTCGAATATCCTTTTTGAATACGGTAAGTAAAGATTTACTTACAAACCAAAGACGTTAACATCTCGAACTTCGTTTCATAACTCGGACTTTGCATTCACAAAGACGTTAACGTCTCGAACTTTGTTTCACAAAGTTGTAAATGATCTTGAGTTTATTAAAGTGTAGTAATATATAATAATTAGTTAAGTAAACCTATAAAGGGATGAATCCTAATGCTGAGAAATATAATCAAACTGTCTACTTTGGAGATCCTAAAGATGTAGTTATGGGCTTTTTATCCAACAAAAGTAATTGGGGAATTCAAGTTGATGGAAAATGGTATCCTTCTGTTTTTTCTTATATGCAAGCGTGCAAGTTTACAGATTCTGGAATAGTATCCGAGATTGTTAGTGCTAAATCATCTCCTAGTCTATCATTACTTCTTCGCGGGAGAATAGTTTACGATATTGATGGATTAACAGGGAAAACAATAAAAAAACGCGTCTACGGAAAGGGTGGTGCTATTCCCATCTTCAGAGAAGTAGATTCTTACGGAGTTCCTATTAAAAACTCTTCAAGCACAGAATTAGAAATTACATACAGGAAGACTTTAGAAATTGCTATTCGTAAGAAGTTCGAAAACAAGTTCTTGTTACAAAGATTGATTAATACTGGAACGGCTAGATTGGTGGAAAAAATGGGGAAATCTTACAACGGAGGGTCCTACGGGACTACAAGTCTAACTCTAACAGGATATATTCTTGAAACTATTCGAAGAGAACATCTTACAGGAGAAGACCAATTCAAGTGTATTCCACAAGTAGATTCAGATATTTATCCAGTGGATGAGGAAGAATACAAGACCATCGTTGATGCTGTTATTCATTTGACTTTAAAAATCCGCGAAAAAGAAGCACAAGTTGAATTATTCTCGGAAATGATCAACGACGGAATATACAACCTTCCTTCTTCAGAACTCTTTGGAAAGTATCTAGTAAAAGTAGTCAAGTATCAACTTCATAAAATCTCATGGGATACCATATTTAGATGCATGCCAAATTTCAAAAAGGTGGTTGATTTTGTATCACATGAAATCACTTCTAAGATTGATAAGCTTCCGACAAATTATATTGATGTGATTCTCAAGGTTGCTTTTGTGGTAAGATGGTATCTACTTTGTGGAACAACTGCGCAAAAGGAAGAAATTATAAGCAGAACAACCAAAGTCGCAGAATTAGACGTGATTATACCTCAAGAACTTAGATGGTATAGGACGAACAAACCTCCGGGAATAATCACAAGAGATATAGACCACGTTCAAGGAGAAGGTGCTGAAGTAGATTGTTCGTCCGTAAAGGTATACACCGGACATCCCGAAAAGGCTCTTGAAGGATATTTCTATATTACGGGGAAGATTATCAGAGAACACAAGACGAAGTTTATGGAATTAGGAGGAACTTGTTCGGAGAAATTGGACACGTCCGGTTGTTGCCAATACATTATATTCAAGAATGAACTAAGAAATGAGGTTGAGGAGTTGATATTTAATACATTATCGTCAGATAAGAGGTATTCTGTAGCAAAGGAAATGTGGTTTTCGAGAAGGATCGAGTTTTGTACAGATATAATCAAGAAATATTCAAAAATTGTTACGGGAAATGCGGTTAATCCTAGTGACACGGGAACTATCAGATACATACTCAAAAGAATTTGCAAATGTAGACTTGATGATGCAATGGCCGTTGTTATTGTAGAAAAGTTGACATCTACATCAGCTCCTACTTCAACAATTAAGAGTTATTTCGTTGACGGAGTTAAAAAAGAGGGAACTTATGCAACTTATACAAAAGAATTAGATGAAGTTCTGTTCTTCCAAGCACCTTCATCATTTTCTGTGGAAACAGATATAATCCCCAAATTAAAAGAGTTGGGTATCGCGCCGGAGAGCTCCGAAGGATCCATATTCCCCGAAAAAGAATTGATCGTATTGTTTGCTTATAAGAATTTAATGTGTCACATCTCCAAGTCGATCTCATATTTAGCTACGGAGTTTGATAGTAAACGCGTGTACAAGGGTATTTATACATTACTTCTTAACAAAGATACTATCAAGGAAGGAAAGGCTTATTTCGAAACTATTATGAGCCGAGTATCAAGTCGTCCAGAAGGCAAATCAATATCGGAAGGATTGAAAGACGAGGGAATACATATCAACATTGCGAATGTTAAGAAAGTATTGGGAGATAAACCAGGAAGTTATTATTTGGTTGCTGCATGTTGCGCCATGAGTTACATATCAAAATTAATGTGCAGAGATAAGGAAATCGTCGACAGATCGTATATTCTAAACAAAACAAGTAAGTCCTCAAAACGTTCGGCTACAACAACTACACAAACACCAACTACTCCAACTACAATTACTACAATTACACCTTCTCCAGTCGCACCAGTCATATCTACAATATCCACACCACCATCTACAGAAACGACTCAACCTATTCAACCTACTCAGCCTATTAATCCAGAACAGTCAACCGGAGTAAAGAAGTCGAAGAAAAAGAAGAAAAAGAAACATCTCAATGTAGCTCAACCGGTTCAATCTTTGCCACAAGAGATTCCTAATGATTCGTCTTCACAAATTCCTCATTCTGTTGAAAATACATCCGCAGGAGATGTGAATAATTTAGTGGGGGAGGATATACTTATTATACCTTCTGTAGAACCTATCACACAAGAAGTTCCAAAAACACCTATTCCGTCCTCACCTAAAGCAAATGACGTATCTCTTGACGAACTGGGAAATATTGATTCCGCAGATCTGAAAGATTACTTGGATTAAATGATGCTAGCATTGTTCCGATGCACGATTTACCGAATGTAGATCGTATCATTTTAGTTACTTCTTAGGGAAACAAATCTGATAAAGTAATTATTACTTTATCAAGTAGTAGGATATTGTAATGAGTAGCAACCAAAAGTTGCATGATCTGCAGATGCGCGATCTCCGAGGCGGAGATAGCTTCATAGAAGCAGGGCTACCGAAGGTAGCTATTCCACAGATAATCTCCGTAGAAGAAGTACTAAATTACGATGACGATATGTTCTACGAGTGGATAAGATCAATGTGTCATGAATTTGTATTACCTTTTCATGAGTTATACGGATCTTTCAAGCATGAATTACGTAAAGTAGTGAAAGAAAACTATAAACCCACGCGTTTACAACTCCAACTTGCAGAATTCGAAACGAATTATAGACTCCCTTTTCATCCTACAGAGTTACTTGAACTAAAAGAGTTCAAACTCTTCAGAAAGAACGATTATCTTCTGAGAAAGATTGCTTATAAAGTCGCTACAGAAGCAGAAGATTCATTAAAAGAGTTGTTTGAATCTGAAAATTATCCTGTAGTCAAACTTATTATAGAAACTAAACCCAAAGTAGAATTAACGCCCGCTAGTCTAGAATATTATGATTATATACTAAGAAAAGAAGACGAAACTCTTCGGAACTATCCAGTCATATTCAAATTAATAAAAGGAATCGCACCGGTTCCTTCAGTTCAAATACTAAAATCACAAAGAGTGTTTCTAGATATTCATCTTATTGTTAATTCCGCGAAAGAAATTGCAGATTCCGGGCTTATTCATCACGCAAGTAGCGCTATTTTACTAAAGCAAACCCCGAGTCGCGAAACGACTTTATTAAACCAGTCTCCTCCGACCGAGTCCTATATTGTCGAACTTACTGACTCTTCCTTTCCGAACATTGAAAAGATAATAGCATTCGAAAAGGTATACATGTTTTATCTCGCATACATTATTAAAGAACTTCTCGGAAAAGGAGTATCTGTTACAGGGATCGGTTATGGACATGATTGTCCCAGATTTAGTATTCAAGGTTCAACAGATTTATGCGCTACTTGGAGTTTGTTGATTTATAATTTATTTGTATTAAATCCGGACAAGACTAGAGAAAATATATTCCGTACTTTACAAAGCTTAGGAGTGAATAACAGAACAAAGCTGATCTTGACTTATTTGTATCATCTGCATACCACTTATGCGAATTTATTATCATCCGTAACACCATACAAACAACATGAGAAAGTTATTCTAAATCAAGACGTTCTTGAACTTCCAGAACTAGATTTCACACAATGGGGATGAAATTTGGGAGAATAGGGTCTGTGGGAGGGAGGAGTCGTCTTAAAGAGTAAGAACGATATAATAAGGGTAGTTAAATGAGTCTTGAAATAGAAGAATCCCCTATCAAGAGAATAATGGATCTTTTTAAGGCCCGAGGTCTGACCTCCGAGATCTTGGTAGAAAAGCTGGAGGAAATCATTCGATGCTTTGTAACTCCTGAGGTATATTACGAATTTATTATATGTATTGCTATGGAGTGCGGAAATATCGACGTTGTAAAGCATTTTGAAGATAAAATGATTCTATCAAACTTAACTTTAGAGTGGAGTGAATGGCTGTATAATGCGTGTAAAGGAGGTAATATTGATTGTGTAATGCTATGTTTAGCAAACGGAGCGTTGGGTAAACATGCATATTTACAAGGATGTAATGGGGCAGCAGAGGGAGGACACGTTCACGTTCTAGAGATGCTGATAGAAAGGACGAGATTCTCATGGATGAATATGAAGAGTTTGTGTAAACATGCAGCGGCGG
>JADMIO011432808.1_pt1 | contig 25074 bp, 20 predicted proteins | sample 8958161 | NCBI WGS metagenome assembly JADMIO01 (sample SAMN16585339, study PRJNA669376) | soil metagenome | isolation source: Crop rotation soil | place: USA: Cullars Rotation, Alabama | collected 2011
GTCTTAAGGATGGCGGATTAGGAACCACTCCGTCTGCGAGCAAGGAACTTGAAATCTCTTACTGCTCGCATCCACCTCGCCTAACTTAGGCGAGGACACCTCTTATGAGAGGCGTCCTCAACCTTTCGGCCTTCAAAGCCATTTCAGGATTGGGGCTCTCCAGCTGCGACAAGGCTTCGGTCAACGTGTCCTCGCCTAAGTTAGGCGAGGACACCTCTTATGAGACGCACCTCAACCTTTCGGCCCTTCAAAGCCATTTCAGGATTTGGGGCTCTCCAGCTGCGACAAGGCTTCGGTCAACGTGTCCTCGCCTAAGTTAGGCGAGGACACCTCTTATGAGACGCACCTCAACCTTTCGGCCCTTCAAAGCCATTTCAGGATTTGGGGCTCTCCAGCTGCGACAAGGCTTCGGTCAACGTGTCCTCGCCTAAGTTAGGCGAGGACACCTCTTATGAGACGCACCTCAACCTTTCGGCCCTTCAAAGCCATTTCAGGATTTGGGGCTCTCCAGCTGCGACAAGGCTTCGGTCAACGTGTCCTCGCCTAAGTTAGGCGAGGTGGACGCGAGCAGTAAGCAATTTCAAGTTCCTTGCTCGCGGACGGAGTGGTTCCCGCGCCGCACCGCTTCGGAATTCGACCTGCTCTCGCCTGCCCATGAAACGCCGACGGCTCATCCACAACCTCGAATCCACCAACGATCGCCGACTTGAACTGCGCCATAACCTTACGCCGGCAGAGGCTTTATTGTGGTTGCAGCTCAAGAACAAGAAACTGGGCGGTGCCAGATTCCGCCGGCAGCAATCCATAGGTCCGTATATAGCGGACTTTTTTTGTCCGGAATTCCGCGTCATTGTTGAACTGGACGGCGCCGGACACAAGACGGAATGGGGCGCGGAGAAAGACATGCGGCGGACAGAATTCTTAAAAGCAGAGTCTTAAGGATGGCGGATTAGGAACCACTCCGTCTGCGAGCAAGGAACTTGAAATTGCGTACTGCTCGCATCCACCTCGCCTAACTTAGGCGAGGACAAGTTGACCGAAGCCTTGTCGCATCTGGAAAGCCCCAAATCCTACGCAGGTTCCTGCGGGGCCGGGCCGTTCACTGCTTGTGAGGGGCCCGGCCGCTCGCTCGCGGATTAGTCCAGCGGTTTTCGCTCGAGGGTCGGTGTACTTGTAGTTCCGATCACCTCGCCGGAGACGACGAGTTCGACGCGCCGGTTCTGCTGGCGGCCTGCTGCCGTGTCATTTGTTGCCACTGGCTGGCCCTCACCAAATCCGTGCGACGCAATGGACGTTTTGACGATCCCCTGAGTGATCAGGAAATCGCGTACTGCGTTTGCCCGGTTCTCTGACAGAGTCTGGTTGTAGGCGTCAGTTCCCACGCTGTCGGTATAGCCTCCCACGTCGAGCATAAGTGTGGGGTAGGCGAGAACAATCCCGGATAGTTTCGCCAGAACCTCGCGTGCGCCGGGTTTTAGCGAGTACTGGCCAGTCTCGAACAAAACGTCGGGCATGTTGGCGACGAGGCCCTTTGCCGTGTCCTTCGTTTGAAGGATGGTATTGAGTTGTCCGGCCAGCTTGATACGCAAATCCTGCTTTTCACGCTCCGACTGTGCGGCGGCGTTCTTGAGCGTTTGCAGGGTTGCAGCTTCTGCCGCCTGCTTGTCGCGAGCCGCCTGCTGGGCTGCAAGGTCCGCGGCCTGTCTGTCGTTTGCGGCCCTTTGGGCGGCGCGTTCTGCCTCGGCCTTCACGCGTTCCGCCAGCGCCTTCGCTTCATCTGCTGCGCGTTGGGCTGCGATGCCGGCTTCCTGGCGCGTGCGATTCGCCTGATCTTCGGCTGCCGCGCGTGCGCGGTCGGAGTCGCTGGCGTTTGCCCTGGCCCTTGCCGCCGCTGTGTTCGCAGTGGCTTCCCGGCTGGCTGCCGCGGAACGTTCCGCCGCCAGGCGAGCATCCGCCTGGTTCTTCAGTGTAATTAACCGGGCGTCTTCTGCGGTCTGCACGGCTTCACGGGAAGCCATGGCAATGGCCTTGGAACCTGCTTTCGACGTTTTGTAAGCTTCTGCCTGTGCAAGCAGCTTGCTCGCCTTATCGAAGCTTTCGGCGGCGGAAGTGTCTGCGCCTGCCCAGCCTGCGATACGCACCGCATTCCGAGCTTCATAAAGATCGAGAGAGGTGTCCTTATCCAGCGGGATCGGCTTCAGGTTTGCCGGCAGGACGTTGGTGGTGTACTGACCGCGCGGCAAAAGCTGGTATTTGGCTTCGATCTCTTCAACCTTCCCGACGGTGTCTTTTCTGATGACATTTTCCATCACGACGACATCGCTCGGTTGAGAAACGGCAAAATACGGTTCTGCCGTGACAATCAGCCCGAACGCCTGAAGTTCGGTTGTCACGTCGAGTTTGCTCTTCGTTCCATTAAGAATGACCTCGCCCATGTTCGTGGCTCGGCCCTCAGGCGTAATTGCCCATAGGACATACGTCAGAAACTCCGGACCGAACCGGGTGGCCGACTGGAGATCGTCGAATTCGACCTCCACTTCCATATATCCCTGTTTGCTTTCGACTTTGGCCTCGCCCCGCGCTGTCGGGAGCAATGGAGTCCCCTTGAAGTCGATCGTTGTGGATCCATTTCGATGCGAATAGTTCACCGCTTTGGCGGTTCGATCCACGACATTGATTGTTATGGTGTAGATGGGCTGCTTGCCCTGCACCGGCGTCTGCGCGATAGCGGGCGCAGTAGCGATGAGAAGTGACGCGATCGTCAATACTGCATTAAGTTTTTTCATTCTGACCTCCGAGGTCTTTTGCTTACAGAGTTACCGAATTCGAAAGCGTGAAATTCAGGATGGTTTCCGGGCCGTAGTGGATCTCTTTGCCTTTTGTCGCAAGAACGACTCCGGTGCCGGCGCCTCCCCCGGCAATCGCGCCGATTCCGGCGCCTTTCTTGCCACCCGCGATGGCACCAATGGCGGCTCCAACACCTGCGCCGCCGGCGATGATTCCCGCGTCCCGTTTCTGGGTGGCGTCTGCCTGTGCTGCAAAGGCATCGGTGCTGATCGCTATCGTCTTGCTGCCCTGCACAAGGTTGACAAGTTCAAGACGGATGCTGCCGCGTCCCTTAATCTTCCCGGCACCGATGGCGTCGATGACACGACCATGCACAAGGGTTCCTTTGGAAAGGACTGTGACACCCTGGACGACAACAGCCTCTGCCAGACTGCCCGTGAAACTATCGCCCGCCGAATTCTTTTCGGAGTCGAGTGAATCAATAAGCGAGAGCCGCAGCACCGTGCCCACGGGGATTACGGTTTTGTTCACCGCAACCTTTACCGGACTCGTTGCTTTCGCGTCGACGCTGGTGTCGGAGTCGGCCTTCGCAGCCGAGCTCTCCGAGCATCCGACCGCTGCCACCAGCAGTGTCGATACGAGGCAAAGCTTCATGAAAGTTTTCAATTCATACGTTTTTCTCATTCCGGCAGTTTGCGCCGACTGGCGCGTAATAGCTGTGCAGTCCGATACAAGGTGCGCAGTTTGCGCGAAAGTTCGCAGCCCGCAGAGAAACCGGCGGGTGCGACGACGAATAGAGCTACGGCAGGTGTGGTGTAGGGAGCGAAGCGATGGCAGTGGGGTGATTGAACGGCGTCGTCAGGCTCTCCGCGCCACCTCTCTCCGCAGGCTGGTGGGAGAAGGGGCGCCAGGGAGCTTTGTTATGGAGTCAGGCGATACCCCGGCCGTGAACCAGTCGTATCAGGATGGATATGACGGCAAGGACAAGCAGGATATGAATGAAGCCATTCATCGTTACGGATGTCACCATTCCCAGCAGCCACAACACGATCAGCACAACAGCAATTGTCTGCAACATTTTTTCACCTCGGAGTGCAGTCTGTGGCATCGGGGCAGTGCCAGTCTGTTCACAAACGCACGTTGATGGAGAGACCTGGCTAATGTCCCGCCGAAGTAACGCTACGCCTGCAATACAGTATCGGCGAGCAACTGCGCTCTCACGACGATCTTTCCGTGGTAGTGGTAGTGGACCAGTCCGAGCTTTCGAAACTTGGTCAGAAAATGAAGGATTCTCGCGGGTGTGGTTCCCACCAGACTGGCAAGAGTATCGTTGCTCAGTTGCGAGAGTTCCGCATCTGGAAGAAAGTCCTCCTGGCCGTAACGGCTCAGTTTAAGCAAGACACGGGCAAGCCGTTTCTCGGTGTGGTCAAAAAGACGATTGCCGATATCCTTCTCCATATCGATGTTGCGAGCGAGCAGAGAAGCCAAAAATCTCTCCGAGAGCCGGGGCTGATCCCTGAGACCCTGGAGCATCGCGCGCCGCTGGATCTCGTAAATCACGGAGGGTTCCGTGGTGACGGCAGTGCTAAGACGCAGCGACTGCCCGACCAAACAGCCTTCACCAAAAAACTCGCGAGGGCCGGGAAGTGCGAGAACTGTTTCCTCCCCCAGGGTTGACGTCATCGCCAGTTTCACTCTGCCGGATTGGATGAAATAGATGGCATTCGCTTCGGCTCCCTGGGAAAAGAGCTTGAGGTCTTTTCGCAGATTCAGAATCTTTTTCCCTTCTACAATTTTCGCAAGCATCCGTTCGACATGGGGATCGATTGCCTTGGATGTAGGCTGTGAACGCTTCCGCATCTCAGTCATGCAGCACCAGGTCGATTATCAATTCTTCCCTCACCGTGATATCCCCCGTTCCTTTGTATTCAATCAGCCCGAGCTTTCTAAACTTGTTCATGAAAAAAGTGACTCGTGAACGCGTGGTCCCCACCATTTCGGCGAGGGTCTCGTGAGAGAGTCTTGGCATTTTCGCGGTGGGCATGTCGGGATGCTGGCTCAGCCGTTTGAGCTTGAGCAGTACGCGGGCCAGCCGTCTTTCGCTCTGGTTGAAGAGCTGGTCGCAGAGATCTTCCTCGAGATTGATGTTGCGGGCCAGCAACGCGGCCGTGAAGGTTTCGGAAAGATCGGGTTGGCCATGGAGACCCAGAAGCATGGCTTGCTTCTCCACTCTGAAGATGGTGGACGATTCTGTGGTTATCGCCGTGCTCACACGGAGAGCCTGCCCCACGAGGCATCCTTCACCGAAAAAGTCACGAGGTCCGAGCATCGCGAGCACAGCCTCTTTGCCCTGGGGAGAAACGACTGTGAGTTTAACCTTGCCCGACTGGATGAAGAAGATCGCGTCCGCCCTGTCTCCTTGAGAAAAGGCGGGCGTGTTCTTCAGAAGGTTAAGGACATGCTTGCCCACCACAATGCTCCGCAGCAGGCTTTCGACATGCGGATCGGCGGCCTGAATGCTCAGCCTGGCGGCGGATTTTGAGGTGCTCGACGTTTCGGGCAGCACTGCGTTGTCCGCCAGGACATTCCCGTCCACAGTCAGTTTTAAGGCCGCATTGGGCAATCTAGTTTCTCCCGATGAAGTGAATCGTTGCGAAGCTTGGACAGAGAGACGCGTCCTTCAAGATTTACGTCCGTTCCTGGCAGCATGATCCCTGACGCTGGCAGTGTCGTGCTTTCGGCTATGAGCCATTGCGACCTGGTCGAGGGCTATCGAGTCTTCCCGGCGCCTGCCCTGACTGATGATGTGCTGAATCCTGGCCTCCTCAGCCGCGTATTCGGACTGTAAGGCAGCAATCTGAACCTGAAGAGTGTCATGCTTGCGTTTAAGCTCGGATTGCTGTCGCTCGAGTTCCTCGTTCCGGCCAATCTGTTCCGCTCTCTCGCGAGCTTCCTGGGCCACACGGGCCGAGCCCGTGAGCATCCCCGCCGGGCCGATATAGATGTCCTTCAACTCGATTCCACGTTCGCTCATGATGAATTCGCGGACCTGATTGGAGTGAGCCATTCCCCGTGATTTGAGGATGTGGAGGCCGCGATTGCGTTCACCGTTGAGTTCCAGATCGCGTACGGCGAGCCATGTGTCCGCGAGCGACGTAATGGCGTTATCCGTCAGAGCGGCCGAGCGGGAGTCGGACGTCAGGTCTGTATACATTGCGGTGAGACCTTTCATTTTCATGAAGTCGATCAGCCGCATCATTCCGGCTTTGATTTCGATGGGTGTGCCGGTCGTTTCCAGGGCGGACATCTGATCGACGATCACAACCTGCGGGTTGAATTCGGTAATGGCTCTTATGACGCGCGCAAGATGCATTTCGAGACCATAGTGGAAGGGCCGTACGGTATGGAACCTCAGCCGGTCCGCCTTAATCCACTGTTGCAGATCGAGCCCGATCGATTTCATGTTGCGCATGATCTGCTCGGGCGATTCCTCGAAGGAGATGAACTGGCACCGTTCACCGCGGCGGCAGGTGGCGTCGGCAAAGGTCGCGGCCACGCTGGTTTTACCGGTACCTGCATTGCCCGACAGGAGCACGCTGCTTCCGACGTAATAACCCGGACCGCCGAGCATTGCATCGAGGCGATCGATTCCTGTGGTAATGCATTTGTCCGAGGTAGGGTGCGCGAGTTGTATCTCGGTGACGGGCCAGATGGAGATGCCGTCCTTATCGATAAGAAACGGATATTCGTTCGTACCGTGGATTGCGCCGCGATACTTGACGACCCTCAAGCGCCTTGTTGTGACCTGATCCTGCACCCGATGATCGATGGAAATGACGCAGTCCGAAACATATTCCTCCAGACCAAAGCGAGTGAGCGTGCCTTCGCCGCGCTCCCCGGTTATGACGACAGTTACACCTTTCCGCTTCAGCCAGCGAAAGAGTCCATGAAGGTATTCCCGTACTGCGGCCTGATTTGAGAGCCTGGTGAAAAGCACTTCTATTGTGTCGAGGACGACGCGTTTCGCCTTGATCGTATCGATTGCATCCCCAAGCCGCAGGAAAAGCGAGTTGAGATTGTATTCTCCGGTTTCGTCGAACTCGTATCTCTCGACCTGAACGTTATCGACCAACAGAAGCTTGCGCGCGATCAATGCATTCAGGTCAAATCCGAGCGACGAGACATTCTCGGTTAGTTCATCGCGTGTTTCCTCAAACGTCATCAGGACGCCGGGTTCGCCGCAAACTGTTGCGCCATGAACCAGGAATTGCACCGCGAGCAGGGTTTTGCCACAGCCCGTTCCGCCGCAGACCAGTGTTGAGCGCGACGTGGGTAAACCTCCTCCGGTGATTTCGTCGAGCCCACGGATTCCAGTCGACGATTTCTCAATGCCCTTGAGTACAGGTGCTGTCGAAGGTTTTTTGGAGGGAATTCGCGTCATTTCGTCAACCTTCGCGACGCCCGTCTTACGGGCCGCTTCGCAGCGCTCGGTCTTCTATCCGGCGACGTTGTTCGGTTTTTCATGACTCGATCCAGTGACTCGGTGGCCGCAAGTGCCACAGCACCGATTTTTATGAGCCGGGCGCGATAGCCGTCGATGAGAGACTCCTCTTCGCCGCCGGTGAGTTTGTCAACTGCCAAAGAACACGCCGCACGATCTGCAAGCCTCGTCTGATGCCGGAGGATGCTGCACCATTTTTCCGGGTCATACTCGCGATCCTGGCCTGCGCCACCCAACTCTTCGTCTTCCAGGAGGCGTTGAGACCGGATCTGTTCAAGAATTTCGTTCATGTTTCAATCTTCCCTTTCGTTGCGACGTTTCTTGTAGGTATGGACATCTTCGCCTTGTCTGGAAAGTAAAGCTGAGCACAATCGCACACATCAGCGTCTGGCGGCGATTCACGGGCTGCCGTGGTACGCATCGTTCAATCGACTCGACTCTCAAACTTGTGCGGTAGTGCACAGCTATCGTTCGCGCTTGCGCGCAAACTCCAATCGAGCACGCCTGTTCCTCTTCGAAAGGCCCTGGAATTCTCCAGCCGGCGCCTCCAGGTTATCTGAACTAAGTCAGGTGATCTGTCTGGTCTAGGTTTCTTAGCTACAGTCAGGAGTCTTATGTTTACTCGAGTTTCGCGGAATCGGAGTCGAACTCTGTTCTTTGCGTCCAGCGTCATGCTTCTTTGCACGCTGTTTTCAAGCACAGTCTTAGCTCAACAGGGATGGGATAAAAGGACAAGGGTGACATTCAGCGCACCCGTGGAAATCCCTGGAATCAGCGCTCAGGTTCTGCCGGCCGGCACGTACGTGTTCCGGTTGATGGATTCGCCATCCGATCGCCACATCGTCCAGATTTTCAGTGAAGACGAAAAACACCTCTTCGCGAACATCCTGGCAATTCCGAACTGGCGCTTGAAGCCTACGGACAAGACAGTCATGACGTTTGCTGAGAGAGCAGCAGGACAACCGCAGGCGATCCGCGCGTGGTTTTATCCCGGCGACAATTTTGGCCAGGAGTTTGTCTACCCGAAGACGAAGGCAGTCGAGTTGGCTAAGGCCGCGAATCTTCCGGTCCTTTATATACCGGATGAAGTGGCGCCGAACATCGTGGCACCTGTGAGCGTCGTCACTGCACCTCCCGTTGTGGCGCTCGTGAAGGCCCCTGTGAAAGCAATAGAACCTGCCGGACGCGATATTCCGATCGAGGAAGTCGTTGTGCCGCCGCCGGTACAGACTGCCGCCGTATTACCAAAGACGGCCACCTCCATCCCGTTTCTGGCGTTAACCGGAACTCTGTGCCTCCTCGTAGGGTTCTCCCTTCAACGGTTATGCGCACGCTGGTCCTGACCGCTCTGGTTCGCCTGTCCCCAGGTTCCGCCCGCACACCCGCGCAGCGGGGACTTGGGGCAGCACAAGACCGGCCAAGGGACTTTGCCCCGGCTCGGGAGTTGACGAGGTGAACGTGAAACCTTCAGTGTTGCGCATTATTCAGCGACTGTTCCTATGGACAGGAATCGTGATCCTTGCCTTTGTGGGGAGCACGACTGCTTATTCCGAGGCCTTTCAGCGTTACCAGGCCCGGAAGTTCGATCAGGCCGTTCGCGCTCAACCCAAAAACATCGACGCTTCGGCGGTGGAAGACACGCCGGATTTACACGAAGGCGATGTATTCGGAAGGCTCGATGTGCCACGGATAGGATTGTCGGTGATGGTTCTTCAGGGAGCCGAGGAATCTACACTGCTCCTGGGAGTGGGACACGTGCCGGGCACACCGCTGCCTGGTGTCAAAGGCAACGTGGTTTTGGCAGGACACCGGGATACCTTTTTCCGTAAGTTGAGCGGGATAATGAAAAACGACAGGATCGAGGTATCGACCGCAACTCGGCGCTATCAGTACATGGTGACGTCGACGGAGATTGTCGATCCACAGAATACAAGGATGATGGAGTCCGGATCCGGCTCCGAACTGACCTTGATAACCTGCTACCCGTTTTACTACGTGGGTTCCGCGCCAAAGAGATTCATAGTTCACGCGGTGCCAAGGTGATCCTCTCGCTTCAGCCTGCCCCTTAGTCGCGTTGTGGGGGGACATTTCTGGGTTTCATCCCGTCGCTTCGGAGACATCGACGACGACGTCCATGCCGAGAAAGGACTCTGGCGGGCCCTCGTAGGTTCCCCACAGCGGCAAGACGTTTTCCGGGGCCCACGCGACGGCGACGCGAATCAGATTCCGGTTGCCGACGATGCTGTTGGTGGGATCGAAATCAATCCATCCGGCGCCCGGGAGGTAGGCCTGCATCCAGGCATGCGTGGCTCCGCCGCCAGTGGATTCGCTATTGCTTGGTGTAAAGATATAGCCGCTGACAAAGCGTGCGGCTATTCCCAACGACCTTGCGCCTTCCATCATCAGTACTGCAAAATCACGGCAACTGCCCTTCCTGGTTCTCAAGGTTTCTTCGGGAGACTGCACGCCCTTCTCCATTCGGCGAGTGTATGCGCACTGCTCGCGGATGCCGTGCGTCATGCCGACAAGCACCTTCATGGTGTCGGTGGCATCCGACGAATCGAGAAACTGTAATGCCCATTTCGCAACATTCCTGACGGGGTAGTGATGCGCCAATGGTCGCTCGAGGTTTGGGAAGTCTTCGTCGGAATAGCGGAAAGGGTATGTCCTTGCATATTCCTCGAGTGGATAATCCGGCAGAGATGTCTCGAAATGCTCCAGGGTCACGGCGCTTTCGAAGCGAAGTTCGGATGTGGTTCCGTAAAAATCCGCCACGGCGACCGAATTGTCGAAAGGATCATGGAGCCAGCGCAAATGAGCGGGCTGCGGCACAATCGCCAAGCTGGTCCGGATCAGCTTTAAATCATGACTCTCGCGCGGACGGAACATCATGCGGTGCTCGCCGAGACGGACGGGCTGACTGTAACGATAGACAGTGGAATGGCGCACCGTGAGAAAAGACATCAGGCGCCTTCAGCAATCGCGCTCTCGAAAGTTTCATCCGTCCAGACCCTGAAGCTTTCGAGAGTATTCGGGCCAAAAGTTGTAGCGATGGCCACGTCGCAGGCGTCGCGGCCCCGGGCCATCAGAATGCGGCCCACCCTGGGCACATTGTTCCGCGGGTCGAAGGTGTGCCACCGGCCGCCAATCCAAGCCTCGAACCAGGCCGCAAAATCACCCACTCCATAAGGAGGAGGCGTTCCCACATCGCTCAGGTATCCGGTGCAATATCTCGCGGGAATATTCAGGCAGCGGCAGAATGCGATCGCGAGATGCGCATAGTCTCGGCACACGCCGGTTCTCTCGTTGAATGCCTCTGTCGCCGTGCGAGTAGCGCGGGCGCTCTGGTAGTCGAAGGAAATAAGATTGTGCACGTAGTCGCAGATGGCCTGCACGCGTGGATAGCCTGGGGACGTTTGACTGAACAGCCGCCATGCCGTTTCGGTCAAGCAATCCGTCTCGCAGTATCGGCTGCCCAACAAATAGACCAGAACATCTTCGGGCAGGTTTTCCACGGAATCCTGCCAGGCGTTGATATCCACGCAATCCGGTTGGCCGTCATCCCGGATCAGGCAATCCGTCGTGAGGCGGAGACGACCTGCGGGCGCGATACCCCGATTGCACCAGTTTCCGAAGCCATCGCGGTAACCGGCAATCAGCATCGCGGGCTCGGTGACAAGCCGATCGGGCACGATAACGTCGGAGCTCCGCGAAAAATGAATATTTACCAGCAGGATGATCGGCGTGGGCTGCGGAAGATGGTACACGAGTTCGAAGCCGGTTCGGATTTGCACGGATCCCCTCGATCTGCGGTGCCGAAATCCGCGAACACGGCTTGTTTTGAGAAGGTCAGGGCCAGGAAATTCAGGCTCAAGACACGCATCGCTGTTTCCGACGATACTCCTATTCAGAAGACATTCTTTAGAAATCGTACGAAGCCCGCCAGTGTTCGTTCGGAATCCGGACTGTCGGATTTCTCTATTTTGCGCGGCCTTTGAGCGTCGTGCCTTCGCGCATTTCGTCGGTGGCGCGCTTCACGACTCTGTCTCCCTCCTGGAGTGCGCCTATGACGCGAATGAGGTCTCCCTCCGCGGCGCCCTTCTGAACATTTACCCATTCGGCGCGACCGCCGTTCTCGCGGACAACGAAAGTGCGCTCGGTGGTCGTCACGACAGCAGTTTTTGGAACGAAAAGTCCGGGATCCGTGCTGCGAACGGGCCAATGGACGGTCGAGAACATGCCCGGAGCCAGCAGTTGATCCTTATTGTTAACGTCAAGTTCAACAGGCATCGAACGAGTTTTCGAATCGAGGGACGGCGGGATTCGAGCGACGGTTCCTGAAAAAGCTCGAGTTGGAAAAGCTGGAACGTTGAAGGGAACTGTTGCGCCCCGAACGATGCCTCCGACGTGTTCCTCCGGAACCGCGACGACGAGCCGCAGTCTGGACACTTGTTGGAGCACGAGCAACGGCATCGCCGCCGTTGGGCCCACCAGGGCTCCAGGATGGACATCCCGTTCCGATACGACGCCGTCGAAGGGTGCGGCAACCTTGAGATAGCCTTCCATTTCCCGCAGCGCTCGAAGCTCGGCCTCGGCGGATATTTTTTTGCTGGCCAGTGCATCGATGCTGGACCGCTGTGCCTGAATCCCTGCCTTTTGCGATTCGACATTCTGAAGGGCGATATCAAGTTCGTTGCCCGCAATAACACCGGGCGTTGTGGAGGCGGTCTTCAGTCGGCTGTACGTTGCCTGCGCCCCATTGAGTGTGGCTTCCAGGGACGCGAGCTTGCCTTCCGCCTGGAGTCTGTCCGCCTCCGCGGTTTGAACGCGCGATTCGGCTGCTGCAATTTGCGCTTTCATTTCCGGTGCATTCAATGCAACGAGAATGTCACCCTGTTTGACGACGCTGCCGCGGTCCACCATCACGCTGTCCACATAGCCCGGGACCCGCGCGTAAAGCGCGACGTTCATGAATGGCTGAAACTCGCCGGGCAGATCTACCGTTCGTGAAACGGCCTTCTTCACGACGGGTACCAGATCTATCGATTGTGCTGTTCCCGCTTCAATGACCGCGAAAACGACGATTATCGAAGTCAGAATGCTCTTTACGTTTTTCATTACTTCGGCTCCGCGATGGCAATGCGTTCTTCGACGACAGGGAAATCTCCGGCATCGTAATACTTGCTGAGCGGGTCCAGGGGATTGAGAGAAGGCGGCTTTGTCGAAGCGCGCGCCTGAAGAATGGCATAGATCGATGGCAGGATCGTGAGCGTCGCAAAAGTAGATACGATAAGTCCGCCAATGACGGATCGACCGAGCGGCGCCGCCTGCGCGCCACCCTCGCTCGCGCCTACCGCCATCGGGATCATGCCGGCAATCATGGCGGACGCCGTCATCAGAACGGCACGAAGACGTCCGGTGGCACCCTCTGCCGCTGCTTCCAGCAGCGGCAATCCTTCCTGCCGCCGCCGCTCCGCGAAACTGACAAGCAGAATCGAATTCGCGACCGCGATGCCAATGGACATGATGGCGCCCATAAAGGATTGAATGTTGAGTGTCGTGTGTGTCAGCCGCAGCGCAAGGAGTACGCCACAGAGCACGGCGGGAATTGTCAGTACAATCGATAAAGCCATCTTCATGGATTGAAAGTTCGCGGCGAGCAGCAGGAAGACAATCGCGATCGCCACCAGCAACCCGATACGCAATCCTTTGATGGTTTCCTGGAGCGGTGGAATCTGCCCCCGGAATTGAACGCTCACGCCCCGCGGCGGCATGCCGGCAGCGTCGATAGCTTTCTGGAGTTGAGGGATGGCTTCTCCTAACGTGACTCCATTCAGGTTTGCCGTGAGGCTGACGACGCGCTGACCGTTCAATCGCTCGATAAGCCCCGGCATTGTCCCGGGCTTCAATGTTGCGATATTGGTCAGCTCGGTTTCCTGCCTTCCACTTTTCATCACCGGCACACTGCCGAGTGCCTCCGCGTTCTGGATCCGGTTCTGCGGCAGTTGCACCTGGATTTGAAAAGCCTGGCCCGAATTGGGATCGCGCCAGTAGTTGGGTTGCGTAAAACGCGAAGAGGAGGTGGCGGGCACGACGGAACGAACGACGTCGGCCATCGTGAGGCCGAACTGACCGGCGCGCTCACGATTGATCGTGATGTCCATCGTCGGATAGTTCAACTCCTGCGCGTATTGCAGATCGCGCAGAAAGGGCAGCGTGGCCAATTCCTTTTGGACCTTCTGTGCGTGCGCCGTATCGTCCTGAAGATTGACGCCGAGGACGGCAATTTCAACGGGCGTCGGAGAGCCGAAGCCCATCACCTGGCTCACGATATCCGCCGCTTCGAATGAAACACGGGCGCCGGGCAATTCGTGTGTCAGAGTCGATCTAATCCTTTCGCGCAGTGGTTCACCACGCGCGGCATCGTTCTTCAACGAGACCTGGATGATGGCCTCGCCCGGACCTGCGGTAAACAGATGAATCAGGTTGACGGGGTAACTCGGCGGTTGCACGCCCATGAAATCGCTGCTGATCTGCACATTGCCCGGGCCGGCTTCGCGTTCGATAATGTTCAACGCCTTCAGGACATTCCGCTCCGTTTCTTCAATGCGCATTCCCGCCGGCATTCGAAGCCGAACGCGCAGCAGTGGCGCATCGGCATCGGGGAAGAGTTCCGTTCCCATCCTGGGCAGCAGAACATAGAGCAGTCCGATAGAAACAATCAGGTAGCCGGCGACAAGCGGCCATCGCAGCCGCAGGACAACGTTCAAGTAGCTTCGATAGAACCCGCGCAGCCGTCCGAAGATTCCTTTTCCCTCCTCGACGTGATGGGCGCGCCGGATCAACCATGTGGAGAACACGGGGACGAGACTGCTCGACAACAGATACGAAGACACCATCGAGAATGCCACCGCGAGCGAGAGCGGAACGAAGAGCTGCTTCGCCACACCGCTCATGAAGAAGGCGGGGAGAAACACCGCAAGAACGCACAACATGGACAGGAAGCGTGCGACGGCCGTCTGTTCGGAAGCCTGAACCACTGCGCGAGCGCGATTCACACCGGGCTGCATCTGCGTATGGATGGTTTCGATCGAAACGGTAGCCTCGTCGACGAGGACACCCACGGCAAGCGCTAATCCGCCAAGCGTCATGATGTTGATCGTCTGCCCTGTTGCCCACAAGGCAAGCACCGCCGCGAACAGGGCGAACGGGATGTTCAATACAACGATTAGCGCGCTGCGCCAGTCTCTCAGAAAGAGAAGGACCATCAGTCCGGTGAGCATCGCTCCCAGTAGTCCTTCAGTTGCAAGATTCCTGATTGCCGCCGCCACATACCCGGACTGATCGAACTCCAGGCGCACATCGACATCCTCCGGTATCGCCGCCTTGAATTTCGGAATGGCAGTCTTGACGCGATCGATAACGGCGAGAGTGGAGGCGTCGGCGCGCTTCGTCACGGGGATATAGACCGTCCTTTTGCCGTTAACGTGTGCGTAGGCGGTGATGATATCTGTGCCGTTATCAATTGTGCCGATATCGCGCAAGTAAATGGTCGTTCCCGAAACGGGACGGATCGGCGTGCTTAGCAATTCTTCGAGATTGCCGCCGAGCGTTGCGTTGGTGCGGGCGATTCTGTTCGTTTCGCCGGTCCACATATTCCCGGACGGCATGACGAGCGTTGCGTTGCTGACGGCTGTGATCGCCTCTTCTGGGGAGATTTGATATTGCCGCAGCTTGTCGGGATTGAGCGTGACGACGATAGAGCGCTGGTTTCCGCCGAATGGCGGCGGAGCTGAAACGCCCTCGAGCGTGGCGAACAGAGGCCGAACCTGGTTCAAGGCCATATTCTGCAGTTCGCCTTGCGTGTAGTTGTTGCTACTGAACACGAGTTGTCCAACAGCGACGCTTCCCGCATCGAAGCGTGTCACAAACGGCGGCACGGTGCCCGGCGGCATAAAAGCCCGGGCGCGGTTCACATATCCAATCGTCTCTCCCATGGCCGATGCCATGTCGGTGCCTTGATGAAACACCAGCTTCATCAAGGCCGCGCCTTGAATGCTCTTGCTCTCGACGTGGTCGATGCCGGTGATATAGAGGAAGTGATACTCGTAGTAGTAGGTGAGGAATCCTTCCATTTGCGCGGGGTCCATGCCGCCATACGGTTGAGCGACGTAAATGGCGGGATCGCCGACCTGCGGGAAGATGTCGACCGGCATCCGCTGAATGGCCAGCAGGGAAGCGAGCGCGATGGCGATCAGGGCGATCACGATTGTCAAAGGGCGGCTGAGCGCCAACAGTACGAATCGCATCTTTCTACCTGGTGTCCGCCAGAAAACCCGTGATGTCGCCGCCGGCGGCTGCGGCGGAAAGCATCGCGCGCCACACGTTGAGGCGCGCCAGGGCATCGTCGATTTCCGCCTGAGTCAGCAGGCGTTGGGAATCTGCGACTTCGACAATCGTGCCGATGCCAGCCTGGTAGCGTGCACTTGCCTGCTGGTTCGCGGTCATGGCGGCCGACACTACGACAGGCGTATTCGCGGCGATTTGTCGGGATCCCTCGAGCGCTGCCAGTGCCGCATTGCGCCGGGCCGTCAACTCCGTCGTGATTTGCTGGTATCGAGCGGTCTCGGAGCGGATCGCCGCAGATTGCACATCTTCCTTTGCGCGGATCGCGGCACGATCGAATAGAGGAAAGGTCACCGAAAATCCGAGCGCGTAATTCTGCGTGTCCGGGGCGAGTCCGTTCACGCCGCCGAGTCGCGTCCCATCGGTCTGAGCGCCAGTGCCTCGTGCATACGCCGAACCCTGGGCGTACAACCGCGGCACATACGACTTCTCCAGCACCCTGAGTTCGGCCTTCTTCTGGTCGATCACGGCATTCTGTTCCGATGCGACTGGATTGGCGGCTGCATTGAACGGATGGGCAGTTTGTTCCGGAGGGAGTTGCAGGAGCTTCGCTTCAGATGCGTGGATCTGTTCGGGCGCCACTCCCAGATACTGCGCAAGCAGGATGCGCGCTACATTCGCCGCTTGCTGTGCCTGCGCGAGTTGAGTTCGAGCCGCAGCAAGCTCGGCTTCAGTTCGCGAAACATCGGCGCCTGGACGCAACTGCGCATCCGCCTGGGTGCGCACGACCTGATTGAGGGACTGGCCGCGATCGACGGCGGCCTGAGCCGCACGGACGGTTTCCTGCGCTGCGAGCAGCGTGAGAAAGGCATCGGCCGTTGCGACCGAGACATCAAATTGAGTTCTTTTTACGCCGGCTTCCGTACGCGCCTTCGCCGCACCCGCTGCTGAGACGCTCGCCGAACGCAAGCCGAAATCGAACGGCTCCCACGTTACGGTTGCGCCCACCGCGCTGCTCCAGACACTCCCCAGGTTGTTCGATCCGAGAACCGGCCCGGAAATGGAAGGGATCACCGACTGCGGGAACAGTAATCCGAACACGTTGTTCCTTGTCGCACGGTTCACCTGTACCAGGGAGTCGACGCGCGGCAGATATGCCGTACGTGCCAGTTGTATGCCAGCGGCGGCGGCATTGACTTGTTCTTGTGACACGTTGATGGAAGGGTAATTCGCCAGCGCTCGCTCGACCGCCTGCTGAATCGTGAGGCTCTCGGGTTGTTGAGCGAAGCTGGTGGCGGCGACCAGGAGGGCAGTGAGCGTTGTACTTAGGCAGTATAAGAAACGCATTCTTGATTGCGGTTGCATGATCTCAGTTCTGTGTCGAGGCAAACAGTCCGTAATGTGCCGCAGAGCTTGCCACACGGTTCATTAAGGAGTACTGAACCGAAGATTAAAAACTGTTCAGAAAAGGAAGCGTTGGGTAGCGCTATTGAGGATTTGCAGAAGTCGCCGGCGCCAGAGGGAGTTCCACGCGAAACGTTGTGCCGGCTCCGACGGTGCTCTGCACCGTTATCGTTCCACCGAACGCGGTGCAGATGGATTTCACGATGGCAAGTCCAAGGCCTGTGCCGCCCAGATGCCGGGATCGCGCTCCATCCACCCTGTAGAATCGCTCGAACAGATGAGGCAGGGAATCCTGTGGAATTCCGATTCCGCTGTCGGAGACCTCCAGGACGGCTTTCCCGTTCATGGGCCGGCTCGAGACGAGGATGGCGCCGCCGGGCGGAGTGTATTTGATGGCGTTATCCACAAGGTTGACAACAACCTGACGCAGGCGAACCGGATCGGCGACGACGGGAACCGCTTCACTTCCGTCGAATCGAAGTTCGATTCGTTTTTCCTCCGTCAACAGGCGCATCTGCTCGACGGTGTTCTGTGTCAGGGCCGACAAATCCACACGGGAACTCGCGGCCAGCATCTCGCCGGCTTCGAGCCGGGTCATTTCGAGCAGTTGTTCTGCGACACGAGAAAGCCTTTCGGCTTCTTCAAGAGCGCTGGTTGCGGATGTTCGAGATTCCGTCGTCAGGTCAGACGAGCGAATTAAGTCCTCCAGCTCTGCCCGGAGGATTGCGAGGGGCGTTCGGATTTCATGCGACACGTCCGCGGAGAAACGATGCACATGATGAAAGGACTCTTCGAGCCGGGACATCATTCGATTCAAGGCCTTGGTCAGTTGCTCGATTTCATCCCCTGTCTGGCTCTCCGGCAATCGCTCGTTGAGATTTCGGGATGTGGTCTGTTCCGCAATCGTCGCGATTTCATGCAGGGGCTGCAACGAGCGCCGCATGAGCAGATAACCTCCGGCGATCGATACGACGACAATCAGAGGCAGCACGATAGCAAGCGAGGTCAGAAGGTTGGTGAGCGCCACGTTGATCTGGCAATCCGAGGCGCCCGCCTGCACGGAATATCGCGTTCCTCGCGGATCTTCATACGTGGTCGAATAGACATAGACTCTCCGGCCCGTGGGCATGGTGTCTACGGTCCATGAAGACGGGCTATCCAGTTGCGCCGCACGGATCCTGGCGGGATCGAATCTTCGGCTCTCGGGTTCGCCGGACTGGTAAAGGACGCCCCCGTTCGCGCGGGTTACGCGAAGAAAATGGTTCGTCGTGCGAGGGGCGAAATGTTCTTCGATTTCGTGAACGACATAGTCCTCGCCTGTTTCGCCGACCCTGCTGAGCAGCGCTTGACCGATGGTCTGTGCTTCTTTGGTCAGGGTTTCTTCAAGGTTGTTCTCCAGATAGCGGTGAAGTGTAAAGTAGATGAATCCACCGAGAAGCGTAAGAAGAAGGGTCAGCAGTCCGGCATACCAGGCGCCCATGCGAAACCGGATGGATCGAACATTCATGCGGTGCCTTCTTCACGAATCGCATAGCCCACACCGCGCAACGTCCGAATCAGCTTCTGGTCGTCATCTTCGATCTTGTTGCGGAGATGACGGACATACACATCGACGATGTTTGTTGCGCCGCTAAAGCCCTCGTCCCAGACATGGCTGAGAATCATGCTTCGGGACAAGACTCGATCGCTATTCGCCATCAGGTACTCCAGGAGGGCGTATTCTTTCGCCGTCAGATCTATCGTCCGGCCGGCTCGACGGACTTGTTGAGTCAAGCGGTCGAGTTCCAGGTTGGAAACGCGAAGAACGTTTTCTCGACGCGACGTGCCTCTTCTGAGCAATGATTTCGTCCGAACGAGCAACTCCGCCATCGCGAACGGTTTCGTCAGATAGTCGTCTGCGCCGGCTTCAAAATGCGCGACTTTGTCTGCCACCGCATCGCGTGCTGTAAGGATAAGGACAGGGACGTTCGGGTTGGTTCGGCGGACTCTTCGAAGTATTTCCGTGCCGCTCATTTCCGGCAACTGAAGATCGAGGATGAGAAGATCGTAGTCGTAACTCTGGGCCAGGTCCATTCCTGCCCGTCCTGTCCGCGCCACATCGACACTAAACCGTTCCGCCTGCAACGCGCGTTTTACGAGCCGGGCGAGCTTTTCTTCATCTTCAACCAGAAGCAGTCTCATCGTCAGTCGACTATCCTTCTACACCAGGAATCTCAGAGACCGCAACATGCGCGGTTGATACGGTTGACACACACGAAGATACGACCGCCGGCGATTCAGCCATTCGAAGCCGTTGTGACGCGTGTGGCGCGCTTTAAGCGACCAACTCCTTTCACGCGACTCGCCGCATGGCACATTTCTCCCATGGCGACCGGGACCTCCGGCCGATGCACGCGTGGTGGACTGCCGATATAAGCCATCCGTGCTTCGGAATCACTAAAAAGACTTGGCTTCTTTATGAGGAGGGGGAAATGAGACTTCGCACGCCGATAGGTTTGTTGGTGATATTGGCTGTCTTCGCGGGCAGCGCATTCGGTCAGGCGATTGGTTCGATTACGGGCGTAGTTACCGATGCCAGTCAGGCGAGACTGCCGGGCGTCAGTGTCACAGCGGCGAACACCGCAACCGGCGTCAAGACGACAAGTGTGACAAATGAGACAGGGGCTTATAACTTTCCGAGTCTGGCGGTGGGACCGTACGAACTCGAGGCGACTCTGCCCAGTTTCCGAAACGCGCGCGTTTCTAATATCGATCTACGGACCAATCAGACGTTGCGCTACAACCTGACGATGCAGATCGCGACGGTCACGACGCAAGTGGAAGTCACGCTCGACGCGCAGGATCTTTTGGCGGTTTCCTCCTCGAGCGTGGGCGAGGCTCTTTCGCAGGCAGAAGTCTCGAATCTGCCGCTTGTCGGCGGGGATGTGCTCGATCTCATCGGCATTCTTCCCGGCTTTCGTGCGGGAGCCGGAATCCCCGGCGCGAATAACGACACTCTGGCCGGTATCTCCTCGAGTTCGATCAACACTGTACGCGATGGGTTGAGCGTCAGCGATGGCCGTTTCCAGAACGGTGTGTTCGCCACAACCATGATTAATCCGGACATGGTTGGCGAAATCCGAATGATCATCACTCCCGTCGATGCTGAGATGGGGCGCGGTAATGGGCAAGTTCAGATCACAACGCGCTCGGGCACTAATCGATACAGCGGCGCCGCTGTCTGGGCAGTGCGCAACAGCGCACTCGACTCCAATACCTGGAGTAACAACAACGACATCGACCCCGAAACGGGCCTTTGGAAGCCGACCATTCCCAACTGGAAGAACCAGCATCAGCTCACCCTCAGTTATGGCGGTCCCATACTGCGGAACAAGACGTTCTTTTTTGCTCTCTTCGATCGGAACTTTGTCCGGACCCGTGCCACTGTCAATGGGCTCGTTCTTACTGATACCGCGAGGCAGGGCATTTTCCGGTACTTCGACGGGTGGACCCCGGATGACGCAGACGCCACACCCGGAAGCAGTTCACGACCAGCCGTGAATTTCCAGGGAAGACCGTTGACTGCCGCCGAGGATCCTCTGCTTTACCGGGGCAGAGGTCTGATGTGCATGAGTGTGTTCGGAACGCAGAAGGTCAATCCCGACACATTTCAGATGAGTCCGTTTACCCAAGCCGATTGCCCAGGAGGTACGGTCGTGTTCCCGCTAGCAGGCGCGACCACGTGGGATGCCGGCCGGCCTGCGGCCGACACCACGGGTTTCATGAAAAACTTTTTTAAATTCATGCCTCACGCCAACAACTTTCAGGGCGGGGACGGATTGAATACAGCTCAAGTTCGGTGGTTGCGGACCGCTGCGAATAACGGGATCAATTCTGCCGCTGCCTATGGAGGGTCCGGTGACATCGAGCGGAAGCAGTTCAACATCAAAATCGATCACAACTTTAATCAAAGCCACAAGGCAAATGTGGGCTACACCATCGAACGCGACACGGAAGGGACGAACTTTTCGAACTGGCCCAACGCGCCTCAGGGACTGACCCGCCGCGCGCCGTGGATCCTCACGTCGAGCTTTACGTCCACAATTTCTCCATCCATTATCAATGAAGCCAGGTTCGGCGTCCGGTATAACATCCTCAATGAGTTCGATCCCTTCGAAAACCCGGATAAAAAAATTGCCGACCAAGCGAAGCAGTTTCTGGTGCAGGGAAGCGCCGGATTTCCCGCGATCTTCAATCCTGCGCTGTTGAGCGGCGCCAACTCCCCTTATAACAACGGCGACTACAATGGGAATCGAACGCCCCTTTACAGCTACGGCGACACGTTGAGCTGGACGCGCGGCACGCATGCACTCCGATTCGGCGGAGAACTTCGCCGGACGAAATCTGTCGGCTACAACGGCATCCCGGCCCGTCCGATCCCCGTGCTTACGGGCGGCGCCGGAGTCAATATCGCGACAAATATCGGGCCTACGACGGGCGTAACCGGCCTGGTCACCTCGGGAGGCGCCAACTCCGCACAGACAACCGCCCGCAACCTTCTTTATTTTTTGAACGGCTCGGTCAATTCCGGCAGTCAGCTCTATTGGATCGATGACGCCAGCGACGTTCAAAACGGCCATTGGGAGAACTACAAGACTCTCGAGCGCAAATTCCGCGATCAAATCCTGAACGAAGGTTCCATTTTCGCAAAGGACGACTGGAAGATTACAAAGGCCCTGACTCTCAATCTGGGTCTCCGCTGGGAATACTACGGCGTCCCGTACATTGGCTCCGGATTCACTACGACGACGCCCGATCAGGGACTCGGCCTGTTCGGTGTCGGGCGAACAGGGAAGGGAAACACCAGTCCTTTCAACGGATGGCTTTCTCCCGGCGGCGTGTATCTCAGTGGATATGGACCGACCGGTCTCCTCGAATGCGCTACAGGAAAGCCCAGCGGTATCGCCGGCATTCCCGCGTCGAATTGCGATCCCAATCTGGTGACAGGGGTTGAATTCGTCGGCCCCAACAGCCCGAACCCGGGCAAGAAGGTTTATCGAGATGACAAAAACAACTTCGGCCCTGCCGTGGGTTTCGCGTGGACGCTTCCGTGGCTCGGCGAAGGGAAGACAACCGTCCGGGGCGGTTATCAGATGACTTTCGGCGGTTCTGGGCGCAATGGCATCGCTTCCGATGCTTATCTTGGCGGCGCGCCCGGAGCGACAAGCAACGCGTCAATCGACTTCGTGGCGCTCGGTAATCCGTATCTCAATCTCAGCAATGTCGCATCGATCGTTCCTCTCACGCCGAAGAATCCCGCTCTCCCGGGCGGATCGCTGGGCGGGGCCTATAGTCGCGCCGGATCATTCACGGCCTTCGACCCGAATTACACCACTCCCTATGTGGAAAACTTTACGCTCTCTCTAACGCGGCAGCTCAACCGCAAAATGACGATCGACTTCAAGTACGCTGGAACACAGGCGAAAAAACAGAACGGAAGCATCAACGTCAACACCATTAACGTTTTCAACAATCCGGAATTGTTCCAAGCGTTGGAAACTGTAAGGATGGGTGGAGAGGCGCCAGTCTTCGATCAGATGTTCGCGGGATTGAATCTGAACAGCACGACATCGGGTTATGGCCCTATCGGAACCACGGTGAACGGTGTCGTCCAGACCGGATCACTCCACTTGCGCCGGCGCTTCGCCAGCGATTTCGCGGATGGCGATTACGTTACCATCGCAAGTTTCATCAACTCAAATTCCGGTGGCAGTCCTACGTCGGGTTTGAAGGCCGTCAATCCGGCTCTCACGAATGTCGGCGGCAGAATCCTTCGAAACGGCTGTGATCGGCTCGCAGCAGGCCAAACGACTGTCGGACCCTCGATTCCCGTTGCGCTGCGGTGCTTTCCCGAGAACTACCTCGTGGCCAACCCGCAGTTCTCAAGCCCTGCAGGATTCGCGACAGGGCCCGCGTACAACTCCAACACCGGAGCTTCAAACTACAATTCCCTGGAGACGCAGTTCACGTTGCGGCCGACATTCGGTACCAGTTTCCAGGCGACTTACACGTGGGCCCGATCGCTGGAACTCCCGGGAAGCAACTGGACCGATCCGCTCAACCGGGATGCCGATTACCGTCTGGCATCGAACCATCGAAGTCACGAGTTCCGCACCAACGGAACGTTCGATCTGCCGATCGGTCCGAACAAGTTCCTCCTGGGCAACAGTTCCGGAATGATCGCCCGGGCCCTCGAGGGCTGGAAAATGAGTTGGGTTTACAACGCTTTCAGCGGCTCGCCGGTGACGATCGGCGCGAACCCCATGCTGTACGGTAATGGAACTCCCGATATCGCAGGTCCCTGGAACGTGAAGGAAGGCCATGTTCACTGGGGCGAGGATGTCGGCGGCCAGAATCTCGGCGGCACTTTCTTTGGTCCCGTCGGGACCTACACTTCGGTCGTTGATCCGCAGTGCGCCGCGGGAGGGATCCTCGACCGCACCGACGCCATGGGATTCAACATTGTCGCATCAGGCCAATGCCAGTTGCGGGCGATCGCAGACTCCTCGGGCAGAATCGTCCTCAAGAATGCATTGCCGGGCAAGCGGGGTACTCTGGGCCAGCGGAGCGTGGTCGGTCCCGGAAGCTGGACTCTCGATGGAAGTCTGAGCAAAAACTTCAGGATTTCCGAGAGCAAGCTGGTGCAAATCCGATTCGACGCTACCAACATTCTCAATCATCCCCAGCCGAACAATCCTGAATTCAGCATCAACGATCAAGACTTCGGAACGATAGCCTCGAAGGGAAATCAGAACCGCAATTTTCAGGGACAGCTGCGCTTCCAGTTCTGACCTCGAACCGGTCTCGCGCAAGCTGCGTGGGACCGGTTTCTTTATCGTCAGATAGAGGCTCCGACCTTCCATTTTGCTCACAATTCCTAGTACAGTGTCGGCGATGAAATCTACGATCTTGTCTGCCTGTCTTCTGGTCGCCGGTCTTGCGATGCCTGTGTCCGGGCAGCTCTCACCGCCAAACGCTGCGGGAGTCAGCCTGGGGCATCTCCATCTTTATGTCACCGACGTCGCCGCCCAGCAGAAGTTCTGGACCACCCTGGGCGGTATTCCCACGGCAAACCAGAGACTGGAAATGATCCAGTTTCCCGGCGTCTTTATCCTTGTCCGCAGAGGCGACATCAAGGGCGGAACTGTGGGCTCGATCGTGAATCACATAAGCTTTGTCTGGAAGGACTTGCCGGCGGCCAAAGCGAAATGGGACGCTGCGGGATACAAGATCGAGCAGGATAAGCCCAATCACGGCTACATTCTGGGGCCGGACGGTATTCGCGTGGAATTCCTCGGCGACCCTTCCATTCCAGTGCCGGTGAAGATCAATCATGTTCACTTTTATCCGCAGGACATTCCCGCAATGGCGGCCTGGTATACAAAGATTCTGGGCGGCGTTTCCGCGAAATGCACGGCTGCGATCGATGCCACCGAGTGCGTGGAGATCTCCGGCGTGAGCCTTGCGATGTCGAAGAGTGACACAAAGCTCGATCCCACGGCAGGCCGCTCGCTCGATCACGTCGGCTTTGAGGTGAAGAATCTGCCCGAGTTTCTCAAGAGGATGGAAGCCGAAGGCGTCACCATCACTCAAGGGTTGACCCCGAGCAGCTTCGTCAGCAACATGCGTGTCGCGTTTATTGCCGATCCATGGGGAACCAAGATGGAGATCACGGAGGGCCTTCCGCCTTCCGGCCCGGAAAAGCCATGAAGCGTTTCTCCTACCTAGCGGTATTGCTGGCATTGATCGCATCGCCAGTACTGCTGCAAACCCGGGCGGCCCAGCAGAATCCCCAACAAGCCCGGGAATCGCTGCTGAATACCTATTGCATCACCTGTCACAACAGCCGCGCAAAGACCGGCGGTCTTTCGCTGGACGGTCTGGATCTCAATGCCGCGCCGAATAACGCGGAGATATGGGAGAAAGCGCTGCGCAAGCTGCGCTTTCCAGCACAGTGGGATCCGAAGCTTGGAATTCACGTGACTTGAAGTCGCGGC
>JADMIO011020048.1_pt1 | contig 25069 bp, 25 predicted proteins | sample 8958161 | NCBI WGS metagenome assembly JADMIO01 (sample SAMN16585339, study PRJNA669376) | soil metagenome | isolation source: Crop rotation soil | place: USA: Cullars Rotation, Alabama | collected 2011
GTGAAAAATTTTTATTTAGTCAGTTTTTGTAGATAAAATATTCCGTAACATTGTCGTGCTTCAGGGTGCTGTGGCCGATCAGAACCGCATCGCCTAACGATCTCTGCCGCACCAAATGTTGTTTGTCGGCGCGGCTGGTGAAATCGACCGGCGAAAATGTTCGGCTGGTAATCTTCCCGTCGATGGTCATGGCAAACGTCGCCATGACGAAAGGACGAGAAAGTTTTTTCTTCATAAGAAAGCAAACGCCGGATGCCCAACGCCGAACGCCGAACGCCGAATAAAGAATGCGTGTGTTATCGCTTCAATCTCGGGCAGCGACGGGTTGGTAGGATTTGTGGGAGCAAACAATAGACATGCATAGCAGTTTTGAGACAGGCTTCAATTTCGCGCCGCGTGTGATCTGCTATTCGGCGTTCGACGTTGGGCGTTCGATTTTCGGCGTTTGCCGCAAAGAGGCAGCCTACTCGCTCTCGCTGAACTCGTGTTCCAGCGTTGCTACTTCGCGCTGCATATCGCGCATTCGAACATGTTTCTTTTCTCCGCTCGGACGATAAAGGAAGTAAACGATGCCGCCGGGGGCGCTGCAGCACAGAATAACCAGGAAGCTCATCGTGCCGATTAACTTCGCGACCGGAACGTCAATGTGACAGAGGTTGCTGAGCAGCACCTGAAGGATTTGCTCGCGCAGTCCAACGCCGGCAAAACTGATCGGCAAGGCGGTGATAGTTCGTTCGATCGGCAGAACCGCAAAAAAATCAATTACCGGAACGAAGGCCCCGAATGCGTAGGCAACACAAAGAAAAGTGGTGAAGGTAGCGAGATGAGCGACAAGCGAAGCCGCGAAGGCCGCTAACGTGGCGATCCAATGTCGCGCATACAAATGATAGGCGGCCGAAACTTCCATGAGTTTGTCGCGCCCCGGAAATTTGTGCGGCAACCAGCGAAACAGATTGAAGCCACTGATGATGAAGCTGGCTAATAGTCCAGTCAGCGAAGTTCCTAGTAGAAATAACAACAGCAGCAGGAGGCGCCGAGGTGTAACGCCGCCGGTCTGAACCGTGACTGGCGTGTTCCACAACCAATCGAACCGAAGACTAACGAGTGCTACGGTAATCGTAACCAGCGCCACCAGGCCGATCAGTCGATCGAACACAACCGCCAAAAGCGCGCCGGCTTTCTTGTCGGTCTCTTTTAGAAGCAAGTAACTCTTGATGATGTCGCCACCGGTGCCGCCCGGCAGGAATTGGTTGTAAAACATCCCGATGAGAAATAATCCCGAGACTCTCGACAGGCTGAGATTGATCTTTTGAACGCGAAGCAGAATCTGCCAGCGAATAGCGGCCGACACTTCCACTGTTATGTAGGCGATCATCGCGGCAGCGACCCACCAATAGTTCGCCTTGTGCAACGCCTCCCACATTTTGACGCGTTGCGCCGGGTCGTGGAAGACCCACCACAGCATCGCCACCGTGACGGAGATCTGAATAATCGTTAGGATGATCCGCTTCATTCTCCGAACGTCGCTTTCCACTGATCGAGTGACTCGCGAATTTCCTCCGCGGTTTTGCGCGGACTCATTTCCCAGACGAACTGGCAATCGTTTGCCAATAAGGGCACCAGTTTCTTCAAATCGACTCCCCCTTTGAATGGAGGCTGATGATCCTGTGCCGGCCAGACGCAATCCTGGACGTGACAGCCGAACGCGCGCTGCCCAATTGTCCGAAGCCATTCCTCATGATCGAGAAATGTAAGATTTTCTTTGATCTGAATGTGACCGAAATCGTGCCAATATCCGACTAACGGCGATTTAAACTCTTCGAGCAACGCCGGGATTTCGCGCTCCGACGGAATTTCCTCGTAGCCGCGCCGTCCTTCGATTCCCAGTTTGACGTTTTGCTCGGTCGCGTGAGCCACGATCCGTTTCAGTGCATCTTTTACTCGCTCCAAATACTGGTCAGCCACGGATTCTCGCTTCTTAATCGATTGAAGTTTTTTGTGAACGAATTCGCGCGACAACAACTTTCCCTTTCGAACAAGCGAGATCAGAGCATCCGTCACCGGGCCGATCCTGACTTCGCCGAGATGCAGCACTACAAATGGCGCGCCTAACCGAGCTGCAAAATCGATCGTCTGTAACGTTTGTTTGATCGCGCGCTCCCGTTCCTGCGGATAAATGGATGAGAATTGGTAACAGTCCGGTGATGCTTGCATTACTTCGACGGGTAGGGGACAAAAGTTATGCAGACTGCTAAAGTGGACTTCGCCTGCGTCGAACATCTGTTGGATGCCTGGCATCAGCGACAGGCGGATTCCGTGGCCGAGTTCGATCAGATCAAATCCGAGCTCCTTGATTTCACGCAGCATGGCGTCGCCGCTGGTATGACGAGCTGAATTCCAACAGGTCGAAAAGGCGAGCATCGAACCTAACGACTCAGTTGACTGACGCAGGCACCGGCGGCGGTGGTGGGGTTTCCGCCTCGAAATTGCAAACTCCCGGTTCGCGGCATTCGCGCAGCACGCGACCCAGAACGATCAGGCCGATAATTCCGTAAATGATGGCGGCGATGGCCAGCGCTTTCGGCATTCCGATAAGATCAGATACGCTGGTAATGCCGAGACCTGCGATCGGCATTAATCCCACGAAGCTCAGCATGAATACCGCTGATACCCGTCCCCGCAGATAATCAGGGGCGCGTTCCTGAACAATGGTATTGGCTAGGCCGAAGTTCATCGACAGGCCTAACGAGTTAAGCACCAGGATTCCCATGGCCACGTGAAAACTCGGCGCCATCGAAAGCCCGAAGACCGCGCATGCGACCACGGCCACGCAAATCATCATCACTGGTATGCGCCTGTCGCGCGGCAGACTGATGAGAAAAATCGCCCCAACGACCGAGCCGACCGCAGATGCCGACATCAATGCGCCCAGGCGATCGGCGCCCAATCCCAGAACCAATCGGACATAGAGCGGCATCATGATCGTGATGATCGGGAAAATGCACACCGTGGTTGTGGCGATGAGTGAAATCATTGCAAGACTCGGCCTGTCTTTGGCCACGAAACGAAAACCATCTTTGATGCCGCTGGTGCGCCTTTCTTCCTCTTCCGCACTGCCGCGCTGACGCGCGGGTAATGTCAGAATCGCAATGATCAGCGCCACAAATGACACGGCGTTTCCGAAAAATGCCCAGGCCGCGCCCCAGGCGCTGATCATCAAGCCTGCCAGAGCCGGCCCCACCACTCGGGACCCATGAAAAACCGCGCGGTCGATGGCAACAGCGTTGGCGATTTCCTCTTTCTTAACCAACTCCGGCACCAGCGAGGTGATGGTTGGCATTTCGAACGAATTGGAGATGCCAAGAACGGCCGCGCAGATGAAAATCTGCCACATCGCGATCTGCCCGGTCCAGATCAGGAACCCGAGCGCAATCGCGAGCCCGATTTGAATGTATTGCGTGATCAGCAGGATTTGCCGCTTGTCGTATTTATCAGCAGCCGCTCCGCCGATCATCGTCAAGGCGAGCATCGGCAAGCCCGCGGCCAGATTGGCCATGCCTAACCACAAGCTTTTCGTGGTCAACGTGCTCATGATGTAGCCTTGGGCCATGACCTGCATCCACGTGCCGCAGTCGGAAATCGAGCTGCCGATCACAAAGCGACGGAACGGCCCTGGCCTGAGGACGCTCAGGGCTTGTCGGAAAGTCAGCTTCGCTTCGGCGCTCATCGATCAGATTCATAAGCGGGAAGCGTTGCTCCCGCAATTGTGGCATTGGCTTTCAATTATGTCTTCAGCGCCAACGGCGCGCTTTCAATCAAAGTCTGGGGCAACGCCCCGGGGTTGCATAACACTCACGATTAAAGCGCTGAAAGCGCGACTCGGTCCTGGACTAATAAACTTACTCTTGTTTGCGATAATAAAATTGAATCGCGCTTTCAGCGCTGGAGGAAATCTTCGGAAATAAATCCTGGGGCGTTGCCCCAGGCTACAATTGAGGCCGCACCTTTGGTGCTACCAGGTTAGGGATGCGGTCGAACGTGGTTGGCGTACATCAATAGGACGAAGAGCACCGCCAATGCTGCCACGATAATGAAAATTGCTTTGGACGTATCTTTGGACATCGCCATGGGTGCCAATGTGAAGCGGAACCGGCCTTTAGTCGAACAACTTTACACGGAAACCACGAAAGGGGGCACCGGGCAATCGAGGGCATCGGCGATCGCCCTGATCAATTCCGTCTCCGGCACGCGAATCTCGCCGTCCGCTCCCAGCGTAACGGCGCAGGCATTGATGACATTCTTTTTGATTTGGGGGACGGATTGAGAAAGGCGATTCAGAGAAACGTCCAATTTCGGCAGATCGACTTTCTCAGTGGGCAGAAATGGAATTGGGCGACCGGCGGCGCGGCCTAACTCTTCAGCTCCTTTTTCAAATGCAACCTGCGCATCAGTCGCGGAATTCTGGCCGGTGTACGCCATTGCGGTAAGAACAACCCCACAATCTTCCGCCAACGGGCCGAGATCATAATATTGGACAACCGGCGCGAGTTTCGGAGTGAAATGCGGCTCGAGATGACGCATTACGATTTTCTGCAGCATGTATTCGAACAAATCGACCTGTTGATCCGCGGCGATCAAAGTGTCGACCGCAATTCGAAATTGCTCATATTGCGGAAGCGATAAGGTTCGCAAAGGCGGCAATGTGAGATCGATTGACGGAATCTTAGCTGAACTTTTCAGGGTTCGAACGTCGTTCCACAATCGCATCGTCTCGTCGGTCACACCCGATGGCGTTTTTTGAGCAAGCAGTCCGAGCTGCGCGTTGCGTACGGCTTCTTCTTCACTCAACAGAAGCGCGTAAATCAGCGCGGTCGCGCCTAACGGATCGCGCGAAGCAGCGCGAAGTGTTTCGGGGAGTGCCTCTTGAAATTGGGCCGCATATTGCAGTTGTTCCGGTCCAGGGCGACCCACGCTCGGCGTGACTGTTTCGGGCGGAATACCTGCCGCAGCGGCGCCGGCGAGTATTGTGGGCAACATCCTTTGAAGCCGTTGCGACGCCGGAGTCGCGTCGGGTAACGGCGGAGGTTCGGGCGCGTCGGCCAATGTTATTTCCGGAAACGTTCCGTCGAAACTCGGATCCAATTCGCGGATCCGCTCTTCCAGCGGCGGATGCGTTGCCATCAAACCGAGGAACGAACTGCGGACACCGTTAGCGAAAAACAGATGGCAGGTTTCTTCCGCGTGCGGCGATTGGATCTTCGAGCCCTGCGACAGTCCGCCGATTTTTTTAAGTGCACTGGCTAACCCCGACGGGTTTCGGGTGAATTGCACCGATGATGCATCGGCGAGTTGTTCGCGCTGACGACTAACGGCTGCTTGAATCAACCGGCCAAAGAATACTCCGGACCACCCTATTATAATGAGGGCGAGACCGAGCAAGGGCAGGGGATTCTTTTTGCCACGCGTCTGGAGGAGAATGCGTCCGATCACGGCCAGGCAAAGAATCCCGAATACCAGCCCGATAAGTTGCAGATTGAGCCGCATGTCGCCGTTCACGACATGACTGAATTCGTGCCCGATCACGCCTTGCAATTCGTCGCGGGTGAGGAGTCGCAACGCGCCGTCCGTTACCGCGACCACTGCGTCTCCGGTCGTGCGTCCGGCGGCGAACGCATTGATTCCGGATTCATCATCCATGACGTAGACCTGCGGCACGGGGATGCCGGAAGCGATGGCCATTTCCTCCACTACGTTCAACAATTTGCGCTCGTTAAGATCGGCCGTGTTCGCGTTAACGAGTCGGCCGCCTAACAAGTCCGCGACCGCGCTGCCGCCGGATGAGAGCTGGAATGTTTTGGTGACGCTGCCCATCACAATGATCGCCACCGTGGCGGCTGCGGTTAAAAGAAATAATTGCGGGTCCCACAAAGCCGCCAACGCGCTGTTGGTTTCGTCTTCCAGATTGTTATGCAGAAAAATAAACGCGACCGCGACGTATACCGCGGCAATGAGAAACACGACAGCAGTGACGAAGTAGAACACCAGCAGTTTGGTGCTTCGACGGGCCTTTTCCTGTCGCGCGAAAAAATCCATCACTGAGCTACGATTATTCTCAAGTCGTGAAAGTGAACAGTGCTCAGGTGGAACGCGTTCTCCCTAACGAGTTGATAAGACCTGCGTCCCGCGTCGCGGGACGGATATTTTAGCATCGTCTTAGGGGCAAGCCGATCCACCTTTCCCCGAAACACGTCCCGGATTTAGAACGCAACCTTCGGTGCTTCTTTTTGTTCGGGCTTATCAATGACGAACAACTCGGCGGGAGCGAAATTAAACATGCCTGCGATAATGTTGGTTGGGAACACTTCGCGACGCGTGTTGTACGCCATGACCGAGTCGTTGTACGCCTGCCGCGCGAACGAGACCTTGTTCTCGGTGGAGGTGAGTTCCTCCATTAAGGTCATCATCGTCGTATTCGCCTTTAAATCCGGATAAGCCTCCGACAGCGCAAACAGTTTGGTCACTGCTCCGGAAAGCGCTGCCTCGGCGCCCGACAATTCTTTCATCGCGCTCGGATCGCCCGGATTTGCAGCGGCGCGCGCGTTGGCGGTGACCGCGGAATTACGGGCGGCAATCACGGCTTCGAGCGTGCCCCGCTCGTGCTGCAGATAGCCTTTGGCGGTTTCGACCAGATTCGGGATCAGGTCGTAGCGACGTTTCAACTGAACGTCGATCTGAGAATATGCATTCTTGTAGCGATTCCTCAGTGCGACCAGACCGTTGTAGGCGCCGATGATGAAAATCACCGCCACGACTACGAGAGCAATCAGAACCAACGCTGCGACCATAGTGGTGCTCCTGTTAAAGTTCGCTAACTGCTAGGTCAATTTCCCATGAAACACAATGTCAAAGTTCGGGCGATTGGATCGAAAGAGCTTGTCTCAGTCGCGGTCGCCTAACGAAAGTCGATCGCGTTATCGCAACCGTCCCATTCGTATTCCTGATCCTATTCTTATTCTTTGAGAGAAAGGGAGAGAATAAGAATAGAAGCACGAATGAAAATGGATGGTCAGCCCTGCTATCGCAATCTGCGTTGCGCTTTCGATTCCGAGATCAATTTGGCCAGTCGCTTGGCCCTTGTTTCCGGACGTTTCGCGCTGATCACCCACCATGTTACCAGTTTCCGATAGCCCGGTGGTTGTTCCATGAACCAGTTCCATGCCGGCCGGTTGGCCCGAAACTGTTTCTCTGTCGCCGCATCGAACCGGGCTGATTTTCGATTTTCGTAGGAATAGGTCGCGCTGCGTTCTGCGGTTTTTCGATCGAACGCTTTGCGGCCGGCATCCTGCATTCGTCCTTGATCTAACAGCTCCGCCATTCGCCGAATGTTCACTGCGCTCCAGATGCTTCCTGGACGTCGCGGTGTGAATCGGATCTTGTAACTCTGTTCGTTAACCGTTTTACGCAAACCGTCGATCCACCCAAAGCAGAGCGCTTCGTCGACCGATTCCGGCCAGGTAATGCTGGGCAGTCCCGAGTCCTTTTTGTGAAAGCCGATCCATTGGTACGCGCAATTCACATGGTTCTTTTTCAACCACGCGCGAAATCTTGCCGGCGTAGTGAAGAAGATGGGTTCTTCGTTAGGCATCAGCGTTAGTGAGGATCAACCGGTGAGACTTTGCCCTCACCTCAATCCTCTCCCTGAGGGAGAGGAGGCTGATTGGCAAGTTCTCACGAATGGTTAGTTTTTCTGAGGCTCGATTGATAGTGTCATCTGCAATCGCAAACTATAAATCGAGATACGGACAAAACGGCGAGTCTATCTCCTCTCCCTCAGGGAGAGGATTAAGGTGAGGGAAGAAGATTCAGTTAGTAACGGTGTTTTGATTATCGCGAGCAACGCCCACCAACCCTAACCGCTCCGCATCATTGGTTAGGGCGGTGATCACGTTGTTAATCACATCATCAAGCGGCATGTTCAGCTGTTCCGCGCCTTGCACGATGTCTTCCCGGTTTACCGCCCGTGCGAATGCTTTGTCTTTCATTTTCTTTTTTACCGAGCGTATATCCACGTCGCGGATGCTTTTACTCGGCCGGACTAAGGCGACTGCGGTGACGAAGCCGCTGAGCTCATCCACTGCATACAACGTTTTCTCCAACGGCGTTTCCCGCGAGACGTTTGCGTAATCCGCGTGCGACAGAATCGCGCGACACACTTCCTCGCTCCAACCGTGCTCCCGCAGCCACGCGACTCCGACAAATGGATGTCCTTCGGTCGCGCTTCGTTCCAGGTTCGGGTGCCGTTCATAATCCATATCGTGTAAAAGGCCGACTGCTTCCCACAGGTCCAGATCATGACCGCCCAGGCTTGCGAAATGTTTGAGTGAATCAGCGACCGCGTAACAATGTTTGCGCAGAGGTTCTGATTTGACCCAGTCATGCAGGATCGTTAGGGCATTTTCAGATAAAGACATGCGACGGAATGAAGGAGTGTTGGAGTTAGGGAGTTTGAATCGGTAGCGAACGTAAACGCGCGATCCTCAACGCACAATCGCAACGTTCCGGGAAGGCGCGCTGACTCCGCGATGCGTTCTCGGTTTCAGATAAAGTGTTCCGGAAACGAAGTCGAAGATTGCGGAATTAGCCGCCAGGTATTCGACCCCGAGCAGTCCAGCTGCCTCCGACGGCGTGCCGCGATACAACATTTGCGAATCCATCGATAAAACCGCCGCTAACGCGCCTCGAACCTCGTAGTTGCCAACCCAAAGCGACTCGAGATTCGCCAACTCGACGCGATTACTGGATCGGCCTACGCCATGAACCATCGAACTAACCCCGCGCGTGGAAATCCGAGCACGATCTGCAAAGCTGCGATCTAAAGCGGTCACAAACGTGCCGGTGTCGACCAGGAAGTGACAGTAGAAATCATCGGCTTCCGCGGGCACCCGCAAATGGTCGCGGGTGTAGGTTAAATGCACCGCCTTCCATCCATGGCCTTCGACAATTTTTTTAATGTCGGCCGAAACATCATCCGAAGGGCGCGACGGTCGCAAATAAAGCATGCGACGCGAGCAATCGAGCACAGCTCCGAATTTCATCAGCTCTCGCAAACCCAGCAGCCCGTTAGGCCGCCCATAGCTTGCGCTTCCGCCGAGGTCCGGGGCGATCGCCACCGGAACATGCCTAACCGTTACGTTCCCGGCCTCGAACGAATGAATCATGGAGCGCCCATACCTCTCGTTGGTGACGCCCAGAGCGCCGCGGACGTAAGCATTCGTCCTGGTTTCGGTTAGTCCAAGTTCTCTGACACTCGAACGAAAAATCAGTGTTCCCGGAGTTCCGGTATCGATCACGAAATGTCCCGGACGCCCATTGGTATGGATCGGAAGATGGAAGAATTTTCCGGAATGCACCAACTGGGCGCCGCCATAACCTTTTCTCGTTAGGTAGTCACCAAGCGTGTCGAGCCGAACCGCAGCCAAGCAAAAGGATGAATCGAAAAAGAATACGCCGACCAGCAAAGCCGCCTGGCAAACGTGAATCGGCCGGGATCGATTCATCGGTATGAGAAACTTACACCAAAGCTGACGTTTTGCCCGTCGTGAGAGCGCGAATTACCTGCGGTTTTCCGGCAGCGATTTCCAGCTAAAGTATCGGTATGCCCAAACATCTGGTTATCAGCACGAGCGGAAATTCGGAAAGCAATAGCCGGATCATGGGCCGTGTGGCGCTCGATCAATTAAAGCGTAAAGGAGTGGAAGTGGAGTGGATTGACATTAGCGAGTTAGAACTACCGCTGTGCGATGCCGATAAATGTTATCTCAGTCCGGCTGCGCAGAATTTGAAGAAAGCGGTCGATGGCGCCGATGGCATTATCATCGCGGCGCCGGTGTACAATTACGATGTGAGCGCCGCCGCCAAAAATATGATCGAGCTCACCGGCAGCGCGTGGGAGGACAAGATCGTGGGTTTTCTGTGCGCCGCTGGAGGTATGAGCAGTTACATGTCGGTGATGGCGTATGCGAACAGCTTGATGCTCGATTTCCGCACCATAATCATTCCGCGATTTGTGTATGCCACAGGTAATTCTTTCGATGGCGACAAACTCACCGACCCGAAAGTTGAAACGCGAGTTCGTCAGGTCGCGGACGAGTTGATGCGATTTACGTCAGCCTTGCGCGGCTGATGTCGGGCGAAAAAGGCCGCCTGCGCGAAAACATTTCACGTTAATCGAATATTTTGGTTGTAGTATTCGGTCCGGCCATTTAAATCCGCGGATGCCATTTTCTGGAAGGCGTTTCCCGCGCTGGTTTCTGCCCATAATTCCGCTGTTATTCGCAGCGACTTTTGCGTTGGCTGAAACTACAACGCCCTCGGCACCGCGCCCGTCCCCAACGCCAAAGCCGATGCCGACTCCGAAGCCTTCACCAACCCCTAAAACAACTCCTCCGCCTTCGCCAAGTCCATCGCCAGCACCGGGTACGTTGCCTTCAGCAACCCCGTCGCCGATTCCTACACCTAGTCCGATAGAACCGCCGCCTTCTCCGACTCCGGAAGTCACGCCTCCGCCTGACCCAACGCCGGCGCCGACACCGGCTCCAACTCCCGAGCCGACGCCCGAAATTTCTCCGACGCCGGAAGATCCAAGTCCAACTCCGGCTCAATCGCCATCCCCGAGTGAATCTCCATCGCCGAGTGCGTCGCCATCGCCGAGTGAGTCTCCGTCACCGGGTGAATCGCCATCCCCAAGCGAATCTCCTTCGCCGAGTGCATCTCCATCACCGAGTGAATCTCCGTCGCCGAGTGAATCGCCATCACCGAGTGAATCGCCGTCGCCGAGTGAATCGCCGTCGCCGAGTGAATCGCCATCCCCCAGCGAATCTCCTTCGCCGAGTGAGTCTCCATCACCGGGTGAATCGCCATCCCCGAGTGAATCGCCTTCGCCGAGTGAATCGCCATCCCCGAGTGAATCGCCATCACCAAGTGAGTCTCCATCACCGAGTGAATCGCCGTCACCGAGTGAATCGCCGTCACCGAGTGAATCGCCGTCACCGAGTGAATCGCCGTCACCGAGTGAATCGCCGTCACCGAGTGAATCGCCGTCACCGAGTGAATCGCCGTCACCATCGCTGACGCCAACACCGTCACCAACGCCAACGCCATCGCCGACGCCGATAATTCCTCAATTGCCGCTCACCGTCACCCTGCGTTGGGATCCATCACCGGACCAATGGGTCGTCGGTTATCGTCTATATCGCGGACACAACACCCACCATTACAACGAGGTGCAGACACTCGGGAATCAAACCACCCTCGAGGTTGTATTGGAGCAGCCGAAAACCTATTTTGCAGTCACTGCCTACAGCGCTGAAGGTTTTGAAAGTGAGCCGTGCGACGAACTCGCAATCGACCTAACGATCCTGGATAATCCAACGGCCTTTCCCTAACCGAACCTATTGTCAGGTAAACGCCAGCTCGTTTACGATTTTTTCGGTTGAGGAAGTTTGCCGGCGCGCGCGGCTGCTTTTTGAGCATCAGCCGGCCGCCCTAACGCCTGGTATTCCGTAGCCAGATGTTGCCACGGCTGGCGGGATCCGGGCATCAGACGAGTCGCTTTCTCGAAGGCCGATACTGCATCCTTATGCTTTTCCTTTTTCTGATAGGCGATGCCGAGATGTTCCCACGCCGGCCCGTAGTTTGGATTCAGGCTGGTTGCTTTGCGTAAATGGCCAATCCCGGCGTCCACCGATCCGGTCATCATCAGGCAATATCCCAACTGCGCGCGAACCAGGTAATTGTTAGGCGTCAATCGCGCCGCGCGCTGTAACGGCGGAATCGCCTGTGGAATGTGATTGAGATTAATATAACTAAATCCAACCGTCGCCAGTAAACCACTGCTGTCCGGTGAAACTTCCGCCGCGCGCGTGATGGCCTTGAGAGTGTTGTCGTTATGCCCCATCGCCTTTTCAGCGCGCGCCAGTTGCAGCCAGTAAACCGTCTCCGATGGACCAAGGTTCGTTGCTTTCTTTGCGTAATCGACGCTCTCCTGTTTGCGTCCGAGTTTCAGTGAGCAATCGCTGAGCGCGTAATAGGCGGAAGCGGATTTCGGATCGAGCGCTACGACACGTTTCAGATGAGTTGTAGCAGCTGCGAAGTGTCCCTGCACGCCTTCGACTAACGCCAGACCCCAGTACGCGAGCTCCATCTTCGGATCGATGCTGATCGTTTTTTGAAACGACGCGGTCGCTTCGCGATAATGACCGAGCCGCCAGGCGAACATACCGCAAACCCAGTTCGCGCCTGGGCTTTTGGGATATTTGTTGGCGAGTTGACGCGACAACGCGAATCCGCGTCCAAAATCGCCGCGTCGCGCTGCGTTAACGAGCGCCGGCACAAGTTTATCGTTGTTAGCCGGATCGTTGGCTTCGAGCCCGCTTTCCACCGATTGCTTCGCCAGTTTTTCCGGCGGTGGCAGTTTACTCAGCAATCGATCGATCGACGGCTCCTGGACCGCGGCCGATTGCGCGAAGAGCGGCGTTGCCGCGGCCACGGCGAGCAAGACAGCACAATAGCGAAGACGCATTCGCTAGTTTACGAGAATTCAGAATTGTTCCAAGCCGATCTCATTAACGATAGCTTTCAGCCGGCTGCTAATTAGAACACACATTGAATTGAGCGAAGTTACACAAGCGGCGCTTGCGCGGTGCGAACGGTGCTGATAGAGGGACGCGTGCGATTGTTATTGCGCTCAGCCGCCGGCCTCGCCGCCTTGGTTTTTTTGAGTTCAGCCGGTGAAGTTTATGCGCGTGGCTGCGTTTTTCGCGTGACTGGTCCCAACGGCGGCGTCGCTTACGTCGGTGGGTCGTGGCATGCGCTGCGCAGTACGGATTATCCCTTACCTGACCCTTACAATCGTGCATTCGACGCAGCGAGCCGTCTCTCGTTCGAGATCGCGCCGAAGGATGATAACGGAATGGCGAAGGCCATGCCCAAGGCTGGGCAATATTCACGGGGTGATAACATGAAGAACCATGTCGATCCGCGCACGTATGAGTATCTCAAGCGGTTCTTTGCCGCGCACAAAATCTCGGAGGAAAAATTCTCGCGCTACAAACCATGGTTCATCGCGATGTCGTTAGGCAGCGGCAGTAGTGAATTCTCCGGCCGGCTCGGCGTGGAATCGTTTTTGGAAAAGCGCGCCAATGCAAATTCCAAACCGGTTTATGGTGTGGAAACCCTCAAAGAACATCTGGAAGTATTCTCGGGCCTTAGCGATCGAAGCAGCGAAGCGTATTTGCTGTTCACCTTGATTCCGGCAGATAAAAGCAGTCCCAACTTCGATCGAATGCTGAACGCCTGGCGCGAGGGCGATATCGATTTTCTCGCAAATTCCGTGTATTCCGATTTCAAAGATTTTCCCGCTATGGCAGAGCGATTACTAGCCGCGCGCAATCGCAATTGGATTCCCAAGATCGAAGAATATATCCGCAGCGGACAAACCTATTTCGTGGTGGTGGGTGCGGCTCACCTTGGCCGGCGCGATGGGGTGATCGCGATGTTGAAAGCGCGCGGTTATAAGGTCGAACAACTTTGATGGTTTTTTCCGGAAATTTCTGCTGACTTTTTCGCTTACACTGGCTCTAATCTGTCGGTGCGGCGAAGCGATGGTTTTTTTATTCACGGTTTGGCGTTGGCGATCAGCGTCAGTTTCCTGACCGCGGCCGACGACGTTCAAGTCATCAAGTCACGTCGATCAACCCTTTCGATCTACGAGTATGGCGGGCGGGAACCTTCCCGAGCGCTTCCTGAATATCGGAGATCATCGCGCTCGTTTCGTTACAATAGCGGCGCATTGACCGACGTTTCTTTTGTTGGGCCGCTCCCGGTTCCTCCAATTAAAGCTCCTTCTCACACGAGCGGATCGACCACGCATCCGATCTCGGCTCCCGAGTCTCCCCAAGCTCCGAATGAGTTGCCGGCTCCGCAATCGGTTACAATCGGATGGAATGCTTCTGCCGAACAATCGGTCGCCGGCTATCATGTGTATATCGGCAAGGCCAGCGGAAGCTACTACGATGGATTCACGGTTGGAAATCAGACCACCGCCCAGGTTCTGGTAGGCCAAACTACGCTTTATGTGGCGGTTAGCGCGTTCACATCCGAAGGATTGGAGAGCGCGCTGTCCGACGAGCTAATCGTTCTTGGATCTGGTTCCCAGACATCTGCAACGTCCGGCGCCGGCAGAACGTCCGGAAGCGGACTTCATTAGCCGGACTCAACGGTTAGGCCAAAAAGCCGACCGGGGAATTGCTGCCGCCACTGGTATAAAAATTGCCGATGTTAGGCAACACCAGCGGTAGATTGGAGCCGCTGACCCCAAGCCAGAGCGCGAGTTCGGCAAAAAATTCGTCGCAGCTTGTCGTGGGAATGAAACGCCCCCGGCCGGTATCGAGCGGGTTTTGTTCCGGCCCCGAATCCGGATTCAACGCCAGGGATGGGTACTGGCCAAAAATTTTCTGACCGTTGACCGAACCGCCCACTACCAGCTGGTTGCTGCCCCAGGCATGATCGGAGCCGCGGCTGTTGCTGGTCAGCGTTCGTCCGAAATCGCTCGCGGTAAACAACGTCACATTGTTCTGTACGCCGATCGCGACCAACGCATTATAAAATGCGCCAATCGCCGCACTGACTTGTGGCAGCATGGCGGCTTGATTATCGAGCACGTTGTCGTGGTGATCCCAGCCGCCCCATTGCACAAAATACGTTTGCCGAACCGCGCCGAGAGCGGCCCGTCCCTGAATTGCCTGTGCCACCATCTTGAGGCGGTTGCCGACGTAAGTGTTTGGGAATGTCACGCCGTTAGGCAGTGCGGGTGCCGTAGCAGCCGCGAACGCTTGATATGCGTCCAGCGCCTGTTTCTTTCGAGTGTTGAAGGTTTGCGCCAGCAGATTGGTGTATTGCTGCGCCAATTGATTGTCGACCGCAGCGCTCATCGCATTTCGAACGTCCTGAAATTGCGTCCATCCCGCGCTGTAACCGGACAAGGCGGTAGCTCCTGCCGTCGTGATCGTGTACTCGGCGACGGTGTTCCCGGTCTGCCACACGTTGCTTCCGTCGAGCGAAATTTGCATCGGCACGATTTGATTGGCGTTCAGATCCTTGATCAGATCGACCATGCGTCCGCCCCAGCCGATTCCACTTCGCGCGTGCGGAACACTGGTCTGCCATTGTTCGATCTGATCGCTATGCGAATAAAGGCCCAACGGAAGTCGTTTCAGATTCTGAGTGACTTGCGTCCGGTTCTGAACCGGCTCGATCAGTGTGCCCACATTCGACACAAACGCGGCGTGGCCGGTCTCAAATAGATTGGCGACTTCCGGCATTCCAGAGTGAACACCAAAGGTTCTTCCCGGCGTGTTGAGCGGATGAATCTCAATCAGTTGATTTGCGGATTTAAGTAGCGCCAGATTTGAACGACTGGCGCTGTATTCGGCATACGAATCAGCCGCGGTAGATGATGGTCCGCTGAATGGAGCCAGCATGTTGAACGAGTCGTTACCGCCGGCCAGAAACAAACAAACGAGCGCGCGATATTCTCCATTTCCCGGAGCAGTCACCGCGGCCACGCTTTCAGCAAGACGCAGATTGAGCAGCGTATTCAGAATCGGAATTGAAGTCACCGCGGCGCAACTGGCTTGGCCGAGGAATTTCCGTCGAGAAATCGGTTTGCTCATAACAAAGTTCCTCGAAGGTAAAAATTTCCGCGGGACAAATGACGAATGCTGAAAGTCGAATGATGAAGGAATAACGAATCGCCCAGAACGCTCGTCCCCTCCATTAATTCGTCATTCGTCATTTGTGTTTCGTCATTCATTATCGCAAAACATTAAAGTCAGCAGATGTGGTAATCAGATAGATCGCCATCCGCAGCCGCTCCCGATGCCACTGCCACGTCCCGGTGCCGATTCGAAGCATCGCTTCACGGATGATTTGAATCTGCTGCGGCGGAAGCGTGCCGCCGGTGAGCACCAGATCCAACCGGCGGAGAAGGGGGTCAGGATCGAGCGCGCCGACCGGAACGTCGGCGGCAATGTTGCCGGACGTCACCATTGCGAGTTCGGGGTTTAGATTGAGCCGCACCGCGTAATTCGAATTTCCCGCGCCCCAATACTGCAGGTCGCTCATGATATGATCCCAGAAATAGTTAGCCCCCGATACTGCTGAAGCCGCGTTGATTATCTGAAATTCCGGCGCGGTTAGTCCGAGCTGAGCGAGCGGACCTGATGGACTGTGGTTAGGCAGGAAGAAATTGAAAACGCTGGGCGAATTCATCGGATCCTCCAAATGGGCAATCGAAAATTGATCAAGCGCGTAATGTCCGGACGGCGAAGTGGCGTTGAAGGCGCGGGCGAGATTTACGCAACGCAGAAATGGTTCGCGCAATTTTCCCCAGGTGGGCTGCGTCATCATTGCCGGATCGCGCGCCTCCGTATCGAGCAGAATCGCTTTGATCACCGCTTTCATGTCGCCGCGAACGCCAGATCCGTTGTTGGCGAACGCCGCTGCCACTCGCCCGACGTATTCCGGGCTTGGATTTGACGTTACCAATCGTTGAATTAGCCGATAGGCAATAAATGGGCCGACATTTTGGTGATTGAAAAGATTATCAACTGCCGCGGTCACATCGGCCATCGTGGCCGTTCCAGTGTTGCCCGGGCTGGCCGTTCGCGGCGGCAATTGGAAACCGTTAAGCAACGTCTTTGCGCCGAGATCGTGATACGCGTCCCAGCCTTTCATCGGCACGGTGAAATCGCGCGGATACAAAGAAAAATTAGTGTTGTTGCCAAACGACAGGCCGGTGAACACTCGCGCCAGCTCTGTGATGTCGCCGTTGTTGTATGTCGGGATCGGTTGTCCCTGGCCGTCGAGCTGCCGCGTGCCGTCCGGATTCAATTGCCACAAGCCGATGCTGAACAGCTGCATGATCTCTCGCGCGAAATTCTCCATCAGGAAAAACATTCGCTGCCGGATTCGCTTTCTGATTGCCGAGATGGCTCAGATAAATTCCCATCACCGGATGCAGCGCGACCGCCTGCAACAAGTCGCGGTAGTTACCGAACGCGTGTTGCTCGAACAAATCGTAGAAATTTGCCACTCCCGGCTGTTCAACCGCCAATTGCTCCGGCCGGTCGGATGCGACGAGGATCTCGCTGAGCGCAAACGCCACCCTCTGGCGTAATGGATCCGGCGTCACCGTATTCGCATCGTCAGGCCGCAGTTTCGGCGCGCCCATCGCCCGGTTCCACCAGGAAAATTCCTTCCAATTGCCGTAGAGCTGAAGGCCATTGGCATTTACCTGTGCCCAGTCGACCCATGGTTGAATGTAACCGATCGCACGCGTGAATTGATCGTCGATCCAGGCGGAATAACCTAACGACATCACTTCCTCGACGTTTTCCGGAATGTCGTCCGCATCGCCACTCGAATCCTGGTCCGGACCAAACGCTGCCTGCAGAAGAAAACGCGCGGCCGCCTTGATATTTGGCAGTCCGTTGACGGTTTCGTTAGCAAGATTAACCGTGCCGCTGCCTGGGCTGCCGACGGAATAACCGGTCCCCGGTTGCACGGTAACGATTATGGTTTCGGGTGGTTCGGCATCGTCGGAATCCGCTATCGGCGTAAGTTCCACCCACACTTCACGCCTGCCCGCAGGAATAACGATGCTGTTGGTTACATTGGATGTGTAATCCGCCCCTGCCGTCGCGGTTCCGCCTAACGTGAAGTTGACGGTCAACGGTTTCATGCCGCCACTGCGCCGAATCGCGACCACGCCTTTGGCCGGCCAGCGTTCGCTGATATCGGCATCAAGCACCCCCACCGTGATCGTGCTTCCGGAATTCCAGGCGCCGGCTGACCCGTTGCATGTCGGTTTGATCGTAACGATCGGTGTGCGCGCTGTTTGGATTGAATCCGAGAGTGTATTCCTCGGTATCGGTTAGGCCATCGGCGTCGGTATCCAGATCCTGAACCTGGAGCCGGAAAAAGTGTTGTCCTTCCGAATTAGCGAACAACAAGGCCAGTCCGGCACCGGTTCCATCGAGCGTTGCCGCAGTCTGCCATGTGACCGGGTCGAAGGTGTCGTTAGACGCAAACGTGTAACGTTTGCCAGGCACAGACGGCCAGCCAACGCTTATATCGACGCCGGCAAACGCGATCTGCAGCGTCGGCTTTGAATTCGCGTCGAGCGGATTAGTTCCAGCGATTGATTCCTGCAAGTTACTGAACCCATCCTTGTCGGTGTCGACCGACGCATTGAGCGCGATCGCGCTGAAGGCCGATTCCCAGATATCGCTCTGTTGGTTCGCGTTCTGATCGAGAATGGCGAACGCGCCTGACGCGGTCAGTACAAGGAGTGTGGCAATGAGTGTCCGAATTAACATTCCCTGGCGCGATGCAGGGGCACGCGGCCAATTCGCGCCCATGCGTATTCGCCACGGAGAGAATGACATGTCATGACCGTTTTAACAGCAGAATTTCCATGCGGCCGGCTGGGCGTTGTCTTGCAAAACCACCACTAACCAGCGTGAATTTGCCGTCCAATCATTGGGATCCGCGGATGAGAAAACGAAATCGGTAACTTCTCGTCAAAGATGATCTCCTCTCCCTGAGGGAGGGGAGGCGCCTTTGTGCGTGGTCAAACACCCAGGCGCTTGGAGACGTATTAAATTGTTTGGCAGAAGAACGATCACGGCGCACGCTTTCGTCCTGATGAACAGTTGGATTGGCACGTCCGGTTTTCAATACGACGAGTGGAAGGGTAATTTTTATCCGGAGGATCTGGCGAAGACCAGGATGCTAACGTATTTCGCCGAGCGGCTGAATACCACCGAGATCAATTACACGTTTCACCGGATCCCCGCGGTGAAGACGATCGACAATTGGAAGGCGCAGACGCCCGACAACTTCAAGTTCGCGCTGAAAGCGCCGCAGAAAGTGACTCATTGGTCGAAGCTGAAAGATTGTGCCGACACGATGCGTTATTTTCACGATGTGACGTCCGGCCTCGGGGCGAAGTTAGGCCCGGTGTTGTTTCAATTGCCGCCGACGTTCAAGAAGGACGTGATGGTACTCGCCGACTTTGTGAATTGTTTGCCTACCGGCGCGCGGGCGGCGTTCGAGTTCAGACATGACTCATGGTTCAGCGACGACGTATGGGAAACATTAAAGTCGAGAAATGTCGCGTTGTGCATTGCCGAAACGGAAGATTTGGCCACACCGCAAATTTTGACCGCGGATTACGGTTATCTCCGGCTGCGACGGGAAGATTACACGCCGGCTGATGTGGAACGTTGGACTTCATTCGTTAGGGAACATGAAAAGGAATGGAGCGACGCATTCGTCTATTTTAAACACGAAGAGGCCGGCATCGGTCCGCGGCTGGCGACCCAGATGATGCAATTGTTAGGCGTGAAATAACGCGGGCAATTCTACCCGCGTTCGCCGAACGATGAAGCACATAGAATTATGTGCCTTACTTTGAGCGGCCTGCGATACGGAATCGCAATTTTGTTAGGGGCATTCTCCGCGGCTTCCATCCTTTTGCCGACTGACTAGTTTAACTAGTCAGCACCACTGAAGCTCAGGAAAACAAAACTCAGTAGTCCTCACTCGCGGTGGTAACGCTTCGCGTAGCATTGCGGACATCCTCAATATTGGGCAGCGCGGCTAGCTCCCTCCAAGTTGCTAATCGCGAGATTCGGAGCGACCGTTTTATCCATGAATCGAGCGTTGCTCGTTTTGTTATGTTGCGTTGCTTTCGCAGCGCCAGCGATCCCGGCGGAAATGAGACCTGATGGTAACGGCCCGGTGTTTCAGATTTTCACCACCGATCTCAGTTCTGGTGGCGGTTCGCCAAAGATCGATATATCCGGCAAACAACCCATCATGATTGTTACAAGGGCTGCTGACGTCCGGGTTTCCAAAGATCGTAAGGCCGTTCGTTTTACCTTTGTCGGCGGTGACGCGCGCCGCTTCGCCGATCTCACTCGCAAACACCGGAACGAATTTCTCGTTCTGCAAGGTAAGGGCAAAGTTCTGGAAGCCATGCAGGTCACGTCACCGGTAACGAATGGCATCCTGGAATTCACATACCCAGACGACGCCGTCGTGGCAGATTATTTGAAGACACGGTTTAGGCTGAAATAACCGGGCGAAAACCCGTTAGACTTCCAGCATTGCCCTGTGGGTTCGCCAACCCGTAGCCGTGTCATCCCGATCGAAGTGGAGGGACCTCTCGTATGCCGAACACGTCACACAAGGAGGAGAATCGTTCGACTTCGCTCAGGATGACAACCTTAGGATGTTCCGCTGTTGATTGAATTCGCATTTTGATTTCTAACCGGCTACAACTTGGCTCACCGTGAACATCTTCATCACCGGTGGCACCGGGTATATCGGCAGCCGATTAATCCCCGAACTCGTTAGTCGCGGTCATCACGTTCGCGCGCTGGTGCGACGCGGTTCGGAAAATAATTTGCCCGCCGGAACGGAAGGAACACTCGGAGACGCATTGCAGCCTGAGACCTTCATGAACGCGGTCCGTCCCGCGGACACGTTCGTGCATCTGGTCGGTGTGCCGCATCCGAGTCCGGCTAAAGCGGCTCAATTCCGGCAAATCGATCTCGTTTCCATCGAAGCGGCGGTGAAAGCAGCTTCGTCGGCCGAAGTGAAACACTTCATCTATTTGAGCGTGGCTCAACCCGCGCCGGTGATGAAAGTGTTCCAGGAAGTTCGCCGACGTGGCGAAGAGTTGATTCGTCAAAGCGGAATGAATGCGACTTTCGTTAGGCCATGGTACGTCCTGGGCCCCGGCCATCGCTGGCCATTGCCGTTGGTGCCGGCTTTATGGCTAGCCGAACGGTTACCGCAATTCCGCGAATCGGCTCAGCGGTTGGGATTTGTGACGATCAATCAGATGATCGGCGTTCTGGTCTGGGCGATCGATAATCCGCCTAACGGTGTTCGCATCATGGGTGTTCCGGAGATTCGGATGGGAAGAGCGGAGTTGCCTCGCCTCAATCCTCTCCCTGACAGAGGAGTCTCGCAGGGCCAGTTGTAACGTTGGCCGGTTGAGCGGTTCCCTAACGATCAATGCTTACGTATTGCGAATTCCATGATCAACCGAAGCCGACAAGCGCCGCAGCGCGATCTCCTCTCCCTCAGGGAGAGGAATAAGGTGGGGGCGGATTTTGATTCAATCTCTCGAAGGAGTCGATGCCTTGTCGTAATCAGATCGCAGCGTCCAAGGCGGGATGATTGAAACCGACCAAAATTCTTCAGTCTAATTAAACGTGATTTCGAATATTCCGGCCTGTTTAGCTTTGCCGGAATAAACCGACACGATTTCGAATTTCGCCCAAGTCGCAGTAACCGGCGTTTTTAATTCGAACGTTTGCGGCTTCATTTCGTCCTTGAACGTAAGCAACTGATTGGTGCCATCGCTTAATAGAATTCGAAGCGTCTTTATTCGGCTACGTTCTTTATAATGTGCTTCGTCGCGCCCGTCGCCATTAAGAATAGAAACGCTCTTCACTTCAACCGGCGACCTGAAGTGAGCGAACAACGTTTGCCCTTTGCCACTTTCTTTAGGGATCCAGGCAGTAGAAGAATCGCCATCGAATGCGTTGTTAGGCCGGTGCTCGGTATCCAGGCTCGACGAGGCGGCTACTTCCCGCACCGCGGGACGTTGGACCACGGGTGGATGAGTAGGTGCGGTTTTGGGAGTGGCAGAAGTCCAGGGAAATGGAGACAATTCCGCCGGGGTCCAGGCGGCCCCTGGCCCGCTGTAAGGCCGAACCTTCTCGCCCGGTTTGAGACGGAACGGCGTCCCCATCCGGAACGGCGATAACGACGGTGTCGGAGTGGCGGATGGAGTCTCGGCCGGTGTTTCCTCGGGAGTCGCAGTTGGAGTGGGGGATGGTTCCGGAGTGGGCGTTTCGATGGGCGTTGGAGCTGGTGTGACCGTCGGTGACGGAGTTGTTTGTAGTTCCGGGGTGGCTAAAGGTTCCTGCTTCGGCGATTGAAGTTTGTAAAACACCAACGCGCCGGCAGCGATTACCGCGATAATGATTCCCGTAATGAGCACGATCATCCGGGAACTCGTTTGCCCGGGACCGGGAGCTGGTGGCGGTGCCGAAGGTGAAAGCGGAGATGACGGGATTTCTCTTCCGCCAGATTCAGGCCCTTGCCAGCCGCGGATCACGCCTAACAATTCATCGAATTGATCGTCGACCGGACGCTTGAAAGCGTCGAGCCAGTGCGCCGCGCTGACATAAAACGCGAGGTCACGAGATGGCTGCACATTCTCGATCCGGACCGGAAGAATGACTGAATCAGTACTGGCCGCACGTTCCACTTCCCGCACCACCTGGCGCGACTTGTTAGACTCGTTACTCAGCAAGAGAACGAAGACGCGGCACTCATCGATCGCATCGACAATCGCCAGGCCGTAATTCTTTCCCGGCGTAACGTCGCGCGGCGCCATCCAGCATGGTACGCCGTTCTTTTCCAGATAGGCGCAGAGTCGTTCCGCGACCGGAAGATCAGCGGAGGAATGACTGATGAAGACGACCCGTTTCATCAGCAGCAGCAACGAGAATTCTTATTTCCCGATCAGGATGAAAATGCCGGCAAGTATCGCGAGGATCGCATGAAGAATTCCGATTCCAGCGCCGGTCAGGATGAACACCCCGAGGAGGATTAGATAAATCGCTAGCAACAGCATGCCGATGTTTTTGTTGATCATGCCTGAGTATTCTCAACCGCGGTGGCCCATGACAATTTAAAACAACACTGGCCCAACGAACTCATCCGCCCTGCGTTCCGGTTTGGATGCTTTCTGGTGTGGTGAATGCTGATTCCGGGGGCTGACCGGGCCCGTGGCACACCATTCTTCTACATTTCAAGAAGTACAGGACGAGACTCTTAACGAAGGGGCGTCGATATCGCCTTCTCCGAACGGGCTCTCGCTTGCGTCGGTCGTGGGAATCATCGTTTCCGTGATCGCGATCGCATCGTTCTACCTCTGCCTTTGGAAATATTCCTACAACTTTCCCTACTTCGATGACTTCGAGGTGATCCTCGATTTCCTCAATCGATTTGCCGCGTCCGGTGGTCTTTCGGAAAGGCTGCGCCTGTTGTTTGAGCAGCACAGCGAGCATCGGGTCGTGTTCACTCGATCGATCGCGTTGCTGGAATACAGCGTTTTCGGCCGGATCAATTTTCAGTCATTCATGCTGATCGGGCATACTTCGCTGGTCGCGATCCTGATCCTGTTTGCAAAAGCCGTCTGGCAGAAATCGAAGATCCCATTGCTCTACTTTGCGCCGGTGGCGCTGCTGTTATTCAACTTTCGCTATTTCGAAACCAGCTTCTGGGCGATGACGGCGTTGCAGAATCTGTGGGTGTTAGCGTTCGCGTTTTTCGCCTTCTATTTTCTGTTTCAGCCGGCTCGCTGGGCCATATGGGTTGCGGCCGTTTTTGGTGTAGTCGCCACATTCACCAGCGGAAATGGAATGCTCACATTCATTGCCGGCGCGGGTGTGCTCGCTTTGAACCGGCAATTGTTAACCAGGAAAGGATTGATCTGGAGCGTCACCGGAATAACGGTGATCGTTAGTTATTTAACCGGATATGTGAAACCGGCACAACATCCGGAAGTGCTGCAACCTCTGATAAATAATCCGATCCCAGCATTTGGATACGCTCTCGCATTTCTGGGAGGAATGTTCACCGAGAACGTCGTTGTGGCCGTCATTGTTGGCTCGGTGCTCGTTTTGATCACAGCCGGTCTAACGTTTCAAAAATATTTTCGGCAAAACCCGACCCTTTATTGCTTGATCGTCTTCTTGATAATGACGGCTGGTTTGGCTGGTGTATCGCGTTCGGGATTTGGGATCGAGCAGGCCCTTGCCTCGAGATACATGATTGTTTCAACCCTGCTAGTCGTGAGTTGTTTTGCCGCCATGATTTCGTTACGCCAATCGCGGCTCAACACCGGATGGGGAATAGCGATTCTGATCGTGTCGCTCTACTTCCACTACAACACCTACGGTCAGTATCTCCCGGCTAAGAAGGCCGACAAAGCGGAGTTCGAAAAGGATTTCCGTCAGATCAACGAAGGCAAGCTAACGCATTTCAACTTCGGATGGCCGCCGCTCGATGCCCGTCGCGAATTCCCAAGGCAGGTTTTGCGCACCGCGGATTCGTTAGGTTATTTCCCGTTCGAATTCAGAGACGAAGCGGAGGTTCTTGCATCGCTTCCGGTGGAATCAACCGGACGGAGCGCTCATCATTTCGACCGGTTCGAGAAAAGAGGTCCGATCGTCACAATGTCCGGATGGGGATTGATTCGCGGTGTTGATCCCGACGACGTGATACCGGTGCTTTGTTTCAAAGATAAACAAAAGAATCCGGTGAAGTACATGGTGCTGCAGGCCGCGCAGCGAAAAGATGTGGCCGAACAGTTTGCCGATGATGGTCTAGATCACACGGGGTCGGGTTTTGAAACGGTATTCAACGCGAACGAGATCGAGCCGGGCAATTATACTCTCAGCCTTTTCCTGGTGACACCGGACTTCAAAATCGAAATCGACGCCGGGCCAACCAGGCTTGGACAATAATAACGATTTCCAATCGGTGAATCGTTAGCCGCCAAGTTTAAATCGGCTTCACTAAAGCGTCTTCAAATATTCGATCAGATCCTTCTTCTCGGCGCTGGTTAGTTTAGTGCCGTAATCGTGACCGGTATTGGCGTTCCCGCTGCCACTCGTGTCAAACAGGTATGCGCCGTCATCGGTGTAACCGAGCGTCTTCTCATCATAGACACGCGAACCGCGATGAAACGTTTTCGCTCGCTGATCGGGCGGGGTCAGCAACTCCTGCATCGTCCGCACCGATCCGTTGTGGAGATAAGGTGTTCGAGCCCAAACGCCGCTGAGCGTTGCCGCCCAATATTTGCCGGTGCTGCGAACACCGTATTCTTTCGGCGGTTGATATCCCTCCGATTCGAGCT
>JADMIO012731167.1_pt1 | contig 25065 bp, 28 predicted proteins | sample 8958161 | NCBI WGS metagenome assembly JADMIO01 (sample SAMN16585339, study PRJNA669376) | soil metagenome | isolation source: Crop rotation soil | place: USA: Cullars Rotation, Alabama | collected 2011
CTTTCCCCGGCCCGAACCAGGCGGCGAAACTGGTCCAACGTTTCCGGGACCACGGACTCGACGCGCTGATCGCCGTGGGCGGCGACGGCACGCTCAGCATTGCACGCGAATTGAATGAGAACGGCCTGCGCGTCATTGGCGTGCCCAAGACCATTGACAACGACCTGGAGTCCACGGCCGTGACATTCGGTTTCGACAGTGCGGTGTCGTTCGCGACCGAATGTATTGACCGGCTGCATTTCACCGCGGAGTCACACCGGCGCGTGATGATCGTCGAAGTCATGGGTCGGTATGCCGGGTGGATCGCGCTGTATGCCGGCATCGCCGGCCGGGCGGATGCGATTCTGATCCCGGAAATTCCCTACAACATCGCGAAAGTCGCCGCGCATATTAAACGCAAGGGGGCGAACCACAGCCGGCAATACGCCATTGTGGTTGTGGCCGAGGGCGCGAAACCGGTTGGCGGTGGCGTGACGCTCAAGGAAGCAGCTCAAGCCGGTCATGTCGAGCGGCTCGGCGGCGTTGGCGAATTCGTGGCCGGGCAGTTGTTTGAATTGACCGGTCAGGAAACGCGGACCGTCGTGCTCGGTCATCTGCTGCGCGGTGGCCAGCCAACTTCGATTGACCGGTCACTCGGTTTAACGTTCGGCGCTGCCGCGGTACGAGCGCTGGCCGAAGGTCAAAACGGCGTGATGGTCGCGGTCAATCCACCACGCATTGATTACGTCCCGCTGAGGGAGGCCACGGCAAAACTCAAACTCGTTTCCGCCGACGGCTACGGCGTGATGACCGCGCGCACCTTGGATATTTCGTTTGGTGATTAACGACTTCTCACTCTGACATTAATTTCTATCAGGCGTTCCGGAAATGGTTTTGAATCAGGTGCTCCTGGTTAAAACCAATTCCGGTTTAGATTGTCCAAATTCAAACACGAGGAATTTACCGTCTGGACTCCCGCCACGTTCCACCTCACGCCAGCCGTTCTTCACATAAAAAGCACAGCCGCGCTGATTTGTCGCGAGACACTTCAGTCGATATGGCAGCGGTAGCCACGGCTTCAGACTGCGCAAGAGAAAAGAACTGATTTCATTTGGCTGGTACTCAGACGAGACTACCAAGTGATGAATAAAACGATCCGCCTCCTTTACGGAGATGAATCCGATCACCTTTTGAGCATCATTGACGGCCAACCACACGATCTCCCCTTGTGTCTGGTTCTGGAATTCATCGACCGGAGACCCTGCCGGGTCCGTTTGAGGGACTGCCCGGCGGCGTGATTCCTTGAACAGAGTGCTCAGGCAATCTGTATCGGAAGATTGAGCTTTACGTATTCGAATCGACATAGGGTGTTCCTGCTAACTTTCAAATGTTTATGGGCCTGCCGTATCCCTGGCGGGGACAACTTCTCTGTAAAGACCGTACACCCGTTTCAGTGTTTTTAGCGAGGTGAATCCGGCAGGCCAAAACATCTGCGCCTTCACTCCACCTCATCGGGTCAGGTTGACCACCGGAAAGGGTGCGTCATGCGACCGGCAGAAACTACCTACGGTGTTGCACCGATTGATCCCCTGGGGTTTTTGTTGTAGCGCTACGAGAGAATTCGTCGACTGGCTGGTGGTTTCAAAACAAGAGGGAGCAAATGAGTAGACAGCCTACCACGTTTGAGTGGACGATTTATGTACCCACGAAATCCTCAAAGGGTGCCAGATTCACAGCGACAGATCATGCCCGCTGGGGAAAACAAGTGATGCAGGTCACTGGGGGCATGACCTTTCACGGCAAAGTTAACGGTCTGCACCTCGATCCCTCCAACATGGAAGAATCCATGGATGTGAGCATTGTCTGCACAACGTCGCAAATTCGGCAAATCGCGAAGTTCACCAAGAAACACTACCAACAACAAGCGATTCTGGTGATCCGGGGGAATCCAGCCTTTATCCTCTGACGGTTGCTCGAACGGCCCTACTGCTTCACCGAAATTATTGACCAGGGATTCAATTCGCTTGTTTACTCCTCAATCAGAATGTTGCATGCTGAACGCCACCTTCGGGGAAACAAACATTCCGCAGGCAAGTCAATGCAGCAACCAAGGTAACACCATCATGGGCGACCGATCACCGAAGTCAAATAACAAACAGGCCGGACAAAAGAAGTCAAAGAGCGACAAGGCTGCCAGCAAAAAGAAGCAAGCCATCGCCTCAAAACAAGTCGGCACAAAAAAGAAATAGTTTGGTAGTCGGTTAACTGGTGTTCCCGAACCAAATCCTCTGCCGCTGGCGGTGGTTTTGCTGGTCGTGAGGATCTATCAGATGATCAGCATCTGATGTCATCCCATATACGCCATCCAAAACGATAGCGGACCAGGCAAAAGCGGTCGCGATTGACCTCCCGGCTGGCGACATCCTGCTCGGTATTTGGTTCATAAGGCTCCAACCAGGTCGCGCCGCTCGGAGGCCGTCTGACGGTCTTCCGTTTTCACTGCGAGCGGCTGCGGCGTGGTCCTCTGTGGTCGTGCCCGGGTTGACCTCGCGTACGCGCATCGCCTTTTCTCCACCCTCAGCGACGGTCACCAGCGCCGGAGCCTTGAAAAGCGGCACCGTAGGTAGTGTCCTCTGATCAAATTACAGACTTCCCCCGGTTGTGATCTTGGCGCGACGCCGTAGGTTGATGACGCGGGACAAATTGGGGCGAGGTCAGTGCGAGTAGTAGGGAACGGCGGCAGGGTCACGGTGATCTGCCGCCGTTTCTGTGAGATTGATCCACAGTCGCGGGGGTGAGGGTTATGAAGCCATTGGCGATGGAGATGTTATCGGTCCCCGTGATCAAGTGAAAACGAAACGAGAGCAGGGATTCTCCCTGTCCTCGCACCTTAGACAATGATTTTCGCGACGGTTACCGGACTTTTTTTACTGAACTGCCGGCATCCGTGAGCAGGCGAGATGCAATTTGGGCGATCTTCTTGCGATTCTTAATGATCGTTGGGTGACTGACACACAGTTCCCGCGCAATTTCACAAACACCGCAATCATGCATCAGCAGAGACAAAATCAATTGTTGGGTGTCAGTCAGTTGGGGGGCCATCAACCCGACGATATCGCGCACGATCAGTTCACTGCGCAAATCAACGGGATCGACAGCCTCCACGTAAGACCATACGCTTTCGTCGTCTTCTTCGCCCAATGGCAGCAGATTATTCTGACGCTTGAGTGAATTAATACTTCGACCGCGGTTGAGATAGTCGCGCCCGTGAAACTCGCACCCTTTGATATGCCAACTGTGGGTATTCCCGGGAAGCTTCGCTTCGGACAACCCCAGGTGGATCAGCATCTCCTGCATGAGATCCTTTTGCAGGTCGTGGTCGGAAGTCAACCTGGCAGCAATCGCCTGTAGTTGTTGATTAACCCGGTTGGTGGCTGGCATCGTGAATATGCTTGGTTCTGTTTACGGAGGAGCTGTTAGGAACTGACGCCATGCCGGTGTCCGCGAAACCCCACGACGTGCGCATTGATGGCCAACCGCATCATCCCTGGGGCGCGATGCTTCCCCACGATGTGATACACGGCCGCAATCAGATCGCCCAGAGTCAACGGTTTGCATTTACGATCGGTTTTCATGCGCCCATTCATATCCGGGCTTGTTGGCAGCACGCTATAGGGTGTTCAGCCCAGACGGTGAGGCGTTCCGGATTCATGGGCTTTACACCCCATAGCGCACTCCGGTGCCAGGCACTATATTTTTGAAATGGGATTACTTCTACTGATACTCGTCATTCTATTTCTCCTGGGTGCACTGCCGACCTGGCCACACAGCAAGAATTGGGGTTACGGTCCCAGCGGTGGATTGGGTTTGATCGTGATCATTTTGCTGATCCTGGTTCTCACAGGACGCCTTTGAAAAACCATATCAATCCATGGCGATGGGCGTGCGGAATACTGTTGCTGAGCGGAATGGTAACGGGCTGTTCGACGATCCAAATCTTTCAACCGCAGACGCGCGCGCGCAACGAAGGATACAGCCTTTTGTATGATTTAGTGAGCCAGGAAAGCGACGTCGCCAAGCTCCTTGTCATCAAACACACCGAACCGCCCGTGACGGACGCCATCAAGGAAATCGCGGAGACTTGCAGCCGAGCCAAAATCCAACTCGACGCTTTCCACAAAAAGGATCACCAACTGAGTTTCACGATGAGCAACCTGCCGTCCATCGAACAGCAAACGCGCACGTCGATTGCGGCCACCGATACGAAGGAGCTGCTCTTTTCCAGTGGCAAATTATTTGAGCACCGGTTGCTTTTCACCCAGGCGCAAGCGATGAATTATGCCGCGCATCTCGCCCAAGTCTTGCAGGAAAAGGAAACCGAGCCGAGCCGCAAGGATTTCCTGGTCAAACTCGCGGAACGCTGCACCACCTTGCATGACAAGGTCATTAAATTGATGCAGTAACAGGCCGACACCACAAAGCGGAGTGCGCACGGATAGGAGACCTATGGTGATTGAACTCGAACGAAATGAAAACGACACGGTCGAGCCCCTCCGGGTTTATTTGCGTGAAATCGGTCGCGCCTCACTCCTGACGCTTCGCCAAGAGGCCGACCTCGCCAAGCGCATTCGCGCCGGCGATGAGGAAGCGCGCGAGGAAATGATCAAGGCGAACTTGCGCCTGGTGGTCAGGATCGCGCACGACTTTGAAAATCTGGGACTGCCCCTGCTCGATCTGATCAGCGAAGGCAACATCGGTCTAATGACTGCCGTCGACCGCTACGACCCCGCCCATGGCGCGAAGCTCTCCACCTACGCGGCGTGGTGGATCAAACAAGCGATCCGCCGCGCCTTGTGCAACTGTTCGCGCACGATTCGCTTGCCGGTCCATATCGTGGACAAATTGCGGCGCTTCGATCGGCTGCGCGACCGTTTGACGGATGAGTTTGGTCGCGCGCCGACGGACATTGAAATGGCCGACCGCTGCCATATCCCCACAGCCAACGTCGCCCGCTTGCGCACACTGGGCCAGCGGCCCGCCAGCCTGGATGCGCCGATCGGGGACGATGACGACAGCCCGTTGGGGGACATTATCGAGGATGATGCGGCGGCCACGCCGCACCAAATGTTACGCAGCAAAGCGATTCGTGAAGAAATCCGCGATCACATCAAACATTTGACGCCACGCGAGGCGGAAATTCTCACGCTGCGCTTTGGGATGGACGGAGGGGGCAGGCGGACACTGGAAGTGGTTGGCAGGAAATTCAGGGTGACGCGGGAACGAATCCGTCAATTGGAAGCAGTCGCTTTGACGAAGCTGCGCCGCTGTTTGGAAAGCTTGGATCATCACGGCTGGAAAGCGGATCACGGCAATTGAGACCAGGACGTTCGAAATCCCGAAACTCCTCGCCGTTGATTGTGGGGGGCGCTTTGGTCCTCGGAGTGGCTTCCCTGTATTGGGCAAGCCCGGTGCTGATCCCCGTGGCGCTGTCGATCCTGTTGGCATTTTTATTGAGCCCGATTGACAACGCACTTCGGCGCCGGGGATTGGGGCGCGGTTTATCAGTGGCCCTGCTGGCTGTGTTGGCCTTGGTTGTCGTGGCGGCGATTAGCTGGGGGACCTCCATTGAACTGAAAGACTTTTTCCACAATCTCCCCGGTTACCAGGGGAATATCAAAAAAAGGATCGCCGATCTGCAAATTGGCCCGGGCACCGCCCTGGACAAGGTCCGCATTGAATTTGCGCAACTGATGCGCGAGGTAACCACCAATACGGCTGCGCCTGAGGCGGCTCAGCCCATTCTGGTCACCGTGCGCGGCGACCGATTTACCGGTGGGATGTGGCAGTTTTCGCCTGTCGTTCGACCGCTGTTAGAATCGGTTTCCTACATCATGTTCGTGGGGATGATGGCGGCTTTTATGCTGTTGGAAAGGGATGAATTGCGCAACCGGGCGGTGCGGCTGTTGGGTTATGGCCGACTGAGTCTGACGACGCAAGCGCTCGATGAGGCTGGGCAACGGGTCAGTCGTTATCTCTTTGCTCAATTCGTCGTCAACGTTTGTTTGGGCGTGGTCATTGGCCTTGGGTTACTGCTGCTGGGCGTGCCGTACGCGCTATTATGGGGATTTCTCGTAATCCTGCTGCGGTTCATTCCTTACATCGGCATCTGGATCGCCGCAATCCTGCCCTTGGCGGTAAGCCTCGCCACTTCTTCGAATTGGTGGCAGCCCCTCTCCGTGCTGGGCCTGTTTGCGCTTTTGGAACCGATCGTGGCGCTGCTCGTCGAACCGATGGTGTTCAGTCAAAGCGCCGGCACCTCCAAGGTGGCCATGTTGATCTCGATTGCCTTTTGGACCTGGCTTTGGGGCCCGGTCGGTTTATTGCTGGCCACCCCCTTGACCGCCTGCCTCGCCGTCATGGCGAAATATGTGCCGCAACTGGAATTCATCTCGATGCTCTTGGGCGACGAGCCAATCATGCAGGCATCAGTGGCCTATTATGAGCGGCTGGTGGCAGGGGACCAGGACGAAGCGGAAATGATCGTGGATGAGCAGTTGCGACTCCATCCGGTCGAACACGTCTTCGATGAGGTGTTGATCCCGGCCCTGCATTACGCCAAGCGTGACAGCCGGCTGGGGATTCTGGCGGCTGACGATCTCAAATTCATTTACGACAGCACCCGGGAAATAATCGAACGCATCCACCTTCCAGCCGCCACGAGCAGTGTTTCGACCGGGGTTGATCTCGACACCCGGACGCGCATCCTGGTTTGGCCGGCCCGGGACGAAGCCGACGCCCTCGCCTTGTTAATGCTGCAACAGTTGCTGGACCCGGCCCATTACACAATGGAGATCTGCGCTCCCGGGAAGCGTTTGGCGGAAATTGTTCCGGAAGTGGAACAGAAAAAGCATGCGTTATTTTGCATCGGTTTTATTACGCCGGGCGGACTATCCGCCAGCCGTCATCTCACGAAGCTGCTGCGCTCCCGGTTTCCTGAACTCAAGATCGTGGCAGGCCGGTGGGGGCTGCATGACAACCTTCCCCAAGACCGGGAAATACTGTTGTCGGCCGGTGCCACCCACGTGGCGGGTACTCTCATTGAAACCCGCGACCGGATTGTCCACGCCCTGTCGCCAGAGGCAAAACGGGACAGTTGATCAACAAAAAAGGCCAGCCCGCTTTTGTGGACTGACCTTCTTTGGTATTTCTTCGCGTCTTCTGGCCTTTGGAACAGGCTTCGCTCAGCGCAGACTTGCCGGCTGCGGCGCGGGTTCCGGGTGTTCTGATTGCGCTGGTTCTTCCTGGTCCTTCTTTTTGTGATCTTCCTTGTTATTGTTGTGCCGACCCTTTTCCTTCTCGGCCGGTTCGCTCTTGCCGCGCGATTCCGTTACCGGCGGCGCTTTCGGTTCAGGCCGGTCGACGGGCTTCGGTGCCTGCTCTCGTTGAAGTTCCCCGCGATGTTCGGATTCGGGTTTGGCGTTGGCGGGTGCGGGAGCTGATTTGACTTTTTCAGTCTCGGTCACGCGTGCCTTTTCCTGCTGGATGCGTTTCTCCTCGTTAGCTTGGGAGTGGTGCTTCTGCTCGTCTGCTTGATGGTCTTCCGCCTTGACTGCGGGCGGCTCCGGCGTGGCCATCTGTGGTCGTGCCACCGGGTTTACCTCGCGAACGGGCATTGCCTTTTCATCGTGACTGCGAACTGTCGGTTCGACCGTTTGGCTGCGAACTGTCGGTTCGGCGGTTGGGAAAGCGAAGACGGTGTCGAGTGCTTGGCAACCACCGGTGCTTCCTCCTGGCTGCGCAGTTGGCGAACCGGGACGACTTGCAGTTTACGTCCGCTCGCTTGCTCGATGACGGTTGTATGCGGACCTTCGTTGATGACGGTCTTGTTAACGACTTTGATCTTTGTGATGTTCACGGTCTTGTTAATGATGGTGGTATTATTCACGACCACCGTGGTGGGGCGGACGGGCGAAAGGAATTGCCGCTCCTCAACAAAGACATAGGCCCGCGGCGAAATGATTCGGACATCAACTTCCACGGAGTCACCGCGAAACCTTGACGTCGGGTATAACGGCGCCCAGCCGATGTATCCACCGCCTTCGTGCCAGGAGACCCATGCCGGAGCCCACTGCGTTTGGGGCACCCAGTACCAGCCAAATTCCGCACTCAAATCCCAGCGACCATAGTGGTACGTGGCCCAGCCCCAGGGTTCCTCGCTGGCCCAATACCAGCCGGCATCCGTGCGCTGCCAGTTGCCATTACAATAAGGGCGCCAACCAGCATCGACGTGACCGGGAATCCAACAGCGTCCGTAAGACCCGACAACCTCCCAGCGCCCGTACGAGCTGAGTGGTTCGTAAAAGTCGCTTTCCGCGTGAATCTCCACCGACGAGGGTTCGTCCGCGCGTGCTTCGTAGGGTTGGCGAATATAAGTTGTGCAACCGAGCAGGAACCCGCCCGCGAGCAAACCGAGTGTTTTCCCGATCCGGTTGATGGACCGATTGGTGTTCTTCATAATGACTTTCTTTCCGGCAACGAATGCGGATGGCGGGCGCAGTCAGGTATTCCGTGGTTGGGGCTGACCGATGTTTAAACTTAATCCCCAGCCAGGATGGACGCTATGGGGTATTGACCCCAACGCCAGCGGCGGCGCGGCGTAAGCCACGCGGGGTGATGGGGTCTTCACCCTATTTGAAATTACTCCATCCGGTTTAGACTCGGCGTGCACAAGCTCTGTGCGGAGTTCGACAGTCCGGTGAAAAAGGAGTAGTGTCGTCTGAAGGTATTCAGAAAACATCATGAAAACAAAAGGGCAGAAATCTTACGGAGGCTGGTTTCAACGCAGTCAGTTCATCAAGACCTTGCAAAGAATCTTCCGGCGCCCGATCGCTGATGGGGATGTTCTCGTCGAGCCAGCGAAACCACTCTTGGGTCCCCTCGCCCGAATCCAGGAACACCTTCATCTGCACGGGCTGGGCCAGCAGGTGCACGCGCGCCAGGAAACTGTGGGGGACGGTTTCGTGCTGGAGGATGACGACGGTTTCGTGCACGCCAAGGATTACGCAGCCGCCGTGGTGATGATTGAACGAATCTGGCTGTATCGGCCCGGAATGGGCGCCCGTCCTTAGCCGGCTTTTTTCTCAAACCATCGCCGGTGCATCACTTCCAGAAACTTGCGGTTCAAGCCGGGGCAACTGGCGTCGCCGATGACAGCGTCGGCATCACACCGCGGACAAAGGGCGGTGGCATCGTGCTGAATCCATTTGCGAATCTCAGCGGGTCCAAACACCGACAAACAGCGAAAACATCCGCACGTGGAACTGGCGTTGATCAGCGATCGGTGCCGCGCGGCAGCTTGATTCAATTGCTGCAGTTGTTCTTCACTCAATGTGGGAAGTGTTAACCCCATAAAACAGAATTCTCTCTTTTAACGATCCGAAACGTTTGCTGACCAGGCGACGATCTTATCGGCTTGCGCCGAATCTTACTTTGACTTTCGCCGAAACCGAAACTCATCGTGCCCCTTGGGCTTTGGTGGTCCGACATTGGAGCGTGTGTCGCGCCCGAGCGGGTCGCCAAACACAACCTGTTCGCCGCACTTGGGACAGGGGGTGGGCCGGTTGGCAATTTCTTCGGCAACATTCACGCTGGCGTGGCACCGCGGGCAAACACTGACAACGGCGGACTCCCCTGTCACCGGGTTGCTGGCGAGGCCGGGAACGCGAATGGCTTCCTGGCACGATGAACAATGCACCAAGGCTCCCTTCAATTGCGGCGCGATCATGAGCCGCTGCCCGCACCGGGGGCACTGGTGGACATTCAGGGTCGTGGGCGTCTCCAGCGGTGTCTGACAGTCGGGGCAGTTTGCCAATAAGCCGCGGCGGCTCTCGTCAATCACGAGGTGGCGCCCGCAAGTCTCACATAAGAAATAGATATTGGACTTCAATTGACCTCACAAAAAAAGGCCAGTCCGCATTCGGACTGACCTTTCCTTTTTGCACATATGTCAGCGCCAGGAGGCATGCGATGGTGTTCGCAACGTCCAAGCCGCTAGGCCTTCTGGTGTTTGGCCCGTTCTTCGAGCATCGCGTTCTTGCCGGCTTCAAACGCCGCGGCCAGTTCCGCTTTTTTGTCCAAGACGAAATCCTGGGCATTCCCCAGCGCATCCCCCGCTTGGCCCTTGAGATCGCGGGCTTTCTGGGCGAGCAATTCCCGCGTTTCCTTGCCGGAGCGCGGCGCGTACAACAACGCGGCGCCTGTCCCGACGAGCGCGCCAATCGCAAACGCGGCGAGATAACCGCCGAGGCAACTTGATTCATTATTCTGTGACATGTGACTCCTCTGCTTTCTGTGGTTGATGGTTCCGGTTGAAAAATGTTTCAAAAAATTTGGCGATCCCTTTGCGAACAATCTGGACGTTGCGCACCGCTGTCATAATGGATGGTTCGACAATGGAACCAACTTCCCCGACCACGAGGTCCGCCCGTTCACTCCAGCCGCGCACGGTCCGGACGATGCGCTCGACGTCGTCAAACTGCCGGTTGGCGCGCGTGGACAGTTCGTTGACGCTCCGCACCAATTGTTGGCTGTCCCGGACCAGAACCGAAACCTCGACTTTGAGTTCTTGCAGTGCCTGGGCCATCCCGGCGGCATGCCGACGCATTTGAAAAATTGCCGGAATACAACAGGCGACAAAGAGAATGACCGCGATGGCAGCGAGAAACAGGGCGATCTGGAGTGGCATTTCCATTCAATTTATCGGGGGCACGAGTTGTTGTTCACGGCATTGAGAGTAGGGGGTGGAATCCGGTGAGCGCCATAGGGTGTTCACCCCACCAAAACCACCCTATGGTGGGAAAATACCCACCCATGTCATCTTGATCATTCACCAAGAAAGATCAGGAAACATCATGACAATCAGAACAATCAAGAATGACAAGGCTCTCAACACACTGGGTTTGATCATCTGTCTCGCCACCGTGCCATTCCTCGTCGGAGTGACCGGCTGCGCCACCAGCAGCCGTTATACGCGCAACGAAACCGAAGAAATTCGTGACCGTGACACGTCGGCCCGGGTTGTGGCGGCATTGGCAGACGCCAAACATGGACGGTATTTCAGTGGCGTGAATGTGGATACGTACAAGGAAGTTGTCCAGTTAAGCGGCTTTGTGAATACACCCGACCTGAAGAACCAAGCCGGTACCGTCGCCCGGGATGCCGCCGGCGGACGCGAGATCCGCAACAATATCACCGTCAAAGAGTAATCAGCAAAAAATCATCCGGCGGGGCGTCACTTCCTATGCGGTCGAATTGTGCCGTTCCGCCTAGGTATGGGGTCTTTACCCTATGGCGCCTTCCCGGCAAGCTGATAATAATCCGCCATGAAAAGCAGGCACCGATCCCATCCACCACAATTGCCTGCTCAACTCCCGCAGCCCGTGAAACCAACCGCAGAGAAGATGAGACAAAGAAAGACATCCCGATCATGAGCTATCTGAGCGGTTTCATCGGTAAACGGGAGCTGGCAACCTGGGCAATCGCGACCGGCATTTTCACCGCATTGATCGCCTGTCAATTCAGCCTGTGGAGTCTTGTGGGTGTCGCGGTATTGTTCATAGGCTACGCCTCTTGGACGACCACCAAGTTTATGATGACCACACACTACAGCGGATCCAATGTCGTCGCGTGTGTCTGGCCGGTCAGCATCGCCATCATACAAGCCTTGCTTGGCCTCGGCTTGGCTTGGGTGATGGTGTGGTTGGGGAACGGCGTATTTCGTTCCTGATATTGGCTTAGTTGAACAGGCAGGAACGACGTGGCGTTGAGCCGCTACGCAGGTCCCGCTGGCTTCAAGACCATCTGAAGATGTTCGGAGGGCAGCAAGATCACCCAATACTGGTTGGGAGCGAACCACTCCAGCTTTAACGGGTGCCTCTGGATCTGGCCACCTTCCCCCTTGAATCCGAATTCAAAGCTGGATTGCAATTTTTCACCGCTCTGCTTGAGTGCGTCACTCAGCGCCATGCAGATCGCGGTCAGCCGCGATTGCTTTTCATCGGCTGTTCCCTGCATTACATGCTGGCGAAAGGCGTCGATCGACATGGCCCACCGCGACGGCTCGGATAGATACGCCTTGACGGTGCGGGAACTCCGGTAGTCGCTGGAAAGTTCCACCAATGTGCCTTTCTGGACGGAATCTTGAATGGATTTGACGTCAACCGGTATCATGAATTCGTCTCCAGTTCTAAAACCCCGGCTAGACAATCGTCAGTTGGACGCTGCTTTCGATGATGCCGGCGCCGATGGCGTACCGGGTGAGGCCCGCCACATCGTGAATATTGAGTTTCTGCATCAAACTCTGGCGGTGCTTCTCAACGGTTTTGATGCTGATGCCGAGTTCATCGGCGACTTGTTTGTTTGGTTTGCCCTCGGCGATCAGTTGGAGCACTTCCAGTTCGCGCGAACTGAGGCGGGCCACCTGCTTGCGGGACGACCGTCCTTCCACCGGCGACTTTTGATCGTAGAGGCGCTTGGCCACAGCCGGACTGAAAAACGTTTTTCCATTGCGGACTTCCCGAATCGCCTGGGATAAATCATGCGAGGAGGTTTGCTTGAGCAAAAATCCCACCGCGCCGAAGGCGATCGCCTGCTCGACATAGGCATCCTCGTTGTGCGCCGAGAGAATCAGCACCTTGGCGCCGGGAATGGCCTTGCGAATTTGCCGCGTGGCTTCCAGCCCATTGAGCAGCGGCATCGCGATATCCATGACGATCACGTCCGGGCGCAATTTTTGGGCCAGCGCCACTGCTTGGCGGCCCGTCTGCGCCTCGCCAATCACCTCGATGTCGGTTTCGGCCGCCAACAACTTCCGGAAACCTTCGCGGACAATCATGTGATCTTCCGCCATCAGGACTGTAATACGTTTGATAATCATTTCTTTGGACCAATCCGATGATTTGGGGCGAGCTTTTTGCGTTCCCGGCGATTGCCAATCGGGATCTGAGCCTGGATGGCAGTGCCCTTGCCCGGCGCAGAATTAATGGTGAAATTGCCGCCCATCATCTCCACCCGTTCCCGCATGCCGAGCAATCCCAGGCGTTTGTTTCGTTTCGAATGCAAGACCCGTTGCACTTGAAATGATTGGCCATTGTCCTGGAGGGTCAGACAAACCACATCCGGCAACTTTCGGATCGTGAGATCCACCCGGGTGGCGTGCGCATGGCGGGCGACATTGGTCAGCCCTTCCTGGGCGACGCGATAGAGAACCGTGCGCTTGATCCCGTCCAATTTTTCCACGGCGGCAAAAATAGTCACATTCACATGAATGCCCGTTCGTTTGGAAAAGCTCTTCACGAACGTATGCAAGGCGGGAATCAGCCCCAAGTCGTCCAAGACCGCCGGCCGCAGCTCCCGGGCGAACTGATGCACGATCGCCACCGATTTTTCCACCAGCCGTTGCGTCCGGTCGATATTGCGGTCCAGCCCCTCGGTGTTGAGCGCGGCTTCTTTTTTCAACGTCGCCAGCCGGATGTTGATGCCGGTCAATGTCTGGGCGATGACATCATGCAATTCCCGGCTGATTTTTTTGCGTTCATCTTCCTGCGCCGAAAGAATCTGGCGGGACAAGAGCCGCAATTGGTCTTGCAGGTGGTCCGACTGTTGCAGCAACTCCGAGTAATGGCGCTCGCTTTTCTTCAGCGCTTCCTCGACCGCCTTGCGTTGCGTGATTTCCAGGCTTAACTCCAGGTTCGAGGCGGCCAGTTCCACCGTCCGCTGGCTCAGGGCCTTGATGAATTCTTTCAGGTGGAGGGTCGCCTCCTGGGCGCTGCGATGTGTTTTCTCGATCGGCGTGATGGCCACCGCAAAGAAGATTCCAGCCTGTTTGATGAGCGCCGCGCGTTTGGCGGCCGGGAAACCAGGCAAGATTTCCGTGATCAAAGTTTCTTCGTGGAGCCTGGCCAGTTCCAAGGTCTGCAAGCCGGCGGCCAGTGCTTCACTGACCAAGACCCGCGCCGGTTCCAAACTGGCCTGCTGTCCCTGTTTCAGGTGCTTCCGCAGCGCCTCCTGGTAGCGTCTCGACAAATTAAAGAGCTTGCGCTTCATGCGTTCCTGAACTCGCGGGCCACTCGCCGTACGGTCTGGGCAGATTCTAATACCAGTCGCTGGGTGTTGGCGATTTCATTCTGGAGTCCCTTGGTGTTGGTCCGCGCCTCCTCTTTCATGGTGAGCAACCGGACATTGATGCCCAGCAAGGTTTGCGCGATTTCACCTTGCAGTTCGCAGCTAATTTTTTTGCGTTCGTCCTCCTGCGCGGCCAGCACTTGGTGCGTCAACTGCCGCAACCCTTCCTGCAGTTGCAGGCTCTCGCCGAGCAGCCGGGAGTAGTGCTTGCCGCTTTTTTTGAGGGCGGCTTCCACTTTTTTGCGCCGGACGATGCCGCGCTGCAATTGGCGATTGGTGACGGCGAGCGCCAGCGTGCGCCGGTTCAACGCCTCATTCAGCCGGTTGAGATCAATCTTGCTCTTCCGCGCGGCCCGATGCGTCTCTTCGATGGGGATGATCGCCTCGTGAAAAAATTTCTCGGCCCGTTTGTTGACTCCCCGACCGGGGGAGTGATCAAGGGTGGTGAGGATGCCGACATGCATTCTGGCCAGATCCAGCGTTTCCAACCCAAGCGCCACGGCGCGGCGTCCCAGAGCTTGCGCCGGCAAGAAGCTGGCCCGTGGGCCTTGCTTCAAATGTTGCTGCAAGGCACTGGCATAATTTCGCGCCAACGCATTCAATTTTCGCTTCATCATAGTGGCGCGATGTTTCGCTCCATAAATCCACCTGACACTCTGTCGATCAGTGTCAATCGTCTATAGGGTAGAACCCTACTCGATTCGTTGACCAGGCAACCTTCGGCGTGATTTGGATCTTTTCGGAGGAGAACTCCAGTCTTTCCCCATACGGTCTACACCCCAAGGTGAACACCCTCTACCGAAGAATCAGCCCAGCCCATATTTTCGTCCGCAGTTGATGACCGAATAAAACAGCAGCAGCAGGAGAAGCGGACAATGACAGCAGTTTATCCAATCGCGGTGGTGTTGAACGGATCCAAGCGGATCGCAATGGGCCTGACGCTCGCGGTGGCCATGATGTTCCCGCGCTCAGACGCACTCGCCAAGCAGAGCGGGACAAGTATCCTCCATTTTAATTTCGCATCACCCATGACGAACACCGGCGCCGATCCCGATGCCAGTGGCACCGTCAGCGGCAAACTGAACAGTCAGGGGAATGCCAGCAACCAACAGCTTAAAATTGCGCTGGCCAACCTGAATCCCAACACGACGTATCAATTGGTCGCCGTCACTGGCGATGAAATCAACTCGACGAACGTGACGGCGCTCACTACGGATTCGAAAGGCGCGGTCAAGGTCACGTTCGTGAAAAAGACGCAGGGAAATGCCAGTGCTGGCGGTCAACCGCTCCCGGGCGTGCTCAGCCCTCTTAACAACGTTCGTGAACTGGACATCGTCAACAGCAACGCCCAGACAGTTCTAACGGCGGACCTAACCAACCCGGCCAAGTTCCAGTACTTGGCCAAACGTTTCATGGACAACACCGGGTTCATTTCCAACGCGGTCGGGTCGTTTCAGATTAAAGCCACGGCAACTTCCACCCAGTTCCGGTTGAGGGTTTCGGGATTGACCCTGAACACGGACTACATCCTGATGCTTAACGGCACCGCTGCCGAAACGATTACCAGCGATGGCGCGGGCAACCTGAATTTGAAGGCTCTGCCTGAAGGTGCGCCGGCCGGGCTCGCTATCCATTCGCTGGGGCTGACCGATATTAACAGCAACCTTATCCTGACGGTCAGTGGAGGATTGGGAATCTCGCCGGCCGGGCAAGCGCCCGTTGCTCTGGGAGCAGCAGCCACGTTCGCGGTTCTGGGCGGCTCCACCGTCACCAGCGCCGGTAATACCATCGTGAATGGCGATCTGGGAGTTAGCCCCGGCACTGCAGTAACTGGATTCTTCACAGTGGATGCCGGACCCGGAATCGTGAACGGGACGATCTACAACGCCACGCCCGGACCTGCAGCCACCGCCCAGGGCGACTTGGCCACCGCATACAATGACGCGGCCGGACGAACCGTCGGAGCGATTATAGTTGCCGGCAATCTCGGCGGCCAGACTCTTGCGCCGGGTCTCTATAAATCGACCTCCTCGCTGGAGATTTCCTCCGGGGACCTCACGCTGGATGCCCAGGGTGACGCAAATGCGGTGTTCATCTTCCAGATGGCGTCCACCCTGACCACGACCGCTGGTCGCCAAGTCATCCTGGCCGGCGGGGCCAAGGCCGCCAACGTCTTCTGGCAAGTCGGCAGTTCGGCAATGCTGGGAACAACCTCGATATTCAAGGGCAACATCCTGGCATTGGCCGCGATCACGGTCACGACGGGCGCAACACTGGACGGCCGCGCGTTGGCCTTGACTGACGCCGTTACGTTGGACGCCAATACCGTTACAATTCCTGCCCCATAGAAAAGGGCTTTGTCGGCACAAGATCGCTCGCGATCAAGGGCGGCTCAATTGAGCCGCCCTTGCTTGTTTAATTCAACCGCACCGTCGGTGCCCCGTCGAGGCGCTTGGATAGATCAATGGGATCACCAACGGAAACTTCCTGCTGATTCACCTGATAGGCCCAAATTTCAAAATGGGCGAGCCGGGCTTCGCCGTAGATCGTCGCAAACGCGCCATCCACGGCATCGGCGCCATGTGCGATTTTGACACGACCGATGCGTGGAACATTGAAGCGCGGATCGAAAGTCAACCACTCTTGCCCCAGGTAGACCTCGCAATAGGCGTGAAAATCCATCGGCGAGCCGGGATCGAGAAACCCAATATCCGGCAGGTGTCCCGTCACGTAGCGGGCGGGCAAATTAAAGGCGCGGCACAGCGCAATGGCCACATGAGCGAAGTCGCGGCAAACCCCGTAGCGCCGTTCGATCACTTCGGAGGCGGAAAGATCGGACCGGCCGGACAGGTAACGATATTCAATATTGTGGTGGACCCAATCGCAAATGGCCTGCACGCGAGCAAGCCCGTGCGGAACTTGCCCGAACAGGTTCCAGGCGAAATTCAAAAGCTTATCCGAATCGCAATAGCGACTGGGCAGCGTATAGCGCAGCAGTTCGGAGGGCAGTTGCCCGACCGGCACCATGGGACTCGTCACCTCCCGACTGTCCGGCAACGCCGACACAGCCACCAGGGCATCATGACGAATTTCGTTTCGTCCCGGCATCAGCAGCGATCGCAACGTGATATTGCCGTGGGGATCCTGAAACTCAGACGACGGCTGACCAATCCCAAACGAAAGTTTCTCCTGCAACACCAGCACCTGGCCTTCCAACAGCGGTTTGAGTACAAACAAAGCCGGAGTTGGCACTGAGGTTTCATAGGCCAGGAGGCAGCCGACGCGAACGGTAAGATTTAGCGGCGCCCAATTCATAAGCCCCTGATTGAACGAATCGCTGAAAACTGTCTATGGGGTGTATACCCTATGGCGAAATCCTACCGCGAAGCTCACGCTAGGGCGGATACCCCATGGACAAGCCATCGCACATTCGAAAGATCGCCTTTCTCGGCGATTACCTGCCGCGCAAATGCGGCATCGCCACTTTCACAGCCGATGTTCTGACCGCTGTGGCGGCGGAGCATCCCGACACCCAGTGCTTTGCCGTGCCGGTCAACGATCTCAAGAGCGGCTACGACTACCCCAATGTGGTGCGCTTCGAAATCGAGGAACAGGATTTGTCGTCCTACCAGCGGGCAGCGGATTTTCTCAACATCAGTAATGTGGACATTGTCTCCGTGCAGCACGAATTCGGAATTTATGGGGGCCCGGCCGGCAGTCATCTGCTGGCGTTATTGCGCGAATTGCGCATGCCCGTGGTCACGACCCTGCACACCGTCCTGCGCGATCCGAACGGCGATCAACGCCGCGTGATGCAGGAACTAATTGCGCGCTCGACGCGGCTGCTGGTGATGGCCGAGCGGGGCCGGCAGATGTTGCAGGACATTTATCAGGCGCCTCCCGCCAAGATTGATTTCATCCCGCATGGCATTCCCGATATCCCATTTGTCGATCCGAACTATTACAAAGACCAGTTCGGCGTGGCCGGGCGGGTGGTCTTGCTGACCTTCGGATTGTTGTCGCCGAACAAGGGAATCGAGCACGTGCTGAATGCATTGCCGGCGATTTTGGCGGAGTTTCCCAACGTGGTGTACATCGTTCTGGGCGCCACGCATCCGAACGAGGTGCGCGAGCAAGGGGAAGCCTACCGGCTCAGCCTCGAACGGCTCGCGAAGCGGAACAAGATCCAGAAAAACGTCATTTTCTATAACCGATTTGTCGAACTCGATGAGTTGAAAGAGTTCATTGGGGCCGCCGATTTGTATATTACGCCCTACCTCAACGAAGCGCAGATTACGTCGGGCACACTGGCCTATACGTTTGGCGCCGGCAAGGCCGTGGTTTCAACCCCGTACTGGCACGCGTCCGAATTACTGGCCGGCGGCAATGGCGTCCTCGTGCCGTTCGGTGATGCCCCGGCGATCGCGACCGAGGTGATCGGCTTGCTGCGGGACGATACGCGCCGGCATACGATGCGCAAGAACGCCTACAAGCTGGGCCGCGAAATGGTCTGGAGCAACGTCGCCCGGCAATACATGCACTCGTTCGAATTGGCCCGGCTCGAACGGGCGGTCTTGTCCCGCAAATCGTTCGCCACAAAAACGCTCGACCAGCAACCGCAGGAGTTGCCGGAAATGAGGCTCGATCATCTGGCGCGGATGACGGACTCGACCGGTCTCTTTCAACACGCGCTGTTCACCGTGCCGAATTTTTCCGAAGGGTACTGCACCGACGACAATGCACGCGCGTTCATCCTGGCGGCGTTGCTGGACGAAATGGAAGAGGATCCTGCCAGTGTCCGGACGCTGGCCACGACCTATGCGGCGTTTTTGCACCACGCGTTTGATCACAAGACGAAGCGGTTCCACAATCACCTGAGTTTCGACCGGCGTTGGCTCGATGCCCAAGGCTCGGAAGACTCGCATGGCCGGGCGCTGTGGGCCCTAGGCACGGGTGTCGGGCGCTCGCCGTACCGGAGTTTCCAGGTGATGTCGGGTCAGATTTTCGCCCAGGCATTGCCGGCCGTGACCACCTTCAAGTCGCCGCGGGCTTGGGCGTTCAGCCTGCTCGGCATTCATGAATATTTGCAACGCTTGAGTGGCGACCGGTACGCCAGCCAGGTGCGTGACGAGCTGACCGCCCGGCTGATGGGGCTCTTTGAACGGACCGCGCGACCGGACTGGCCGTGGTTTGAAGACGTGTTGTCCTACGACAACGCGAAACTAGCGCACGCGTTAATTCTGACCGGTCACGCCACCGGGCAGAAACCGGTTCTCGAATGCGGGCTGAACACGTTGCGCTGGCTGGCGAAAGCGCAGACGGCGGAGAGCGGCGACTTCCGGCCCATTGGCAGCAATGGATTCCATCAGCGCGGCGGACATCGCGCGACCTTCGACCAACAGCCGATCGAAGCCCAAGCCATGGTGTCGGCCAGTCTCGAAGCCTACCGGGTCACGGGCGAGGTCGGGTGGTACGAAGAGGCCCAGCGCGCGTTCGATTGGTTTCTCGGCTGGAACGATCTCGGGCTGGAAGTGTACTCCTCCAGCACCGGCGGCTGCCGCGATGCGTTGCACGTGGACCGCGTCAACCAAAACCAAGGCGCGGAATCGACTCTCGCCTTTTTGTTGTCACTGGTGGAAATGCAGCTCATGCAAAACACCGTCACCGCGTTCAACCAGCCGACCGCCTGCGCCATGACCGACCAAGAGAAGAACCCAGCTATTGACCGAAAAGATGCAGCACTGGCATGAGAGCGGGAAAAGAACTCATTCTGGCAACCAAACCATACGCGGCGGATTCTCCGGCACGAAGCTGGTGGTATGTTCTTTCGACAGCTTTGCTATTGGTGGTTTTACTTGCCGGAACATTGTGGAATTTTCATTGGGCCGGCCAGGTTGTGTGCAGTCTGTTTTCCGGCCTGCTTATTCTCCGGTTATTTGTCATTTACCACGATCAACAACATCAGGCGATCCTGCCCCATTCCCGGTTGGCCGCCGGCTTCATGAAAGTTTTCGGGGTCCTGGTCCTCAGCCCCAGCACGATCTGGCAAAGCTCGCACAATCATCATCACACGCATAATTCCAAGCTCCGGGGTTCGCACATCGGTTCCTTCCCGATCATGACTAAAGCCCAATATTTGAAGTCGTCAAAAACCTGCCGCTTTCAATACCTCTTTATGCGTCATCCGTTGACCATCCTGTTCGGATATCCGATCGTGTTTTTTTATGGGATGTGCCTGTCTCCCTTTTTCGACAATCCTCGTGAACACTATGATGGCGCCATTGCGATTGTGGTGCATGCCGGGATTGCGGTACTGCTGACGCATTACGTTGGCTGGCCGGCGCTGGTGTTGACGCAAATCATCCCGCATTTTGTCGCCAGCGCCATTGGCACCTACCTGTTTTACGCCCAGCACAATTTTCCCGGCGTGTCGTTTAATGACAATGCCGGCTGGACATACGAGAAAGCCGCGCTGGAATCTTCCAGTTATATCCAGACCGGCCCGTTCTGGGGATGGTGCACGGCCAATATCGGCTATCATCACATCCATCACTTGAATGCGCGCATTCCGTTTTACCGATTGCCGGAAGTCTTCACCCAGATCTCGGAGTTGAAAACACCCAAGACCACTTCCCTGCTCCCGGCGGATATCGCCCGTTGTTTGCGGTTGAAGGTTTGGGATGTCGAAGCGCAACAGATGGTCAGTCTCTGAAATTTCTGAACGGAACGAGAACTCAAGGCCAAAGCCGGAAGCTGACGGACACCCAATCATTTGCAAAAAACCATCGCCATCCAACGCACGAACATTGTCTTGCAACCCGACCGCACCCGGGTATTGCTCCGCCCATTTTTGGCAACCAACGACCGGCGAGCCATGAATCTCAGCGCCCAAGTCCAGGCCTTGCCGGAATCGGAAGTGCATGTGCTCTGGGAACAGGTCCGGGCCGAGTTCGGGGATCGGCATGTAAAAATCGGCGAGTTTCTCCAGCGGCGTTTCGAGCGGGTCCGGCCCGTTTTACCGGCTGGCCAGCAACTCTCCCGTGAACGGGAATTATTGCTTGGCGCCTATTTCAGTCACGAATATTCACTCGAAGCCGCGGCCTTGTTCAATCCCTCCATCGTTCCGCACCCGGACCAGTCGGATCTCCCGCCGGGCTCCTTGCGTTTCGTTCTCAGCCTCCGCGCGACAGGCGAAGGACATATTTCCTCCATTACGTTTCGCACCGGAGTGGTCGACGCTGCCGGCACCATCACGATTACGGCACCCACGCGCTACTGCCTGGAACCGACCCAGGTGCCGAGTGCCTCGTACGAAAAGCGTTTGTTCGATCAGAAATTGCATGAACTGGGCCTGGCGGGCAACTTTAGCCGGCAGGCGCTGCAGGGCCTGAAAGACTCATTCACGCTGGAAGAACTGCGCGCCGGTGTCCTGGGAGCCGTGAAACACTTGCGGGCGCGCGACGAGGAAACCCAATCGGCGGCTCGGAAAATTCTGATGTTGGCGGAATCGAATTACCAAGTCGAGTTTGCGCCGGATTCACGGCTGTCGGAGCGCGTCTTGTTCCCGACCACTCCCTCCCAGAGCAACGGGATCGAGGACGCCCGGTTTGTCTTGTTCCATCACGCGGATGGCACCCACACCTATTACGCCACCTACACCGCTTATGATGGGAAAATGGTCCTGCCGCAATTGATTGAGACCCCCGACTTCGTGCATTTCAAGTTCATCACTCTGAACGGGGCCGCCGCGCAGAATAAAGGGATGGCGCTCTTTCCGCGCAAGGTCAACGGCCAGTATGCCAAGTTGGGGCGCCAGGATGCCGAAAACATTTACGTCCTGTTCTCCGACCATCTGCATTTCTGGAACACCTCACAATTGCTTCTCAAGCCAAAGTTCCCCTGGGAACTGGTACAGATGGGGAACTGCGGTTCGCCCTTGGAAACCGAAGCGGGATGGCTCGTGATCAGCCATGGCGTGGGTCCGATGCGGAAGTATTGCATCGGCGCCTTCCTGCTTGATCTCCATGATCCAACCAAGGTCATCGGACGCTTGCGCGAGCCGTTGATCAAGCCCAATGAAAACGAACGCGAAGGCTACGTACCGAACGTGGTCTATTCCTGCGGCAGCCTGCTGCACGGCCGGCTGTTGATCCTCCCCTACGCCATGTCCGACTCCGCGACCACCGTTGTTACGCTGTCGCTCGATGACGTCCTGGCCGCGATGGAATAAGGGTCCGGATTCGCATAGGGTTCTGCCCTATAGGAGAAGTTCCGCCCCGCGTGTAGTCTCCTCTCCAGTAACCAACCCAAAGTTGTAATAAAAGAAAGCAGTGAGTCTCATGAAAGTCTCCTATAAATTGGCGCTCGTTACGGCCGCCGTCGTTAGCTTCGCAAATGTTTCGGTTCGCGCCACGGAAACCGATGATCGCATCGAATCCGCCTTCACCAAGAGCTTCGTCTACAAGACCTATCTCAAGGACGAACAAATCAAGATCAATTCCAAGGACGGCGTGGTCACCCTGACTGGCGCCGTATGGAATGACACCCATAAGCCGATGGCCCAGGACACTGTCGAAGCGTTGCCCGGCGTCAAAAGCGTCGACAACCGCATCGAAGTCAAAGGCGAGAACGCGCCGGCCGCGAACTCCGATTCCTGGATCAGCGCGAAAGTCACCAGCGCCCTCCTGTTCCACCGCAACGTCAGCGCGCATGCGACGGAAGTCACCGTCAAAGACGGCAATGTGACCTTGAAAGGCGAAGCAGCCAACCTCGCCTCCAAAGAGTTGACCACCGAATACGCCAAGGATGTTGAGGGCGTCAAAGGCGTGAACAACGAGATGACCGTGGCGGCCACCCCGGCCAAGCCGAGCGAAACCATGGGCGCCAGCATCGATGACGCGTCCATCACCGCCCAGGTCAAGATGTCCCTGGTCGCGCACCGCTCGACAAGTGTGATGAAGACCAAAGTCACAACGGTCGAAGGCGTCGTCACCTTGGGCGGCACCGTCAAGAACACCGCCGAGAAGGACCTGGTCACGAAGCTCGTCAGCGATGTCGAGGGGGTCAAGACCGTGGTCAATAACATGACCGTCCTCTAAGCACGAACGGCTAAATCACTCATTCAATGCCGGCGGGTGCCAAGGGTATCGGGGCGCACCCGCCGGCGATTGATCACAAGAAACAGAAGGAGAGTTTTATGTTATATACCATCGCCGTCGTCATGATTGTCCTCTGGCTGCTCGGTTTAGTCACCAGCACCACCCTGGGCGGTCTCATTCACATCCTGCTGGTCATTGCCATTATCATGATCCTGATCAACGTCATTCAAGGCCGGCGCCCTATTTAAACAGTGACACCGGAAAGCAAAAAAGGAAATTTAAGATGAATACAAAAACACTGGCTTTCGTTCTAATCGGTCTGGGACTCGTCGTCCTCGCCTATTCGGGGATCACCTTCTCGACACCAGGAAAGCCCATCGACTTTCTTGGAATCCATATCGAGACCACGCACAGTCATTTCATCCCGCCCGTCGCCGGAGCCTGTGCCCTGGTTGGCGGGATCATCCTGCTTGTCGCAAGCCCCAAACGTTCCTAATTCGGAACGAATGAGTGACCGAATAACCTCAATTGTCGTTGGTAGAAGTTTCATTCAATCCAGTTTGGCTCCCTCACCCGGCAGCGATTCGTAATTTTCGAGTGTGTAGACGCTGTAAGAGCGCTCAAATCGTTCGTGCGGCGTGCGAGGCAGCGCCGGTCCGCCCGCCTTTCCGAGAGGAAAGATCAAGGCGGATAACAAGCCGCTGGTGAAATACCCGCTGTAATAGAACCTCGGCGACCCTCCCGGTTCCTGGCCGTGACAGTCCAAGGCAACCAGTTTCGTTTTGAGGGGTTGCGGCAAAAGCTTCTCCACATTGCGCCAGTGAGGCAGGTCGACGAAAAAGACGAAGGCGTCCGCCGCAGCATGTCGGTCAAGGACCGCGACCAGCGCTGCCGGAGAAATTCCCGGCGAGCGCGTCATATCCTGCGGATCGGGTGCCACGATCTCGGTCGCGAGGATGTGAATCTCGGCATATTGCTTCAACTGCCCGTGGAAAGCCTCCCAGCAGTTAATTTTGAGCGGGCCGCGTTGCGTGTGACCGTAATCAGTGACCAGGACCACGTTGCCATGTGCCGACACAGCTCTGGCGGTTTCCCCGGCCAGCACTTCCGCGAGGCCGATCTGGAGGCTGGCCGCCCCCTCGTAATCGATGGCGGGCCGGTGCCGGCGCGTGGTCAATCCAAGAACGACCAACGCCAGGATCAAAGCCATACTGGCAAGAATCGCGGTGATTTGAGGACGGCGTAACGGTGTCACAATTCCCTAAGCATTCGTCAAGATACCTACTCGGTGATTCCCCACGTCGGATAATCAGAAGTTCCAAATAGCCCCGCTCCATTATTGTCAATATAGCCCCCAGACCAGAAAGCCCGACTCTCCGTCGTGGCGGGTCCCGCTTGCTGTCGGATGGCATAATCGATCAGGGTTGCTTTCGATGTCCGGCCTACATGGCCATCCAGAAACAAGCTGTTCATGCCCGAGTTGTGGAAAGCCGACACATACACATTACAATCAGGTTCCAACCAATCGTATATGCACAAGGGCGTGGTGCAAAGGTTTGTGGCCACGTAATAGGAGCTGAAAGAATTCGGGGATTGGGAAACATTGAATGGCAACATCAAACCCCACGGGTTGCTGTTGATGTTATTACAAGCCGGTCTTTCACCCAAGAGCAACCCGGCGGCGGGTCGGGTAAACTTGGCAATATTCGGCCGGCCAAACCACGCCTTCGGATTGCAGGGCACGCCTCCGTTCAACGAGATCGGCCGGAAATTTTGCGGGATGACATCCAGGTTCACCCCGGGAAAG
>JADMIO010960097.1_pt1 | contig 25062 bp, 21 predicted proteins | sample 8958161 | NCBI WGS metagenome assembly JADMIO01 (sample SAMN16585339, study PRJNA669376) | soil metagenome | isolation source: Crop rotation soil | place: USA: Cullars Rotation, Alabama | collected 2011
CCCGAAAATGCCAAAGTGACAGGTTACATACTCGAACCATTAAAGAATATGCCGGGCTATCTCTCATTGATTGGCGGATCTACTCCCCCTTCCGTTATTTCTGCCGATTACGGAGGATTTTTGGAAGCGTTTGCCAGCCTCCAGGCGTGGCGCGACCGGCTGACTGATTGGACGATTAACCCCAGGAAAATGAGCTGGCTTAACGCGACAGGCCAACGCCTGGTGCTCGCCAAGCGACAGGACGTGGTGGAATTTGTTGCGGTCATGGAGCGGATTGCGATAAACCACTTGTCCAATGGCACGCCGCTACAGGTGCCGGCGGATGTGTTCAACTATCTAAACACTTTGAGCGATATCCCTATTCCTGCCATCTACGTGCCTTGGGCGAGTGATGATACCGTTTATCCTAACCAGCATCAGGTCCTTGGCTGGGTTGATTGTGGCAGTAAAAGCAACACCGTGAGTGTTCCTTTCTTGAATGTCTCAGAACAGCTCGACGGAACCGACGTCGGCTGGGCGACTTCATTAGCCTATACGTATCAAGACGTCACCAACCTGGTGCAGCGCCTGATCAGTTTTTGGAGCACCAGAACAGGCAGCAGCTCCATTGTCGGCGATTTAAGAGCCTTCCTCGCCTCCTCCGCCTGGGCCAGTTTGACTAATGCCGCTTTTTCATCCCGGCGCATTGGTTTCTTTGGCGATTCGCGGGCCAAAGCGGAAAAGACGAACACGTTCATGATGATTTCAGACGCTGAAGGGAACATCGTGGATCAACTCAACTGGATGTCCACCCGTGGCGGATCTATTCCGGAAACGACGAGTACGGCCGAGGTTTCCGTTTCGGCATCTGCTCCGCAGCTTGTCCAAGGCACCGTCGGACTTGCCGAGACCATTCCGCTAACCGTTACCAATAGCGGTTCGACTCCAGCCCATGGTATCAACGCGTCCTTCCAGCTTGACTCGCGTTTTGAATTTGCCGGCTCGATCGGTTCACAAGGATATGTTGAGTTCAACCCTTCCAACCGCATGGTTTCTTGTAACGTCGGCCCACTTGCGCCTGGCGCACACGCGGAAGTTGGCTTTCGGGTGATTCCACTCCAAGCGGGTTTGTTGCCGAGTGCCGGCAATATCACTTTATCAGTCGGGGATCTTTTGACGAATAATCCTACGCCTCAGATCGAGTTGGCGCAAACCAGTGCCGACTCGCCGCTCATCAGCCTGGTCAAAATCCCGAGCGGACTTGAGCTGAGTTGGTTCAGCGATACGGATCGTTTAAAGGTCGAGCAATCCCCTCACCTCGGGCTCGACGCATCCTGGTCAGTGCTTACCAACGCGCCAGTGGCGCTCGGAAGCAAGCGCATTTTGACCTTGCACGCAGATTTGGGGAGCTTGTTTTATCGCTTGATCACACTATAGAGTTGAACTTTGCTTCAAGAATAGTGGCGGGTTTTCGTTTGAGCCGGAACCCGCTTCCTGTTCCTAAGTTTTTTGATCCCAGAACCAACCGTTACTTGAAATCTGCCCCGGTCAACTCCAGTTCGCGCTCAATCTCTTTGCCTTCGTAGAACCATAAACGGCCGCGAACACGAACTGTTTCACCAGGCGCACAATCCGGCATAACGGGATCTGCATGCAAACAAGGAACCAACGGTTGTCCCCAGGCTCGTCCGCACCGTTCCCACGCCATGATGATCCAACGATCGCCCTCGGCCGAATGGACGGCAACAGTGGGGCATTTGAAAAGCTTGTTCGTGGTCGTTTGCTCATTAAAAGCGGGTGCTCCTTTTAACATGGTACAAATTTGAGTCCGCAAACGGGGCAGGGTCTGGTCGGTGCCATTCCGTAACCATAGTTCCATCTCGACGATTCGTTCTCTTGGGATTACTGAGGCGCCAAAGGCGATTTTATTCGGAAGCACCCGCTCGTGGAGCAGGCTGCCATCAGTCTGGCGTTTCCAATCAACGTTTTCAATGATCACGTTATCTTTATCCCAAATAGTTGGCACGTCAGTGTGAGCTAGAAAGAGCAGGCGTCTTTCGCTAAAAATTGCCTCAGGCAAATCCACAACAACATAGCTGCCCGCGTCCCAAGGTAAGAACACACTTGCTTTAGTTCCGCGCTGGGCGTCTACGTTGGCAAAAAAGCCACGTCGTGTTTCGCGAGTGCCGGGATAAGGCAGCACGCGCACTTTGCCGCCGGTGGTAACTGGGCGCATCGTCTCGGGGCGGATGTTGAATTCAGCTGCCTTTTCACTGACTTCGTTCGTGGTCCAACCACACGCCCGCGCGGCTTCAACCCAGGTGTAGCGATGGTCAATGAGCATGTTTTTCAACCAGAAAAACGGTTCCTGCCGGTTGGCAACAACTTCAGCCGGCCAGACCAGGCGCTCAGGATCGCGGCTGGGTTGGCGAACCTTCAACAAAGGGTCGGCAGGCAAATGATCTCGATCGACATAGGGTTCGAGTTCGCGAATGGGAATGCACCGGTATCCATTCTCTTTGAGGTAAACCAGATATTCGCGCAAGCGTTCGGGTGGAGTATGCACCCAAGGGTGAGCGATATCAGGTGAACCATGGAATTGCAACACAACTGCCTGGCCTTTGGTTGCGCGGGCGAGGACTTTTTTCAAGTGTTCAAGGGTCCAGTTGGGATAGGCATCTCCCGTAGTTGGAATCAGCAATGGATGGTTGCGCGTTGGATCGTAGGTCGCCCCAATCTCGAGTGTGCCGTAATGCGCTTCGGGTTGTTCTCCTCGCCGCGCAAATTTGTAGCCTAATTCCATCAGCCGCTGCACTGCCTCAGGACCAAAAGTGTTGCCACAAAACGCGAAGCTGATTGTTCCAGGAATCCTGGGTTTTGCCTCATTGGTTAAGGCCCGGTTCACCAGAAACAATTCGGCCGCGAGCCGTCCGGCGTTTCGCGGCATTGAAAAATCATCGTGCGTCCAACTATGATTTCCAATTTCAAAACCCATCTGGTGGATTTCGGCTATGTCCTGCCAGGTCATGAAATTGGTTTGGTCGTTCATCCATTTATGGGTGACGAAAAAGGTCGCGCCCAAGCCGAGTTCCTTCAGCAGTGGAGCGACAAAGGTTCGGTGAGATTTCACAGCATCATCGAAAGTGAGCACAACGAGTTTCTCGGGAATGATTTCCGGATGCGCGGCGAAAACGGCCGCAGGATGCAGAACCAGGACGGCCACGCCTGTCAACGAAAGAAACTTCAGCAAGGGGCGGGATTTGCCCAAAACCAGTGTTGAACAAAATTTTGGTAGCATAGGGTGTTTACTCAATGAGTTTATGATACCGGCCCATCCAATAAGGCAGCAGCCAAATGGTCTGGTCTCCTTCGCCCATGTCACTGCCGCCATCCAGAACGAAAGGAGTATGGTCCCACTTATGAATAATGCGTTCGGTCCACGGCAGCGGCTTCGAGCGCGCTTTACGAGGTGCGGATTGAAAACCAGCCAGATCGGCACGATGACTGTTTTGTGTTTTCCACAAAATGAAATCAAGCGGTATCTCTCGAAGCGCTGCCACCGAGGCTTCGACATCGCAAGACCCCCCACTGGATGCTCCATAAATGAAATTCCACAGTGGACACTCCTCGATGCGAGTCATTTCCCAGCTCCGGCGGATGCTGTCCAGATAAATGGTGCGTAACCCGGGCACCTTCTCCAATTGCAGCAATGGGTAGTAGGAGAGAAAAAGAAGTTGTGCATCGTGACTAACGGCGCCTGGAAGTTTCCCGATCAGAGTGTTCAGAGCATAATGGTGATTTTTAATTAAATCCTTATAAGCGTTTTCATAACGAACATCTCCAACGATGCGCATCGCGACTTTTAAGTGCGACAGCATCTCGAGCGATCCAAGACAACGCTCTTCCCAGTATTTGGGATCGTTGTTTAATCGATCTGGGCCCCAGAAACCCCAAGTCGTTGGCGCGCCATCCTGGTCTACAAGATAATAGTTGTGCTCAAGAATATGATCGGTCACGCGCTTGCAGGTTGCACTAACCTGGCGTTTCTGCTCGTCATCCGCTGCCAATTCACAAAAAACATGCCAGGCAAAGTAATGTCCTACAATTTCGTCCGAGGAGGTTTCTCCCTTCCAGTACCATTCTTTTTCGACTGAGGATGGATGCCATTCAGAGTTGGAGCGCAAGGAGTGCGAAATGAACTGTGGTTCGTTCGTGTGACAAATGGCCCGCGCAGGAAAACCCGAAATTCCAGTAATGCTTTCCAGCCGCAGTAACGCTTGCATCGAACGCCAGGCCTGCGCTTTTGCTTCCGGTTCTTTTGTGACTGCATACCGATAGGACTCGGCAGCAACATACAGCGCGGTCCACAAACCATCATTATCACTGATCTCTTGTGAGGCGTCTTCGACCACTCCTGGCGCTTTAAGGTGCATGATTGTGACGTAGCCGAACCGGCGATCCCGACTTTCCAAATCGTGCTGAAGAGTCTTTGCTTTCTCCGCTAGCGTGAGGGTCCGGTGAAAGATATGACTCAGACCTTTGGGTGTGCCTACCCAGATTGAGCCATCGGGCGCGGTTGCCATCGCCCGTACTTGGTTGTCGGGCAACCAACGTTTTCCGGCGAGATAAGTCCATCGTCCTTCTTTCCATTCAATCAGGCCTTTTTCGGAGCCCAGCCAAATTGCGCCGTTTGCGCCGGTTACGGCATGAGTCAGGTCAGGAATCGGCAAACCTTCGCTTCCGGTAAACGAGAACCAGCCAAGTTGCCCGTTGGAAATGTTGAATCCTTTATCGGTGGCGACGACGAAATGATCCGCATCAATCCACGCCAGGCTCCGTGTTCGTGTGCTCAGCAATCCGCCTGGACGAACCTCAAGCTTGAGCCAGTATTGGCGTTTTCCTGCAGCCGCAAAGAGTCCGGTTTCTGCGGCGATCAAAATGTTGGAGCCGCCGGGCAGAAAGCTGTGTGGCTCAGCCATCACGTCGTCCTCGATTGTGTGAATGAGCTTCCAGCCATTCTGCCTTCGCCACACCCCGCTGGGAGCGAGTGCCCAGGCGGTGCCATCCGGTTCTGAGGCAAATGACATTACCTCGGACGGACTTCCTTCTTCAGGCGACCATTCTCCATTGTTCAAAGCCCATACCACCTTAGCCCCACCCGCCAGGGCGCTCGGCCCTTGAATCGGACTGAACAAGGCATGACTTTCCGAAGGACCACCTTTGCTGACCCAACGGTCGCCTTCCCATTGCGCAAGGCTCTTGCCGGCGGCAACAAGTACCAGGCCCTCGCGCGTTACTGTCACCGCGCGCACCTCATCTGCCGGTAAGCCATCCGCACTTGTGAAGAATCTTCTCACTCGTTGTCTGTGCGCGCCCGTGATAAAAGGAGGTGCGGCACCAGCGATCTCTGCGCTCTGGGGTTGTTCTGCCTGGAAAACAAACAAGCCAAGAATAACCGCTCGCCGAAACCGGGTTGATGCTTTTCCCGGCGAAGAGAAGAGTAACGCCGTCAGCAGGCAGGGTTTCATTGCCGGGCAGAATCCTTTCCTCCCGTCTGTGAGTCAAGATGGAAGGAGTGAGTCGTGTCCTGGTAAGCGCCGGAATCATACAATTGAACAGGGAAGAGGAACAGAGGGAACATAATGGAAACAACATACGACGAAATTTTTCAGATTCGGGAACGCTCAGTGAATGATGCATCCCTTGTGGCCTTCTCCTCGCACCGGTGCGTGGGAATGTCTCCGTTTCCTCCGCTCCTGTTCCAGAGAAGTTAGTGTATTGGAGTCAATCTTAAATGGAACCAGCGCGACGACGTGGTGGACTGCAGGTTCGTGTGCATGGTGAGACCAGTGCCGACTGTGCTGAGCCTTGGCTGCCACTGAATTCCATCGTCGGAATCTTCCAAAGTGTACAGGATGTTAGGCGCCGTTCCATAGCTCATGGAAAATTGCTGTCCAACAGGTTGGATCGTCAGAGTTCGTGGTGTGCGCAATGAGAAAAATCCCAGATCATCCCAAATAAAACCAGCCAGGTAACTGCTCCCTTGATACGTCAGGTGTGTTCCGTCTGCCATAAAACCATTAGCAAACATCCAATCAAAGCTAACCGCAGGGGTCATGCAATCCATATAGGTCCGGCCAAACTTTGCAGCGACCGAACGCACAACTGTGTTTTGATCGATGGTCCATGTTGTGCTCTTGTCATCATATACATAGGGCGTCCCGATGTACACCACACTGCAATTCGGCAAGGCTTTGGACCACCATTGTTCGCACTCGATAAGCCGCTGGCGGGTAGCTTCTGATCCGTCTTCTTTCATATGCCAGATCAAAAGGTCCGGGGCCAAAGCCTGGAAAATGGGGATGCGCACGGACAACGGCACGTTGGTCACCTGGCTTAAACCAATGCCCGGATAATCTAAAAACGCGGCGTTAATTCCACCGGAGCGGCTGTTCAACAACTGGGGTCCCAGAATCACGTTCTCGCCGGTGACTCCATCCACTCGAAGCCGATGAAAGTTCAGGCCTAAAGCAACATTCGTGAAATGACCAACAGGGCTGCTTGAATAAGCGTCAACGGTCAGCAAAGTGCCCCATGGCCCGGAATTCGTCGAAATCGAAATAGTAAATTTTCCGCCGCGAGACAGCGACACATAGTAAACCCCGACGTTATCCGAGAGAATGCCGTTGTCGGACCATTCCTTGGTCCACCAGAGCCCGCTGCCTGGCGGTACATTAAACCAGGTCGAATACCAAAGCGCTGTTGGTGGGAAAACCTGCGCACCATTCGTCAAATTGAACAAAAGCGAATTCGCATAGTTGTTGAAGGCGTAACCAGCGACACCCATCCGTTCAGCGAATCGATTCATCAGGACGTATGCGATTGAACGGTACGAATCAGCCATCGAGTCACCAAAAGACAGGATCGTCACCGGCTTTCTGGGAGGATCAACAGCGCGAAAGAAATTCGCAAGAGACTCACGGTTTGTCGTGGAAAGATCGGCGGCAGAAACCAGTGAGGTGAGCCACAGCAAAATCAGCGCGGTGAAACGCAAACGGATACTAAACATGATCGCACCGACTTGCTTTGGATGAATCAGGCAAGTCAGCCGACAATTTACATCAAACCAGGCTGGGTCTTACAAGGTGAAAATGTGTTCTGGTTTTGGGTAGGGATGCGTTCCACCGCGTCCCCTTATTTAGAATAGGAGTTGGGATGGAACGTGTCCCTACGGCCAAGGTCTTCTTGCGATTCCGCTAACAGGTGACATAATTGCCTTGTGCCCGCACTCAGATGTCAGAGGAAAAATCCTGCGTTCACCTTGATCGAGTTGCTGGTGGTCATCGCCATCATTGCCATTCTTGCGGCCATGCTGTTGCCGGCCTTGAGCAAGGCAAAAACCAAGGCCCAGGGTATCGGTTGTCTTAGCAACTTAAAGCAGCTTCAATTGGCCTGGTACATGTACACGGATGATTACAATGGCAAGTTAGTGCCGAACGGTGATGGCGGGGCCGAAGGTTGGGTCGGAGGCTGGTTGCCAAGCGACGCCGATGCCATCAATGTCAACCTGCTCAAACCCCCCGCCGGCAAGCTTTGGCCATATAACACATCTCCAGGCATCTATAAATGTCCAGCCGACCGCACCACGGTCCGATACGGCACGCAAACCCTGCCTCGTGTGCGCAGTGTCGCAATGAACGGGAACATGAACGGAAACAGTTGGTACACCGATCAGATCAAGGCAAAATATTTTACCTTCCGCAAATACGCAGAAATCATTCGACCGGCACCCTCGCAAGCTTTTGTTTTTCTGGATGAACATCCAGAGAGTATTGACGATGGATATTTTTTGGTCTGGATGGACAAGAAAGGGCAATGGGGTAATTTTCCGGCCAATTACCACAATGGTGCTTGCGGTTTTTCTTTTGCCGATGGCCATTCAGAAATCAGAAAATGGCGCGATCCGGGAACTCTGGCTGCTCATATTGGGGGAACTGGTCCCACTGATGTTCCCTGGATTCAACTTCGAACCTCTGCGCCAATCGATCCGAATGCGCCTTGGCCACCACCCTGAGCGGCTCCTCGGTTTGTTCAGCTTTCGGAACAAAATGGTCTCCGTGGATGCCAAAGTGCCTCAACTGCAGGCATCGGCACAAATCAATTCCCTCCAACAATCATGGTGAGCGGCGCGAACCTCCCGATGACGTTGATTGCTCATTGAATCCAACCGCTGCCTCGGGTTTGTTGCATTCTTTAGAGTCCGAGTGGGGCGCTGAGGACCGCCTGTGCGTTAATTCCAGCCATAAATTGTAGGTGGCAACGCCGCAGGGGAAGAGGTTGCTGAGCACCCCGACAGAATCGTTTTTGCCGAATATAAAATAAGCCAGGCACGCGAGGCTGCCCGCTACACTCATGATCCAAAATGCCACCGGTAGGGTCGGCCTCTTGGCCGCCCGCGAGGCCCACATCTGAACGCCCCAGCGGGCAGAGAACAAAAGCACACCTGTGTAACCGATTATCTTCCAACCAGTCACCTGCACTCCTAAAAATTCTATGAGGGTTTTATGCATATCTCGCCATGATCGGAAGACTCAATGAAATCGGGCACGCATGATGGGAACGTTCTCCAGTCACGTGAGAATGACCTGTGGATCTGAGCACTATCGGGAGACGAGAATAATTGTTTCACCTGCCGGAACATTGAACGATAGGATGAACATGTCAAGCAGTGGCGGGTGAGCCAACGCCGGCAAGAAGTGACGCAGGAAAGTGGGATCTGTAGGTTCCACCATAGTTATTTCGAAAATCTCCACGCGGAATGCGGGAACTTCACGCATCGTCTCACATTCGCAGCGGTGATCCTGCGTTTTTCCAAGGAACTGCCCGTGGCATACGGTGTGCTCAAATTGAGTAGAACCTGAATTGGTGAGGTAGCTATGAAACCTTCTTCACATCACGCATTTACTCTCATCGAACTGCTCATCGTTGTTGCTCTGATTGCTGGTCTGGCTGCGATGCTCTTGCCTGCGTTGTCTGCGGCCAAAAAAAGGAGCTTACGGGTCAGCACCAAAAATTCCGAGGTGCCGCTGAAAAAACAGGCGGCCGACCTTGGCACGCTCGCGTCGAATCCACCTTCACGAAATATGGCCACTGTGAAATCATTCGCGGCCACTGTCTCTCTCAAACCGAGTTTAAGTGTCGGAACAGTTCAGCCCGAATCCATTTATACGGCGCAAATCTCCGCGAAATTCGATGCTTTAAATACGGCCTCAGGGACCCAAGGAGAGTGCGAACTGGCATTGCCGCTTCCGCCACAAATTATTTCTCTGGGTGACCTTGTTGTTAGCATCAACGGGCAACCGAGTGAATCGGTCGAGATTCGAGAAGATAAATTAGTCTGGTTTGGGGTGTTGCCCAACAAATCTACACCGATTTCCATTAATTACTCTGCCACCGGCAAAGGACTTTATAATCTTCAGGTACCGCCCGGCGCCATCCTGGATACTTTTCATATCGACCTGACGGCGGTTGGTTCGGACGTTCGTATGCTGGAACTCTCGCTTCAACCAAACAAATATTCGCGTGCAAACGGCCAAACGGTTTATACGTGGGACTACAAGCACTTGCTGTTCGGCCGGCCGATTGCTCTGGATGTTCTGGGCATTGCACCGATAGATCGTTTAGGTGAACTGACCTGGCTTGGACCAGCAAGTGTCATCATTTTTGGAGTGGTGCTGGGTTTGGTTGCTCAAGCTTACCATGTGCGGAATTTTGATCGTTGGATGCTGTTGCTCATCCTTGGCACTTTTACTGGCGCGTATCCTCTGATGTATTTTGCCCAGGAATTTATACGGTTATCTGTGGCGATCGCCGTTACGGCTGCCATCGTCCTGGTGATCATCGCTATCCGTTCGGTGACCATCATGGGATCTCAATTGGCATTGTTTGGGATCGTTTGTCCAGCCACTGCTATTCTCTCGGTCACGCTTCTTGCTGCTTTGCATACGCGGCTCCAGGGACTTCTGATTACCGGGACTGGAATCACTCTCTTTATTGGAGCAATGGTGCTCATTCCACGATGCAAGATGGAACGGCGTTCAAGTGATGGATTGGCTGGAGCTCTTGCAACCGAGGCTTAAACACCTGATTCGCGCGATCATGAACTTCAAATCCCAACATAAACTCCGTCATCCTGCGCCTCTCCCGCCGTGCTTCGCAAAAGCGCTTCGTAGCGGCGAGTCCGATGAGAGAGCGAGGATTGTGATCCGATTGTGGAGCATCGAAACGTTTATGGTCCCAATTCGAGTTGAAAGAACGCGGCCTGCGTTGGAATTTGAACGAAAAAATTTACTGTCCATGCGTGCGCGCCGCCCGCCTTTGAAGATTCATCGCCTGAATGCGCGTGCGAAAAGGCGCCGAGGTTTCAGAGAACTTTAAACCTGAACGTAAGCCTCACGTGCGCTGCCAGCCATTCCCAGCTCCATTTTCGCCTTACGTATTCCAATTTCACTAATTGCACGAAGCGGATTCTACCGTTACGATTTCTGAAATAACTTTACGGCAATGTCGAGTTCCTACTCACAACTTCTCGATGCTACGATCCTGCACCTTGAGGACATGAAGGCGCGTGGTATTCAATTTGTTTCCGTGTCATCGGCGGCACTGAGCGATTTGAAAAAGTCTGCCCAACACCCTGCGCATAAAAAGTCGCCGTTACCCGGGTTTGCTGCCTCTCCTGCCGTGAATCCCTTAGGGGCGTCGATTCGTACCTTGAGTTCAGCAGTGGCTGTCCCAGCAGAAAACGTTGAATCAAAGAAAAGCGCGGCTCCCTCCGACCTGAATTTTAAAGATGCCGGGGCAATCGTTGCGCCCCCGCTTGATCCCGCCGCAAAGACTGCCGCTTTTGCCGAATTGCGGCAAAGGGCAATGGCATGTCTGAAATGTGAACATCTCGCCACTTCGCGTAAGAACGTGGCATTTGGGGTGGGCAACACCAATGCGGAATTGATGTTCGTTGGGGAAGCGCCAGGGGCCGACGAAGATGTTCAAGGGGAGCCGTTTGTCGGACGAGCGGGCCAACTGCTTACAAAAATAATCGAAACGATGGGTTTAACGCGCGATTCCGTGTACATCGCCAACATCTTGAAATGTCGCCCAGACACACCAGGACAGCCGACGGGCAATCGCAAACCGACCCTGGAAGAGATGCAAACCTGCATTCCTTTCCTGCACGAGCAAATTGATTTGATTCAACCCAAGGTGATTGTCGCACTGGGTGGCACCGCTGTTGAAGGTTTGCTGGGGAAAACGGCGGGCATCACCCGTTTGCGCGGAACCTGGCAAAGCTACCGTAACATCCCGCTCATGCCGACCTATCATCCGGCTTACTTGCTGCGCAACCAGGGGCCAATGGAAAAACGCCGAGTGTGGGAAGATATGTTGCAGGTAATGGAAAAGCTTGGAATGGCAATAAGCGAGAAACAACGAAATTTCTTCAACAAAGGAGCTTAGCAGGATGTTGAAAACGAAACTTCCCGCGTAGCCGCAGAGACGTGGCGGAGGCATCAGGCGATTCGCTTCCACCCTGCGGCGGTTATCTTTTCAAACAGCCTGCCTGCCCGCTGAGGAAACCGCCTTTGGCATCAGTTTTGTAACTTGCCAGTGACAGAATCGAGATTTTTGAAGGTTTCCTGAACTGAGATACTGAGTTTGGCACTCATCTCGTTTGTCGCGTTTTCCATGAGTTTACGGTTGACGATAGGCAGCCAATTCTGAGCGGCGACGTTGTTATTATAGTCCAGTCGTAAGGAGCGTTCAAGCCATGGTCTGGCAGCGGCAAAGTCACCGAGTTCAACGAAATGTTTTCCGATGTAAAACATCGTGTAATACCCGTTCGGGTCAAGTTGTTCGGCTTTTGAGAAGTAGGGTTGCGATTCACTTTGGCGCCCAGTCCAGTCCAGGCACCAGCCATACCGTAAATAGTTGTATCCATCCCACGGATTGAGCTTCATCCCGCGCTCGAACCATTCCATGGCGTTTGCTGCCAATTGCTTGTAATCTTCGTTCCCTTCCTGGCTTTGCCGGCAAAAAGCCTCTCCTATTTTGTAGGAAGTTTCGGAATTCTTAGGCTCAATAGCAAACGCCTTTTTCAGAACATCAACCTGTGCTGGAGAATAGGCATCAGGAAGCCGGCTATCGAACAAAGCTAACCAGTAGTTTTCGCGACAGCGCTTTGTCACTTGTTGTCCCATGTATAAAGCGCCTCCAAGGATTACCACAGTCATCAGCATCCTGGTCAGGCGACCGATGGAAAACCAATATGATTCAGTCGCAAAACGTAAATGACTGCTTAGCAACGCGATCAAAGTTACAGCAATCATTGCATTTGCAGGAATATGCATGTTGAAGTCCACACCGGAGTGAACAAAGATCGCAGTCAATCCGATTGTTCCGCCAAGCAGAAAGGCAAACTTGTTGCTGGTTTGTTTCCCACTCAGATCCGCGGCGGTATTTCGGACGGAACGCCAGGTTTTGACAATGCCCGCAGCAAGCAACGTCAAAGCAGAAGCAATCAGTATACCTCCTGCCACTCCCCAATCGGCCAGTGCATTTAGAAAATCATTGTGCACCCGGTCTGGCTGCAACTGGACCATCTCCGGCCGATGCTGCCGGAAACGATAATCAAAATGGGCAGGACCTGCCCCCCACCACAAATTATCCTGCCAGACCTTCACTGCCGGTTCCCACATGAAAAATCGCAAGTCATCGTCAATTTTGCCTTCGACCACTAACTTTTTATAGCGAGCCTGGAATGAGTAGTTCCTCGGCATGAAAACGACTGCCGCACCGACGATGAGCACCAGGAACAGTGCTCCGGACAATCGAAAGCTGCGTTGAAATAAAAGAGCGGTGAAAAAAACAAGCAAAGCGAATGCGGTGGCGATCCATGTGCCTCTTGAAACGGTCGCCGCAATCCCTGCCAAAATCGCAAACGAGGCGTAGGCCAGGAAAATTTTCGAGAGCGGCTTGAGTCGGCTGGCGATGCTGAATGCGAGCGCCAGCGGCAATAGCATCTCCAAAAAACCACCTAGATGATTCGGGCATATGTACGTTCCTGAAGCCCGATTCTCATATTGAGTGAATACATGCCAGACTCGGGTCGAATGGGCCAAAAATTGGTAAACCGCATAAAACGAAATCGTCATTGCCAGACACACGAGGGTCAGAGTGATGATCTGAATGTGCTCCTGACGGTGAAGATTATTGATGATAGTAAAGAACAGAAATGCGTAGACAAGGATCCGCAGAAGTTCCTGACGGGCCACGTATTCAATGTCCGCCGTGAGATACCGCGCAATCGCATACAATGCAAAAGCCAGCACCGCCCAGCAGATTTGCGGCCATAAAAGTTTCGGGCGCGGATTGAGCCATAGCCGAACTCCCCACAACAATAGCACGACCACGATAAGACATTCCGCCACCTGGAAAGTATCCACCAGCAAGAAGTCCAAAAAGAAACCTGCGGGCAATTGCGGACGTCCCCCAAAGGCCAAAGGAGTAAAAATCAGGATCGCCAGCACCAAACCCAGGATCCCGCGCTCCATCCATTTATCCAAGGCTGCGCGATTCATCAGTCTTTCACATTACAGCAAAAAACCAGACACAATGCACGCAAATAAGTTCCGATACGGAGTGCGCTCATCCTCGGAGCAGGAGGCCCGGGAGGAGAAGGAAATGAAGGCTACCAGGCGTTGTTGCCAAACAGGCTTGGTGTGATTAACCTAACACCTGCCCGCACCAGCGTTTAGGCTGGTACTGGCTTTGTTTTGCAATGAGCGCATCAAACGAAGTGCGGTTTGGGTTACACCTCAACAATCGATATCGTGCGCGCTTCTTTCTGCTTCTATGCGTGGCGAGCTATGCGGCTGCCGGGCAGACGCAAATCAGCACTGATAAGCCCTCAGGCTCACCCATGTGGTCCAGTCGTGAGCGGTTGCAAGCTATCCACGACGCGCGTATGGCTCTTGCCCAGGACCGCAAAATCCCTGCGGCTGTGCACGGGGTTTATTCAGACTTTCATGCGGCATTCGTCCCGTTACCGAAAGAAATCGACAAGCAGACACAACAAAAACTCCTTGCCGCAGCCCGCAAAACAGGGATTCAAGTCCTGGTACTGACCAGCCCCAAAAGTTCCACCTGGCATGGCTTAAAGGACGGCATCCTCGTTATTGCCGGGACCGAAAGTGATTCTGCTTCCTTGCTATTTGACGACAGCAACTCCTCGGACGGTAAGAAAAGTTCCAGCAATGGCGTGGGCCTTTTGCGGCAGATCCATCAAAGCTCAAAGCGCACGAATGACAGCTTTGTCTGCATGGAAATCTGCAATAGTCGTGTGGACGCGAAACTTGGCGGAGAAGGTGACGACGGACTGACTCGTCGTAAACTCGTGACAAACCTCCACGCCTTCCCCGAGGCATGTTTTGTGGAAGCCTCAGTTTATCCAAAAGATATCTTTTCCCAATGGGATCGAGCGATGCTGCAAAAGCCGGTGACAGGCATCGGTGTGAATGAAACCCCTTCCATTTCAATATTTAGAGATGTGGGTCTCGATCCTTTTGAAGAAGCAACCACCGATCCGTATGAGGTTAACTTCCGGAATCTGGTAACCCATATCCTGTCCCAGGAGCTGACGGAAATATCGATCCGAAACGCTTTGACCAATGGCCACGCCTTTGTGTCCTACGACTGGCTTTGCGACCCCACTGGGTTTTCCTTCGGAGCGGTAAATAATCTGGGTGTTTTTGGGCTGGGTGACCCGGCGCCAATGCTTGGAACAACTCGGGTTGCTGGAACCACTCCAGTACCAGCTAAACTCCGCTTGTTTCATCAGGGTACCGTTGTTCAGGAAACCTTCGGGACTAACCTGACCTTTCAGGCAAAAGAACCGGGTCCCTACCGGCTTGAGGCCTGGCTAAGCGTAGCTGGAAAAGAACGACCGTGGATCTATTCCAATCCGGTTTACTTGAACACGCCGGCGCCTTCCGAAGTTCAGCGTCCACCCTCCACGCTAAGCGAGGGAGTGAAAGTAGACAAAAATCTGAGTTATCGTGAAGGTGCCGAGGAGGACAGTGGAAAGCACAAACTCGATATTTATCGCCGCAAGGAAGTAAGCGGAGCGCCGGTATTGTTTTTCATTCACGGAGGCTCATGGAAAAGTGGTGATCGCTCCCTTTACGGAGCACTGGGCAACCGCTACTCACGAGCGGGTGTTGTGACGGTGGTGCCCAGTTATCGGCTCGCGCCCAAGCACCCGCATCCGGCGCAGATCGAAGATGTGGCAGCAGCTTTTGCCTGGACCGTTCAACATGTGTCGGAATACGGCGGCGATACAAACCATATGTATGTTGCCGGCCATTCGGCTGGCGGTCATCTGGCTGCCTTGTTAGCCTTGGACCAAACTTATCTTGCGGTCCACAACCTTTCTCCAAAACTCATTCACGGAGTAATTGCCCTTAGCGGTGTCTACAATTTCACAATCGGCGAAAGTCAGGAATCAGTCTTTGGAAAGAATCCAGAAAGTCGCCGCAACGCATCTCCTCTGTTTCATGTTAAAGCGGGCGCGCCACCGTTTCTGGTGACATTTTGCGAATGGGATTACTTCAGTCTACCGGCCCAGGCTCGACAGTTCCATAGGGCTTTGCAAAATGCAGGGGTTTCCTCTGAGTTGGTTTTCATCCCGCGCGAAAGCCACATTTCCGAGATTGTGAATGTGTGGCGGGAAAGTGATTCGACTGTGGCGGCGGCCTTGAAGTTTATGAAATAGCGCTCAAGCGGCCAATTTGAGCTTGAGGCCAATGCGAATTTTGCGAGTAGCAACGCACAGCCTTACGGAACACCTGGCTGAGAGGAAAGGCAGTTTGTGATTGCATCCCGCAGTGCATTTATCTCAAACGGTTTGCCAAGCAGAAGGTCGATGACCGTCAACGCGCGTTCGCGCCGAAGTTTTTCAGGGTACGCTGTCAGCATCATGACCCTCTGGGCTGGCGCGCGCGTTTTGATTGCCTCCGCAAGTTTGTCCCCAGTCATTGCCGGCATAAAAAAATCGGTGATGACGACATCAAATTTGCCTGGTTCGAACAGGTCCAAAGCTTGGGCAGCGCTGCTGGCACTGTCGACACGGTGACCATCAAGCTGCAAAATCATCCGTACCGTGTCACAAATGAGCGGCTCATCATCCACCACCAGAATGTGTTTCTTTCCTGCGATACGAGCAGTCATACGGTGCTAAGAAGCACGATTCAGGCCAACGGCATGAGCCCCATAACGGAACAAATAGCGGATGGGTGCGCCCCCAAGTATGCGCTTACGGATAGGGAGTTGCATTGAATCGAAATGCCAAGCACAATCAACAACTAATTGTGAAAAGAATTAGATTCGCTCTGAGTCTCTTGGCATTAACCGCTCTCTGCGGATGCGCGCATCAGTATGTAATCACACTGGACAATGGCCGGCAGATCACCACGGCTAGCAAGCCGAAGTTGCGGGGTGAGCGATATGTTTTCAAGGATGCTAGCGGTAAACAAGTCTTTATGAGCGCAAACCGGGTGCGTGAAATTGCTCCTGCCTCAATGGTAAACGAATCAAAGCAAATGTTTAATTCACCGCCTGGCGGCAAGTAAGCAATCGCTCCACATATTTTCCAATCAAGTCCACCTCCAGATTTACTGCATCACCGATTTCGCGCTGCCCAAAAGTAGTCAGTTTGAATGTGTGCGGGATAATCCAAACATCGAAGTTGTTCTTTTGGACATTTGCAACTGTTAGGCTCACGCCGTCCACTGCGATCGACCCTTTTTTGATGATATACCGCATGAGCTCAGGTGCCGCAGCAACTTGCAATCGGTAATCCTTGCCTTCGCGTTCCCAGGAAGTAATTTTGCCAAGACCATCGATGTGACCGGTGACAAAATGCCCGCCGAAACGGCCGTCCGCCCGCAAAGAGCGCTCGAGGTTTACTTTAGAACCGGGGTTGGCGAATTGTAAGTTGGTTCGGTTCCACGTTTCCTTTAGCAAATCAAACTGTAAGAGCCTTTTATTGGCACGGGTAGACACCTTCACCACCGTCAGACAGCAGCCATTAACTGCAAGACTGTCGCCGATTTTCAATCCCCGCGCACATGCCTTTGCCTGGATCAACAGTTGACACGAATCCTCGCCTGGCTTGATTAGTTGTACTGTGCCGCTTTCTTCGACGATGCCTGTGAACATGGCGGGAGCAGTTTAAAACACCAGCACTGGGATCCCAAGTAAAAGGGAGCACCTGATTTGTTTCGCCAGGTTGAACTTATTTCGGAGTTTCGGTAGTTGAAATCCGAGACACTCGGGCCTCCAATAATAAGTCCGGACCGATTTTACGCCATTTGACTTCGGTCAAGCCCAATGCATCGTTCCGCGTGTGCATTCCTTCACCACCAGCTCCCGGGAAAGAATGGCGGCCGCCCAGCACTTTTGGGGCATAAAAAAAGGCAATGCGTTGGGTCAAACCGAGCTCGAGGAATGAAGCATTGACTTCGCCTCCTCCTTCGACAAGCAAGCTGGTCACATTTTCGCTGCCGAGAATTTTAAGGAGTGAAGGCAGCTTGAGTTTAGGGCGCAACCTGGTCGAATCTGCCTCAGTTCCCAGGAAGATGATGCGTACTCCGCGTTTTTGCAGAGCCGAAACGCGAGACTTAGGGGCCCTTTTGCACACCACGATGGTCGTGCGTTCTATTCCTTCGTTCAGAATCTTTGCCTCGGGAGGGATGCGCGCCATGGAATCCAGAATAATTCGGCGCGGTTGCCTTCGAATCAGGGCTCCCGGCCTCAGCTTTCCATTGCTTAAATTTCGGATCGTCAAGCTTGGATCGTCTGCCAAAATGGTATTGATGCCAACGAGAATGGCGTCCGCTCCAGCTCGTAATTTCATGCCGTAAGCCCGTGCCGCTTCACTTGTGATCCATTTAGATTCTCCAGAAGCAGCAGCGATTTTGCCATCCAATGTCATGGCCGCTTTCACGGTCACCAGCGGCTGGCGATGCAAGATCCAATGATGGAACGCCTGATTAAGAACGTCGCATTCTTTTTTTAGCACATCAGCGGAGACCTCGATTCCGGCTTGCGTTAACATCCGGAATCCGCGTCCAGAATGTCGAGGGTTGGGGTCTGAACTGCCCGCGACTACTTTGCTGACTTGAGAGGAAATAATTGCATCGGTGCACGGAGGGGTCCGTCCATAAGTGCAGCAGGGCTCCAGGCTCACGTAAAGCGTTGCGCCTTTTGTCGCATGGCCTCTCCTTTGCGCATCACGAATTGCCTCGATTTCGGCATGGGGCTCCCCAGCAGCACGATGCCACCCGGTTCCAATTATTTTACCATGTTTGACAAGCACCGCTCCCACCATCGGATTAGGTGAAGTCAGGCCGTACCCTCGCTTTGCCAAACGCAATGCTAAACGGCTGAACCGGATATCGTCTTTGGTTGAAAAAAGTTTTTTGTTCACTGCCAAAGATCCTTTGGCAGTGTTGAACCATTTGATGGCATCAAATGCATGAAAGAGCCAAGCTCAATCGGCAAACAATGCCTCTGCAAATTGTTTTGCGTCGAAAGGTTGAAGATCATCCGGCTGCTCGCCTAATCCAACAAACTTTATGGGCAATCCCAGTTCCTTCTGAATAGCGACAACCATACCTCCTTTGCTGGTACCGTCCAGTTTTGTAACTACCAGGCCGGTAAGCGGGACAGTTTTGTTAAATTCACGAGCTTGATTGAGCGCATTCATGCCCGTCGTCGCATCCAGCACGAGCAAGACTTCATGCGGCGCCCCGGGAGCCCGCTTGCCGATCACCCGGTGCACCTTTTGCAATTCCTCCATAAGATTTTGTTTGGTGTGCAAGCGCCCGGCTGTATCAATGACTAAATAATCGATTTGGCGGGCCTGGGCGGCCGCGACTGCGTCATGAGCAACTGCTGCCGCATCTGCCCCGTAAGCGCCTGCTATCACGTCCACGTCTACACGCCGGCCCCAAAGCTTGAGCTGTTCGATTGCAGCGGCGCGGAATGTATCACAGGCCGCCAGCAACGCGGTTTGGCCTCGTGCTTGGACCCAGTGTGCCAGCTTCGCCGCCGTGGTGGTTTTGCCGGAGCCATTCACTCCCACAACAGAAATCACCGTAGGGCCTGTTGGCACACGAACCAGTTCCGCTTGTTGATTCGAAAAGATGTTTCCCACCTCCCTTTCTGCAATTGCAAATAACGTCAGAGTTTCGCGACCCTGCGTTTCATATTCCCTTTTCACAGCCGCGATGATTTGATTGGTCATTAGCATTCCCAGATCAGCGCCGATCAGCGCGGCTTCCAGTTCTTCAATCCCGCCGGAGTCAAGGCGGGGAGACCGGGTGACCACTCTGCGTATTTCGTGTGAAAGTTTTTGGTGAGTTTTTTGAAGACCCGCTTTGAATTTTGCAAATAATCCGGTCATGAAAACCTGGTAGAACTTGTGCTGGGCTCCTTGATTACGAATCAGGAGGTAGTCGGCACGCCCAGTGTGCGATTTCGCTCTTGCGCGCGCTCCGATAATTTTCGGACGTGGTGCAAAGGCAGTTTGACAGAACCAATCAGCGGGCGGCCTTTGCTTGTGCCGTGGCAATCGGATCCACCGGTGATGAGCAACCGAAATCGGTCTGCAATGCTTAAGTAATGTTCGGAAGTAGCGGTTGAGTGCTTGGTATGGAAGCATTCAATTCCATCGAGTCCTGCCTCAACCATGCCTGGGATTACTTCATCACATCGATTCAATCCTGGATGCGCCAGGACCGCAACGCCTCCGGCCTTGTGCACCAGGTCAATTGCGTCGGCTGCCGAAATTTTGAACTTCGGAACCCAAGCCGGCCGGTTCTTCTTCAGAAAGCGTTCGAATGCTTCATCCAGGCTGGAGCAAAGTCCTGCCTGAACCAGGGCCCGAGCGACATGTGGTCGGCCTGGAGAACGGCACTTCGCCAGTTCAAACACTGCTTCCGCCTCAAGCGGAATACGGTTTTGATTTAACCGGGCCACCATCTCGCGAATCCTGTTCTGACGCACATTCTGAAATTGAGTTACTTCAGTCAGCAATTCCTGGTTTTGCGTATTGACGCAATAACCGAGTATGTGAAGCTCGTGGCCGTCCTGCTCGGCCGTTAATTCAGTGCCGGGAATAAATTCGATTCCCGCTTCCTTGCATGCCACCCCACACCGGGCGCACCCTTCGACCGTATCATGATCAGTAAGGGCCAAAGCCGCCAGTCCGTGCCGCCGCGCCTGGTTGACCAATTCCTCTGGCGAATAGGTTCCATCCGAAAACTGGGTGTGTAAATGGAGGTCGGCGTAGCTCATGCTCATGATTTCACTTCGCGCGCAGGACGCATCAGCTCTCCCTTTACCTTGTCCAAAATCCCGTTTACAAATTTGCCGCTGTCCTGAGTGGAAAACTTTTTCGCTATATCTACAGCTTCATTGATACTCACCACAGGAGGAATATCGTCCCGATGCATCATTTCGTAAATCGCCAGGCGCAAAATATTTCTGTCGACAGCAGCGATCCGGTGCAGTTCCCAGTTTCGGGCGTGCCGGCTGATAATTTCATCGGCCTCCTGCCGGTGTTCAAGCGCTCCGCGGATCAGAGGCTCAGCAAACAAACGCACCGCAGCCTCGTCAGCCGTCACGGGGGGCAATTCGACAGGTTGACCCCAAGTGGCTGCCCCTTTGTCCTCGGCAATCGCAGCTCCCCGCTGGGTTTCCCAAAAGTGCTCCAAAGCCCCATCTAAATCCTGCGGTGGGTTGATATCGTTCTGAAATAAAAACTGAACAGCGCGTTCACGCGCTTCACGTCGCTTTCCCATACCCAAACATGCCGTAGAAAAACCGATCGTGAAACTCAAATTTTTGAATCGGCAGGATTATATTCTCCGGTTAAGATGCTATGTTGGCTCCAAATCTCGTTAACTTCGGGTTTTCAGATTGTTTTGTTTTCAACCTGTCCTACCATTGGGGTCGATTGACTATAGAAATGGAAACTATCTCCCCTGATGCTCTCATGCGCTGTGATGGCCGCGAGCCGGCACAACTCCGCCCTATACAGTTTCAAATAGGTATTGCTCCGTATGCAACAGGCTCCGCCCTGGTGTCCTGGGGCAATACTCGCGTCATTTGCGGGGTCACCGTCGAGGAATCTGTCCCGCGTTGGATGAAAGAGCAAAACGTATCCGGTGGCTGGATCACCGCCGAATATTCGATGTTGCCTTATTCCACACTCCAAAGAAAACAGCGCGATATTACCCGGGGAAAACTTGATGGGCGTTCTCAGGAGATTCAACGGCTGATTGGGCGGGCGATGCGGGCGGCACTGGATCTGGAAAAACTGGGGCCACGAACCATTTGGGTCGACTGCGACGTTCTACAAGCAGATGGAGGAACACGAACTGCCGCAATCACAGGGGCTTATGTAGCCCTGTCAGTTGCGATGACAAGCTTAATTACCCAGGGTAAGTTAGCTCAGAACCCGCTGCTTCATCCGGTAGCGGCCGTAAGCGTGGGTATCGTGAACCAAAAGGCACTGCTCGATTTGTGCTATGAAGAGGACGCCGCCGCATCGGTCGATCTAAATCTTATCATGAATGCAGCCGGGGAGTTCATTGAATTGCAAGGAAGCGGCGAGGAATCAACCTTTACCGAAGCTCAGTTGGCGGATTTGTTAGTTTTGGGAAAAACCGGCATCCGCTCTCTTTTGGCAGCGCAACAGGCGGCTCTGAGCCAGAACGGTTGTTCCTAGCGGTTTCCGTGGGAGCGCCCGTTTCGGGACAAAGCTATGAAAAAGGCCCAAAGCTCTGCTGCGTGGACCGGTTGCGTGCCTCTGGGAGGACCGTATGCAGGTTCCCTGCATTGCCAACCCATTCTTCTCGTGTGACCCCCCGGCGGCTTTGGCAGGTATCAGTGACGACTTCACCCGTGGCGGAGGAAACGGTGACGGACTTGCTTGAGCAAATATTTAGCCGGCGTGCGAGCTCTTACACTGACGCACTTACACTCCAAACCACAGTAACAGTTTACCTGGAGCATAAGCCAGAGAAGGACGCCCTTGAGTTGCGCAACGTTCGCACGGGTCTCAAGCGGATCATTGAAGCCTATCCAGAAATGAGAAGTTGTAAACTCGAGCTGACGAAACTGGTCCGAAAAGATTGGGTCGATTCGTGGAAAAAGCATTTCAAAGCCATTGAGTTCGGCTCTGCTCTGTTAGTTCTGCCAAGTTGGAGCAAACGGCGTGTCCGTAAAGAACAGGCATTGGTGCGGATCGATCCAGGCTTGGCCTTTGGCACCGGCCAGCATCCGACGACTCACTTCTGTTTATCACAATTGGTTTCAAGGCGGGATCTCAAAAAGCGCCAATCTTTTCTCGATCTCGGCACTGGTTCCGGAATTTTGGCGATTGCCGCAGTCAAGTTGGGCTATCGCCCAGTTGAGGCGATCGATCTCGATCCGACGGCAATAAAGGTTTCAAGACTCAACGCACGCCGCAACCGTGTGGAGCGCGCCATACGTTTTCAGCAAAAGGATGTCACCAAACTCTCGTTGCAGAATCCTGCCCGATACGACCTGATTTGCGCCAATCTCATTGCGGACTTGCTTATGACGGAACCTCAGCGTATCACCAATCGACTCAAGCCTGACGGGGCTCTTGTCCTTTCAGGAATTCTTACTCGCGAATTTTCTCAAATTCAGGAGCATTACCATCATGCAGGTTTGAGATTACTTTCAAGAGTCACTGCAAGGGAATGGTCCTCCGGGTGCTTCGCGTTTTCACCAAAGTAGGGCATGCGTCTCGCCTGCCTCCCCGTTGATGGTCCGCAAAACCGGCAACGAAGATTTTTAGTCTGCCAGATCGGCCATTGGTAATGGGCAGCAAAATCTGCGCTACCAGGGCTTCGGATGTTCGTGCCGAACCTAGAAAAGTGAGAGCTGGACTATACACGCTCAAGTTTTTGATTGAATGTTTTTCCGCAATATGCGTCTTATAAGAAGTCGCTTGAAGCAGCCGATGTACATTCGATTGCTTAAAAAGGGCACTTCCACGAATGCCCTCGGTAGGCTTCGCGTCTCTCCCAACCTGAAATAAAGGAACTAACCTATGACCAAATCATTGGAAGTCATCAGCGAGGCAGTTCGTAACCCTAAACACCCGTTCCGAAAAGTGGATAATCAACCAAAAAAGACGTTAAAACATCGCTACGAACGGAGAAAGATCAAAGAATACCTGCACTTAGGGGAGTGGGACGCAGGTGAAGCAATAACTGTATAAAGTTTGTTTGGAATTGGAAACCAGAAAGCCGCGCCCAGCGCGGCTTTCTTATTATTGGCAGTCAGGACACAAACCAAAGAACTCCAATTTATGAGTGACTGATTTGAAGCCGTTACGCACTGCAATTCGCTGTTCCAACTCAGTCATCGAGCATTCATCCAGTTCAACAATTTCTGCACATCGAATACACACCAGGTGATGGTGATGTCCGTCGTCCCCTTCCTCGAGCAACTCGAACCTGGCTGTGCCATCGCCAAAATCAAAGCGCTTCACCATTCCTGTTTTTTCCAATACTCGTATCGAACGATACACGGTTGCCAGATCGCACTCATTTTTAGGCAGCGCTGAAAAGATCTCCTTAGCGCTCATGGGATGCGCTTGACGGCGCAGCAGGTTTAGCACTGCGTGCCGTGGACCAGTGAGTTTGTGCGATTGCCTCCGTAATCGCTCCGCCAGGTTGGGCATTGGAGGATGGCACGCAGCGTGTCCACGCGTGTGGCGGTTGGCACCCATAATTAAAAGTGCAGCGATAAACTTAAAATGGCAAGCAGAGTGCCTAAAACGATCGCCCCCAACTTGGCCAGATTGAATCGATGGATATCGCTGCTCTCGAAAAGTATGGTGGTGGAGATATGCATGAAAATGCCAATAACAAAAGCCATCAATTCGCGGGTGTGGGCAGCCAAACCTGTATGCGCACTGACTGACATCCCCAAAGGCGCCATTGCCGCAAACAATGCCAGCAGTCCCAGTGCCGCCGATCGTTTTATGCCACTATGCAGCAACATTCCCAACAAAGCGATTGAGACTGGATAATTATGCAGCACAATGCTCCACAGCAGCAGTCGGCGAGAGGATGGATCAAAATGTGTCCGTGCATCCCCCAGAGCGGATGCTTCGATGAGGGCGTGAAGACAAAGTCCTGCCAGCACACCGACTGGGAGTCGACCGGGAAGGTGGTGCGCATGTCCATGCTCAACGCCTAGAGAAATTACGTCCAGCGCGATTTGGGTGAAGAAACCGCTTAGAATCAATATCCCAATCTTAAGATTGTCTCTGTGGATTATCCCATCATGGGGTTGGTAAAGTTCCGGCAGAAGATGCAGTACCGTCAGACACAGAAGATAGGCTCCGGTAAAGGCGTTAAGCAGTTTGATGTGACGGGGTTCATAAAGTTTGAACAGGAAAACGCTGGCAGCACCGAGCAGGATGGTTGAGAGCAAAAGGAAATAGTCCATGCCTTAGGCTCCTTTCAAGCCCCAAAATAGGGCAGGCGTCTGGCCTGCCTCGTGCGGATTTATACTCCCACTGCGCGCTGAAAAAAGTTGTAACGCTGAAAACAGGACTATGAAATGGGGAAGGGACGAGGAGTGAAAAGGATTTTTTGAAAAGGATGTGACTGAATCCTGCGCCGGTGTTTTCCAATTGCAAATCGTTTGCATTTGCGCCCCATGAAAAACCCCGCGCCTGTCAGGTCGCGGGGCGAAAGGAACCGGCTATTTCATCAAGAGCATCTGACGAGCCCGTTTGATCGCGCGATTGAGCCGGCGCTGATAATGCGCCGGCAAACCGGTATACTTCCGCGGAAGAATTCTGCCCTGGTCTGTCACAAACTGGCGCAGCAGATTGATGTTTTTGAAATCCAGGGTATCGGCGGTAAAATCAACCTTAGGCTTGGGCCGTGGAGTACGCATTTCGACGACGGAACCGCGTGA
>JADMIO010482444.1_pt1 | contig 25060 bp, 18 predicted proteins | sample 8958161 | NCBI WGS metagenome assembly JADMIO01 (sample SAMN16585339, study PRJNA669376) | soil metagenome | isolation source: Crop rotation soil | place: USA: Cullars Rotation, Alabama | collected 2011
CTCGCGAAGAACTGTACCGCCGCGTCTGGCGGGCGCGCGACTACGCGGAAGCGATGTATGCGGAGCGAGTCAGTCTTTCGGATCTGGCACGCGCCGCTTGTTTGTCGCCTAATCATCTGCTTCGCACTTTTCGCGAGGCTTTCGGCCAAACGCCTCACCAGTTCCTGACACAATGCCGGTTGGACCGCGCGAAACAATTGCTGGAGGCAACTGACTTGCCGGTGACTGAAATTTGCTTCTCGGTCGGCTTTGAAAGTCTCGGGTCCTTCGGCACCCTCTTTCGGAGATGCCATGGCCGGACGCCTGCGGAGTGCCGAAAAAAAGTGACCTCTCACTAATGGGCGCAACTGCCACGGGCGCTGGACGCGCGCGGCTCTCGCAGCGCGAGAAGCGCTACCAGGTGGCGGCTGTCGCGCTTGCGACAGCCCGCCCGAGTGCAGCGGGCGCTTCTCGCTCCGAAATTGAGGCACGAGCGAAAAAGTGATTTTCGAGAAGCCACTTTCCACGGTATCAGGCAATGATCGCTCATGCATGAAAAGTTCATTGCACGATTAGGCGCGCTGGCAGCAGCGCTGCTTGTCGCATGTCACACCATGAATCCTATGAAAGATACTGAACAACTTGCTGGCGTCTGGAGTTGCGTCGCCGCGACTGTGGATGGCAAACCGCTTCCCGTTGAAACGGCGCGTCTGCTTAAGCTGACGTTTTCAGGCAATCACTACAAAACTGAGAAAGGCGATCAGGTGCTTTTCGATAGCACCTACATCGTCAAGCCATCCGCCACTCCGAAAGAGATTAGCATTGTCGGGACGGAAGGAGAACTTGCTGGAAAGGAGGCGCAGGGAATCTATTCACTGGAAGGTGATACTTTAACGATCTGTCACACCATGCCTGGAGAGCCGCGGCCACCTCGGTTCGAAAGCGCCGCGGGTTCCAAAGCATATTTGGTCGTCTGGCAGAGAGTTCGATAATTCGCCAATAGCCTACTGCTTGCGCAAGCGATAAAATGCGCTGCGCCCGTCTGGATTCAGCAGCGCCTTGAATGCGTTGTTTTCGACCGGCCAGGTTCCTCCGACCGCGCTCCATTTCGCCGCGCTTTCCAGCGAGAGCGCCGACTCAAGAGCGTAATCGCCCAATCCCGCGGGCCAGCTCAGGAGAACCTGGTTGCCTGAACGGATTGCGGTGAGGCGCGCCGTAAGCACGCCGGTTCCGGAAAGAGTGATTGAACTGTTCGCATTCGCGGCATCGGAGCTTTGAATCGTGAGAATGGCACTTTGTTCTCCGCCCTCCCGCGGAACGAATTGAATTTCGATGGTCTGCCCGGACCGGGGCGGAATGGCAAAATTCGCCGGGGCCACCGGCACGAATTGATCGTCGCTGCTCGCGATGGAATTGAGCAGGAGCGGCGCGTTCCCGGCGTTCCGTATGAGAACACTCAATTGCCGCGTTTCACCCATGCGAACGGAACCAAAATCCAGGCGTGAGTTCGACAGTTCCAAGCGCGGGACGCTCTGGTCGCGCACAATTACACGCAGAGATGAATTTCCACGCAGGCCCTGGGAATCTGTAACTGCGGCGGTAATAATATTGGTGCCAATCGGCAGATTCGTGACGAGCGTGGTTCCCGTACCTAACAAACCCAGGCGATCGGAGGACCACTCCACCGGCGCATTGGCTTTCATCCCATCTTCCGGGTCATCAAAGCTTCCTTCCAGGCTCACAGCTTCTCCACTCAAAAACTCTGTTTGATCAATCGGAGCAAAAATTGCGACCCGCGGTGGGCGGTTGGACAAAACGAATGGACGAGAGTCGATCATGCTCGCGCGCGTGCCGTCGGTCGCCACCAACGTTAAAATCGGTGACGACCCAGATGGGACGTTATCTGTGTTCCACAAATAATTGGTCGCCGACGTTTCGAGCACCAGCGGGATCTGGAGTTTTCCGTCTGGCGAATAATACAGGGAATAGGTCAGAGCATCTCCGTCCGGATCAGTCCCGGTCCAGGCAACATCCTTCTGACCGGTGAGGGTTTGGCCTGCAAAATCGCTGATAAATGAAACGGCAGGCGGCTGCGTGCTGATTATTCGCGAGGCCAGCACGCCTGCGGCCGATCTCAGGCGCACTTCACGAGCATCGCCGGGAAATGGCAGAGCGAAGCTGAACGAAGCCGAATCCAACTCGAACTCGGTGTCGTACGCCCGAAACACTGGATCGAATCCGAGGCTCTCCAGCACGACCGAATTCGCACCGAGAATCTGAATCATCAGAGTGTTGCCAGTGGAGGCACTCGCGAGATTCTTTCCGCTCAGCGTGTAGCAGTTTCCAAAGCGGGCAGTTCCGTCTTTGCCGACGCTGCCTTGCACGATCAGATAAGTTTCCGCGGCCAGATCGTGCAGCAAAGGTGTTGGGACCGCCGGCGGAGGCATTTTCGATTTCAAGTAGCTCCAGGTTTCGTAATCAATCCACTTGCAACCGTAGAAGCTTACAGGGCAGCCGCCGCCCATGAATTCGAGAAATGTCTTGCCAGGCGAATCGGCAAACCGGTGTGCCCACCAACTGAAGCTGCCGTCCTGCACGATATTCGATTCGGTCGCGTCCGCGCGTCGCGGATTGGTCGCGGAGCGAACCGCAACCACGTTTCTGTATGTATCGCCGAGGCCAAAGCTATGCCCGAGTTCATGCGCCATAATCCCGCAGGGAAAATCGATCGTCTCGCCTGAACACACGTCTGAATTGATCATCGCGACCGAGTTCACTGTCAGTCCGTAGGCAATCACTCGATCCGCGCCGAGCGGGAAGTAGCTGAAGAAATTGTTATCCACGCAATACACCCAGGCCTTTACATCCGCGCCACGCGCGCGATTTAGCCAGAACCACGCCTCACTGAATTCCGGCTTGTTGAACGGCAGATTGTCGAGTTCCTCGTCGTCACGCGCAACGAATCGAAAAGAACTCTCGGTCACCGGATACACCATATGCAGGTACTGTTTTGCCCGGGTAATACCGTCCTCTTTTGGAAACTGCGTTTCGCCAATCGCCGGATTTTTCAGACGAGCGCGAGAGACCCAGATCGAAACCGGTTTTGGACTGGCAAACGTCAAAGCCCCGAGCGTTTCCGAGTCATTCGAGGCATCGCGGTCCGCGTAAACATTGTCCAACTTTGCTTCAATCGTGAGTTGTGGATGGTTCGCGGCCAAAACATGATTCAGGCTCGCGTCACCGGTGAATCTGTTTTCCAGTCTCGGATCAAATACGAACGGTTTTTCGGGCACGTTGGAGGAGCCAAATGCGCCGCGATCCAGCTTGAGCGGGTAACCGGCCAGAACTTTGCCGCTCTCATCCTTAACGGTGAGCGTGGCGGTTATGCCCTGGATATTCAGGTAACTGTTGAATTCGCCCCGATTTGCCTCGACGAAAACGCGCACCAATAGATCGCGCCCGAGAATAAAACCATCACCAGTGGGTTGCACCACTCCTTGCTGCGCTTCGATCCGGTCGATCCGGAGGTCCACCGGCGATTTGACTTCGATTTCCTTGCTGCTGAACGCGCTGGCCGAGCCCGCGCCGGCTGGTTCGACCGCCGCACGCACAATCGCCTTTCCGCCAAGAGCCGTTTCTGGAGTAATCGGCACGGTTGGACTGAATTCTTTTTCGGGTGTTCTCAGTAACACCGTCTGTACCCCGTTCAGGATCGGGAGCAAAAGCGTCTTTCCCGAATCGCTTCCGGCAATCAGGATTCCGATTCCATTGGTGCTTTCGGGGGTAATACTCACCCGCACATTGCCGGAAAACCCGGTGTCCAATTTTCCGTCTGCTTTGAGAACGCTGATTTTCAGTTCTTCGCTCTCTCCGGCGATAACAGAAGAACGCACGCTTTCAACGGTTACTTTATTCGCCCCGGTCCCGACGTGGAAAACAGCGGTGACGGGCGGCGGTGAAACAAAACTGTTCGGGCTGCCGGGATACTGCTCGAAAGTGATCTGGCCGGTGTGATCGCCTGGTTTGAGCTGCGGGAAGCCGATCGGAAAGGTGGAACCGATCACCCGAAGGGTTTTTGTCTCTTTAGGATTGATCAAGTCACTTTTCGGGTTGGTGCCCAGCCAGCCATCGGCACTGGTCGCGACCGCGCTATAAATCAGCGGCGCCGAGCCTTCATTCTTCAGGGTGAGCGCGGTTTGCGGCACAAAAGAGTCATCGAACAATTCCAATGTTGCGGGCGAGACTGTCAGCCGGGGCGTGCCGGTGTATTTGAAATTCACCAGGAACGTTTTGGAGGTCTCGTTCCAGGCGTTTCCGTTCAGCGTCACGGTGGCGGTATAGTCACCCGGCGTAAGCCCCGCGCTATCTACCGAAATGTCGATCGGTTGTTTGGCCTGACCATCCAATGTGCCCTTCGACGCACTTAACTTGAGCCAGGTGCCGCCCGCCGGAGTGGTCTTGATCGTGCTGGTCCAATTCAGGGGCAGAGCACCGGTATTGGTCAAGGTAATCGACTGCGCCGCCGGCAAAGGATCGCCGTCCTTATGCGCGAAGGAATGTGTCGCCTGAGATACAGCCATCTCGGGCTTGCGCCTGGATTTGTAATACACACGGATGTTCATGTTCGCGCTGGTGCCGAGAAAAATGGCGGAACCCCCCGAGCCTCCATCGCCAGCAATCGCGTTCACGAAACAGGTCACCGCTTGTTCGCTTTGCAGCGGGTCATTTTGGGCGAACAGAACGTTCAGCGATTTCATATCGCAAGTTCGAGTGAGCGAAACGGCGTGCGTGCCCACTTCAACCGGCGGTCCGGTATTAACAACGCTGGGGCCAACAATCGGACATGCAGTCGGCTGCAAACTTCCCATTGTGATCCGCGCCGCGCCGTAGCTCACACCCTCCGCCGCGCGGGTCCAACTCCCGTCAAACTGCATGGAAGCGCGCATTGGCGTGAGAAACAGTCCCGAAACATCGCGGTCCGGCGTCACCGCGGGAAAATCGAATTTGATGCTGCCGTCCAGCCGCGGCTGAACGGGTGGTTGCCCCGGGATGTGGATGCCGAACGTCTGCCCGTTTGGGAAAGTGGAATCTTTGATGTCAAACGTCGCGGTGGGCGCGAGGACATTCGTAGTGATGATGCTTCCGAAGCTGCTGCCGACCGTTTCAACGATGATCTCAACGCGGTCGAGCACACCGGGTGAAAACGGATATTCGAATGCGAAATTGTCAGGCAACGCGAAAAAGAAAAAAACGAAAAACCAATAGCGAAGGAGGCGCATCGCCGAAGAGTAAAATACTTAAGATGAATTTCAAGAACTCTGATGCGATTACGTCGCATTATCCAACGCGGCCCGCTCACGTGGGAGCGACGTACACATCTTCCTCCTTAAGGTGTTCAACGATCATATCAATCGTACGATCGATTGACCCTTTGTTCTCCTTCACCACCCGCAAAGCGTTTTGACCGAGCCGCTCTCGCCGCTGTGAATCCATCAGGAGATCGCGCAATGCCCGTTCCAAGCCTTTCTCATCGGGCACTTGAATCGCGGCATCGTTTCGAAGAAACGCTTCCGTGATGCTCGCGAAGTTCTGCATGTTCGGCCCGAAAATCACTGGCTTGCCCAGCGCCGCCGGTTCAATCGGATTTTGGCCGCCCTCACCGGTTAGGCTCTTTCCAACAAAGATCACACTTGCCACTCGGTAAAAATCGCGCAGTTCGCCGGTGGTGTTCACCAGCAGGCAACCAATCTCTCCGGGGCGAAATGCGGTGTCGCCGCTGATTTCCGTCCGATAGACCATCTTCAACCCTGCTGATTGGACGTCCGTGCCTGCCTCTTTTCCCCGCTCCATGTGGCGCGGCACGACGATCAGGAAGAGGTCCGGCTGTTCTTTGCGCAACTTCTGAAAGACTCGAGCCAGGATCGCTTCTTCACCCGCGTGGGTGCTTCCGCCGACGATCACCTGAGCACTCGCCGGGACCGCAAGTTTCTTGAGCAAAGTCGGCACATCAATCGTCGGCTTTTCGGTGATGACCGCACCATCGAACTTCAAATTGCCAACCACCCTCACCGCCTCCGGACGCGCGCCAAGCTTGATCAGCCGCTGCCGGTCCTGATCGTTCTGTACTCCGACCCCGGCGAACGAGCGAAAGAGCGCGCGGAACAGGAATCCAAAACGCCTGTAGCCGCGATAGGACCGGTCCGATAGACGGGCATTCACGAGGAAAATTGGAATTCGACGCGAACGCGCCGTCCAAAGAAAATTCGGCCAAATCTCGGCCTCCACTAAAACCACCGCTTCGGGATTGACCACGCGCAAAGCGCGGCTGACATATTGCCGGCGGTCGATCGGGTAATAAATCTTTTCGATATGGCTCGGCAGCCGCTTGCGCAATTCCCCCATGCCGGTCGAGGTGGTGGTCGATACGACGATTTTCAGGTTGGGCAGGCGTGTCTCGATCGCGCGGATAAGCTGGGTGGCGATGTTCACTTCCCCGACACTCACCGCATGAATCCAGAGCACATGCCGGTTGGTCAGGGCCGATTTGAGCTTCCCGGAAAATTTCCCGAACCGCTCCTGGAATCCAGGCTGCCAATTCCCGCGGCGGTACATTCGCCAGAAGTAATATGGCGAACTGGTCACGAAGAAGACCGTGAAGAATAGATTATACCAAAACCGCATCCCGGAACCGTAAGCATTCCCGTAATCGAGATTGCCCTTTAACGCCGAGTCTTAGCAGTGCGGCCCACGCCAGTCAAAGCGCTTCTGCGTCGGCGGCGAATCCGCGTGGGTCCGCAAATCAGGGATGCTTGTTCTCGCGCTTTGAAGCGCTATCCTTCAGGAGCGTGCGCAAGCTTCCTTTTATTTTTGTCTTTGCTATTTCCGAGACGCTGCTTCTGGGCCAGGGCTATGTTCTTTTTGCGAACAAGTTCGGCGCGGCTGTCGATGCGCCGGTCATCAGACATTTGGACCCAGTTCGCGACGGACCTGGACCGGAATGGACTGCGCAGTTGTTCCTGATGAACCAGACCGTGCTCACCCCGCTGTACCCTTCTTCGACCTTTCGTCCAGTTCCGATCGCAGCGGTTTTTGGTATCCCGCGATATTGGTTTGCCAAAACGAACGAAGTCCCGGGTGTGCTTCCCGGAGAGACGGCCACGTTTCTGGTGAGGGCATGGAAAACGAGTTTCCGCACTTTCGAAGCGGCTGCAAAGCTTGGATATGTCGGAGAATCGGCGCCCGTTACGATCACTGTGGGCGACGTATCAACTCCGGCGCTCCTGGCCGGGTTGCAAGGTTTTGAAGTGGGACCCTTTACTGTGCCGCAGGCGAAGTTGAGTATGCTTTCGCCGAGCAGTCCGCTCGTTCTTCTGGTTGAGGAAAATGGCTCGCTGGTAAATACGGTTGAGATCTCTTCAGACCTGAAAAGCTGGAGCAGATATCTGAGTGTTTTCTCGAAGCTTCCCACTTTTCGCGTGATTGACCGCGCCCCGGTTCTTTTAGGTGACCGCAATGCGTTTCTTCGGCTGCGCGGCGGCGAGGTTTCCGGGCCATCCCTTGCAGATTGGCAGAAGCAAGGAGTCAATCGTTACCGCTTTGTGTTCGAGCGGCTTTGCTTCTGCCGCTCATATTTGATGAAGGGTACTGTTGAAGTGCAGGACGGGCGCATCGTCGATGTGACGAATATTCAGGGAGACGGAATGCCGGTGGCCAATGCTGATATCACTCAATTTAAAACGATCGAAGAGTTGTTTGAGATCATACAAACCGATTCGGACCAAGCCGACCTTTTGGTGACTGCCTACGATCCGGTCTCGTTCTATCCGCGTTTGATCGACATCGATTACATCAGCAACGCGGCCGATGACGAAATCACTTATTATGCTTCGGATTTCCAACGCCTGGAGTAAGCGCTTCGCTCCGGGCAAATGTGACGAGGGCGGCCCAACGGGCCGCAAGAAACAGCCCAAGGCAGAGGCCGCAGGCCGATGCCTTGGGTCTTTGGTGGTAGAGAAAAGCGCGCTGAAGGCGCGCCCGAGTCGTTCCCTTTTCTTCCCAATCCACATGTTCGTTCATCGAACTTGATTTGAGACCGTCGTGGAAACGGCCGGAATTGTTCCTGAAACGAAATACGCTTGCGTACGGAAAAACTCTCGCGCGCTTTCAGCGCGCTTTTTTTCTTGCCGTCAAACCCAACGCATCGGCCTGCGGCCTCTGCCTTGGGCTGTTTCTTGCGGTCCGTTGGGCCGCTCAACGCGCGCTGTCCGCGCGCGGCTTTTCGCAGCGCGAAAAGCGCTACCCGGTAGCGGCTGTCGCGCTTTGCGACAGCCCGCTTGCGGCGGTTGGGCCGCATTCCCTCCGGGATTAGCTGTATGGTCTCCGTCCTCATTGCGATGCCTCCCGGCTGACCGATTAGTCTTTTAATTGGTAGTGGCAAATGGTATATACCGTGCATGACCAAAGCGAAGGTTTTCATGAATGGTCGGAGTCAGGCTATTCGCCTGCCCAAAGAGTTTCGGGTGAAGTCAAATGAAGTGCTTCTGAAACGGACTGATGGCGGATTTCTGGTCATGGAAGAGGATCCGTGGGCTGCGTTCGAGCAGGGTTGCCGACGAATTTCGGAGAAAACGATTAAGCGCCCTCCGCAACCGCCTCTTGAACAGCGAAATGGACTGAAATGATTTACGTGCTGGATTCTGACACTCTCATTTTTTTGATTCGTGGAACGAGAATCGTTGTCGCCAAGAGCCGTTCACAGCGACTCGTCCAAGAGGCAGCAAGGAATATCGAGATGAATTGCAAGGCTGCTCAGGCGGCGAATAATGAAGTGTCTCTTTCAGTTATCACCGTCGCCGAGTTGGAGTTTGGCGCCAGGCATTCTGGAAACTACGAAGCGGAACGGCGCGATGTAGATCTGATCTTGCGTCCGTTTACAATTTTCGATTTTACTGCACGGACTTGCGCGCAGCATTATGGAGAGATTCGCGAGGAAGTTGAGAGTTTAGGCCGTCCGATTGGCGCGATGGACTTGCTGATTGCTGCGCATGCCCGAGCGATGCAGGCGGTTCTCGTGACGAATAACATAGGTGATTTCGGACCGATCTCTCGTCTGCGCACCGAAAACTGGGCGATGAAAGAGGCAAAGTTCTAGGAGGGATCGGGCGCTAATTTTCGTATTGACAGTGTTTGGGTGTTGTCATACAGTGAAGCGCATGAGCCTGATCCTCCATATTGATCCCCATTCGGGGTTGCCGGTTTACCGGCAGATGATTGACCAGATCAAGTATTACATCGCTTCGGGCACGTTGAAGGTCGGGGATCAGTTGCCCTCGGTTCGGGAGCTGGCGCAAAGGTTGACGGTGAATCCAACGACGGTGGTCAAGGCTTATAGCGAGCTGGAGCATGAAGGAGTTATCGAACTGCATCATGGCAAAGGCGCGTTTGTGGCCGAGCTGAATTTAAGAGCGTCGGATTTTCAAAAAGACAAGGTGGTGCGGCGGTTGGCTCGACAGTTGGCAGTGGAATCGCAGCAAATCGGCGCGGATTATGAGATGGTGACGCGCGTGCTGAAGGATGAGTGGGAGCAGTTTTCTGAAGCGCGTGTGCCGGCGGCCGGAGAGCAGCGAAAGGTCGGTTAATCCGATGAAAGCGGCCATTCAACTTCGAAACCTTATAAAAACTTTCCCCACCGGCACGGTGGGCGTGGCCGGCCTTAATCTCGAGATTCCGGCGGGGACCGTTTACGGGTTGATGGGGCGCAATGGGGCTGGCAAGACGACAACGATTCGGCTGTTGATGGGTTTGTTGCGCCCGGATGAAGGAGAAGCGCTGGTGCTGGGGCGCAGCATGTGGGATGCGCCGAGGTCATTGCGCGGGCGCGTCTCGTACGTGTCACAGTCGGAACAGATGCCCGGTTGGATGTGCTTTCGGGATCTGAGCCGATATGTCGGCAATTTTTACGATCATTGGAATAAAGCGTTCGCAGAAGATTTGGCCATTCGGTGGGGTGTCTCATCGTTAAGGCCGCTCGCGACTTTGTCCGGCGGCGAGCAACGAAAGGCCGCAATCATCCTGGCATTGGCCCCTGAACCGGATGTGTTGATTCTGGACGAACCCGCGGCCGGTCTGGACCCGGTTTCCCGGCGGGAGTTGATCAGCGAAGTGGTTTCAGTGTTGAGCCGCCAGACAGACGCCACCATTTTATTTTCGACCCATATCATCAGTGATCTTGAGCGCGTGGCCGAGCGAGTGGGAATTATCGAAAAGGGCCACTTAGTGCTGAATCGGCCACTCGATGAATTGCAGGGCTGTTTCCGGAGGGTGCAAGTGATTTTTCCCGGAGAAAGCGCGCCGCCTCGTTTCAATATCCCGGGGGCAAAGAAATGCACGTTTGCAGGGCCGGTTGTTTCCGGTGTTACCGAGTTTTTCGATGCGGAACATGTCGAGGCGCTCAAGCGCTGGCCGGGAGTGCGCGTGCAAACATTTCCGATCGCGCTGGAAGAAATATTTTTGGAGCTTTGCCGTCCGCAGGAAGAAGGGGGCGAGGCACCGCACGAATTTTTGGCAAAAGAAGACGAAGAAAAAATCCTCATGTTATGAAGTTGATCGTATCACTCCTCGGGGCTGCGTTGCTGATGTTGGCGCGAGCCGATGCGCGCGCGGCGGAAACGTACGCGCGCATCACAAGCATTCACGTGGAAAAGGCGAACGTGATTGTCGAAGTGCAGGCCTCGGCGAAGCTCGGCAAGGTCACGCTCGAATCCAGCACGCGAGTCGGGCGAAAAGCGTGGGAACCGCGTGGCGTGCAAGTGGTCAAGCCCGGCGCGGCGGCGGATACAGTGAACCTTACGTTTACGGTGCCGATTTCACCCGCCGTTGAGCTGCTCCGGGTGCGCGGTGATTTCGCGGATAACATGCTACCCCCCTCCTTTTACGAGGGCACGAACAAGTTCATCGCTGCGACAGGCGGCGGCGGGGGCACCGGCGCGGGTGCGGGCGGCGGGGCGGTAATGGCCGCGCCAGGAGCAGCGGACAAAAATTCGGCGCCGGAAACTGAAGACCAGACACGTTCCGTGGTGGAGAGCGACATCTGGAAGATTGATGGTGACACGCTTTATTTCTTCAACCAGAACCGCGGACTGCAGGTCATCGATGTGAGTAATCCCGACAATCCGGTGCTCACCGGCACCTACGATTTGCCAGCGTCGGGCGAAGACATGTACCTGCTCGGCCCGGGGAAGATCGCGTTGCTGGCGCAGGATAATTGCAGTTGGTACGGCAACTCCGTGGGGAGCCACGTGGTGCTGCTGCAAGTGAAGAATGGTGTCCCGCAATTGATCAACGCGCTGCCTGTGGCTGGATATATCGCCGAGAGCCGCCTGGTCGGCAGCGCTCTCTACGTGGTGGCCAATAGTTACGAGCAGCATCCCGGCAAGGACGGTTCAACCGAATGGGAGTGGGGCAGCCGGGTGGTCTCCTTTGATCTGAGCGATTTCAACGCGGCGCAGAAAAAGTCCGAAGATTGGGTGACCGGCTACGGCAATGTCATCTATGCCACAGACCAGAATCTTTTCGTCGCGCAATCAATTTGGGATTATCGCACCGGTTCGCAAAACTCACTTGTCACGTCGTACGACATTTCATCTCCGGACGGAAAGTTCGCAAAGCTCGCGACGTTCGATGTGGTGGGTGCGGTGCAGGACAAGTTCAAGATGCAGATGAACAACGGCATCTTTTCGGTGGTTGTGCAGGTGAACTCCCGCCAGCCGCGCGCTTCGTACATCAAAACGTTTTCGATGGCCGATCCGCAGAAACCGCAGCAGTTGGCGGAAGTGAAGATTGTCGAAAACGAGCAACTCTATGCTACGCGTTTCGATGGCAACCGCTTATATGCGGTGACTTTTTTCCGCATCGATCCCCTCTGGATTTTCGATCTGAGTGATCCCGCCGCTCCGAAACGCCTGGGTGAATTGCAGATTCCGGGATGGTCCACTTACTTGCGTCCGCTCGGCGATAACTTGCTCGCGATTGGCCTGGATACAAACGGGACCACGCGTGTGGCTGTGCAGTTGTTCAATGTCGCCGATGCGGCCAACCCGACTCTCTTGAGCAAAGTCCTGCTCGGCGAGCAATGGAGCTATAGCGAAGCAAACTGGGACGAAAAAGCGTTCGGTGTATTGCCGGACGACAACCTGGTGCTCGTGCCGTTCTCCTCAGGCGGAAACTCTACTTACACTCAAGGCGTGCAAATAATCGATCTCGTCGGCAATTCGCTCACCAAGCGGGGCGTCATCGAGCAGAATCTAACCGCGCGCCGCGCCACCGTGCATCGCGGGCGCATCCTCTCGATTTCCAGCCAGGAATTACTCAGCGTCAATGCCACCGATCGGGATCATCCGACTGTCGTCAAATCGACCGAGCTGGCCTGGGAGGCGGATCGAGTGCATTTGGCGGGCGATTATGTCATTGAAGTCGATGCAAACGGAAGCGACGGTTCCCCAGCGTTGCGCGTGGTGCGAGCCGATGATTCTTGGACGCTCGTGAAGACCGTTGCGCTCAAGAAACTGCCATACATGGGCAGCGTCACGATTGAGGGCAAGCTTTTCGTCCTGCAGGGCAAACCGATCGAGGTGATCTATCCCGAAGTTTATAACCCGACGAACTGGTTCCCCATCTCGACCAATCCGGCGTCGTTTCTATTATCCGAATTTGATCTCGGTGCTCTGCCGGAATTGCCGTTGTTGAACTCCACCACAAAAGATAACGGCACGAATTATTTCTATGGGCAGTACGAAGCGATTCAGGTGAAACCGAATGTGCTGGTCTGGCGCAGCCGCAACTCCGGCTTTTACCCCTGGTGGGGCGGACCCGGCGGGCCCATCATGGCGCTGGCGCGTCAGAGCGCCGGTGTGGCGGCGCCTGTTGATATTGCTAAGGTGGGAGTTGGAGTGGGTGACTTCCGTCCAATTTGGTTTGGGGGCGCGTCCGGACACTTTATTGTGATCGATCCAACCACGCTCACCTTCAGTTCTGAAGTGCTTCTTTCGAGCACCAACGGTTGGTGGAATTTCGGTGACGCCTTCGCGATCGATGGGCGGATTTACACCAGTCATCAAGCTTCCGAATGGGACGAGACAATCGATCCGCCGCCCTACGAGAGTTCCTGTTATGACACGAACACAGGCAGTTGGCATCCGTGCGTGATCGATCCGCCGCCCGGCTATTGGGTGCAGCGTTATTACCTCGATGTGGTGGATTTCAACGATCCGACCGATCCTCTGGTGCGCAAGCCTGCGAACTTGCCGGGCACATTGATTGGTGCGGCCCGCAACGGTGAGCTGCTTTACACCCGCGGCTACAATATCAAGCCGTTCGATAACGGAGCCAACGATGAGATGCTCGCGGCTTCATCGTACGATGGAGTGGAAGCGCACCTGATCACAACGATGGCCTTCAACGAGAATTGGCCGCGGCCCACCGCATCCATCGACCAATATCTTTATCTCGGGGCCGCGCCTTCGAAGGCGGACACGAACGCAACGCTGCAAGTATGGACGTTGAACAATAGCGGCAAGTTCGAACTGCTAAACAGCCAGGTGCTCGACACCCCGGCGCAGCAGTTCAAGCGGGTGAAAGATATTCTTGCAGTGCAAACGAGCGACATTCTGCTGATGGATGCGCGCACGCCCACCGCACCGAAACTGATCGGCGCGGGCCACTCCAATGCGTGCTATGGTGTGTTGCTGGATGGCGCCGATGGGTCGGTGGATCGCGGATTGTGGGTGCCGGTCGGTTGGTACGGCGTGTTGAAAATTCCGGTGAAGACTCCGTAAAACTTGAGAATTCGAGCGAAAAACGCGGCTCGACCGTGGGGATTCACGTTGATTGAACTCCTCACGGTCGTTGCCATTATCGCGGTGCTGGCCACGCTCTTGACCTCGGCGCTGAGCACTGCCAAACGCAAGGCGCGGCAGAGCGTGTCGGTTGGGAATCTCCGGCAGATCGCGCTGGCGTTTAACATGTACATCGATGACCAGCGCAAGCGGCCTCCGACCTACAGCTCGATGGTGCGCGAGAAATATTTGACCGAACGTTCGCTCATCTGCGCCGAGGATAAACTAACGGGGAACTGGGCCGGTTTGATCGAGGATGTGCCGAGTTATGACAGCAGTTTGCGCACTGAAGGCGGCGTAGCGCCCACACCCGTTCCGCCCGAAGTGCCGCATTCCTACTTCAAATCTTTCGCTCTTCCAGATGAGGTCTGGGAGCGAATCGAGAAGAATCCGCTTGCGGGCATCGCGGCATGCCAGTTGCACGGCTTGGGACGTCAGAGCGCCGATACACCGCCTTCGTTGTATGCGTATCAAGGACTCGTTCTCCGCGCGTTGAAAGACAGTAGCGTTGTCACGCGGCAGGTTTTCTGGCCAGAATCAACCTCCGGGAACAAGAGCGCAGCCGCGGCAGGGGGGGCGGACGGCGCCGGAGGCAGCTCGGCGCCGGCGGTCAGTTCGCTCGTGCCGTCGGGTTCGGTCACTGACGCGGCAGCCCCATCGGATCTGCCTCTGTTCCTGGATGAACCGTGATGGACAGCCCGATTGCCATCGCAGCCGCGGAAACCACGGCGCGCACCGAATCGATCAAGCCCTCGACGCGCGTCTGGCGCGGACTGCTCTGGTCCGAATGGTTTGCGCATAGCCAGCTCCTCCTCATTTTTCTGGCGGTATGGTTGATCGCGGTTTGGACGCTGCCGCTCTTCACACATCCCGGCTGGGTGCTCGTCCTCGGCCCGCTCTACGCGATCATGGCCGGACCGATTTACGGCGGGGGCGATACGTTGGAGGGCTGCGAAGAATTCACGTTCGCCCTTCCTCCCACACGCGCGGAAAGGTACTGCTCCCGATTGTTGGTGGGACTGGGCACACTGCTGGTGCTCTGCTTCATGAACGTCGTCGCGCTCGGACTGGACTTGCCGCAAATTCTCGCCCGCCTCTACGTCGAAACCGGCCTGATCAAGCCATTGCCGCAAATCAAACCAGGACTGCTTTACGGCCTGGTGGTCGCGCTGCCTGTGGCGGTCTTTGCCTTCGCGTTCACCATGTCCTCGATCACGCACTCCCGTTCGCTCATCCTGCTCTCGTGGTTTTGGGGCTCAATCGCAGCGCTGGCGCTGCTCCAAATTGGGTTCTGGTACGAAGAACTCACCTGGGATAAACTCAACGGCTACTTCGCCTGTCCCTTACTTCTGGCCTGCTCCGCTGCGGTGCTCATCTACGGTTTTCGCACGTTCCGCCGCAAAGAAATTGGCAAGTGCGCCGCGCCTTTCGTGCTGCCCGGATACTGGTGGTTGTGGTCACTTCTTTTCGCCCTTGGTCTTGGCCTTGCGCTCGCGCTGATCAGTTCACTCCTCCGCCACCTTCCGCAATTCCTGCAGTGACACACCTCTTCGGTGGGGGGGACGAGATTTCTCCTAATCTTAATCGTAATCTTAATCTCTTAGAATAGATTAGGAGTAGGATTAAGATTACGATTAGGATCAGAGACGCGCACAAACTCACATCACCTGCGCACCAAGGCCATGTCCGCTTTTTGTTTTGGCAACACGCGCGCCCGTTGACTAAAGTGCAGCAACCTTGGAGATGACATGAAGAAACTTCTGCTTTATTTCACCCTGAACTCTCAACTCTGAACTAACCTTGTCTTTGCTCGATCCCATCGTCGTCTGTGATGCCGTCCTGCAAACGGTCATGCAGCAGGATGTGTTCATCGCTATCAGCACGGACAATCCTGGAAGCACAACACCCATCGGTTCGGGTACAGCTACCGATCCTTACCGTGGCCCCTCCGATAGCGGCACCTGGTTCGATTACACCATGGCCAATCTGCTTGGCTCGGATCCCGTCACAGTCCGCCTCGGACCCGGCGTCTTTCGCACCGGCGCCGATGGTGCCGGACATCAGGGGTGGGCCGCGCGCGATGCCATGCAAATCATTGGAAGCTCTATCAGCGCCACGACATTAAAACTGGTTGGAACAACCGGCCAGCAGCGCTGGGCCATCGGGATGCCCGGCGGCTCGACCGGCTTAATGGGTTCCGAAGCGAGTGATTTCCTCATAGACTGCGGGTTCCCATCCAGCAGCCCTCCCGCGAATACGGGGAACGGTGCCATCTCCGTGTCCGGCACCCACGTCTATTTACGCCGCATCAAGGCCATCAATTTCGGGTCCACCTATGGCCTGACTCTGATTGTTTTCTCGGCCGCTGCCGCTGACAGCGAGGACTGCATCATTTCCGAATGTTATGCCCAGAACACGCGCGACGATTCATTGAGCAGCCAAACCGTTGTGCTCTTTGGCTCATCGAACACCTCTGGAAATCCTCATCGCTTTTGCGTAATTCGTGATTGCTTCGCTCTTGGGGCCGCATATGCCAGTCCGCCTCCCACCGTTTCCAAATGTTTGGGCATTCAGCCCGGCCTCGGCCTTGGCACGATCGTTGAAAACAACGTCGTGGCGAATCTTAAATGGGCCGTTTATGCCCGGCCATGCCCAACCAAGGATCTGGTTATTCGCGATAACATTTTCTACAACGTTAGTGCTGCCCTTCATTGGGACCAAACAGGCGCCAGTATCCCCGTTGGACGGATCAGCGTGCTCGGTAACCTTAATGATCTCTCTCGCGTTGGAGCCTCCGCTCCCAAAGGTCTCGACTTTCTCGTAGGGCCGTATGACACGCTGGTCGCGCGCCGGAACATTGTTCGTCAGATTCCCGATTCCGATCATTCCCTTAGACCTGACGCGATCGGAATCTCCGTTGTGCAGTGCACCAATGCTTTTATCGACGATAATGTGATCAACGATACTGTGAACACTAGGCCTAAAACAAGCGCATTTAAAGCCTGGAGTTGGTTCGGTTAGAAATTTTGGCGATGTTGACCGCGAAATTTCCTCATCCGGGATCCGAGGGTCGATTCTATCAGCCTAACTTCGCTTCAGCGAGACGATTGGACGTTGAGTGCGCGGAAAAACCCACTTTTCAGTTGCGCGCGAAGAGAATGCTCCCATTGTTTTCAGAACGTTAAAAAGTGGCGGGGCCTTCCCTGTCTATTCCACGAGCACCAGCTGTTGGAGGCGTTCCCAGGTCGCAAAGAAATCGACGAGCCAATGATTGTAAGACAACACGCGATAGATCACACGTCGTCCCGTGCGCACGATCTGGCAGGGAATGAGCATGATCGTGTTGAGAAAGCGCCGAAATTCCATTTTCATGATTTCCAGGCCGCGCTCCGCGTTGGGCATGAGCAGCCCGTACCAGGCTTTCAGATTCCAGGCTAAAGCCGCCATGACCATGTAAGCCCAATTGCTCAGTAGGTCATGGACGGGCATGCGCATCGCATTGACGCCGTTCTTCAATTGCTCGATGACGTTCTCTTGATCGCAGCGATCATTGGCCAGGCCCATGATCTTTTCCGCTTTGTCAGAGCGGTTGGTGATATAGAAGAAGTAACGGATCTCATCGAAAAGCGGCTTTTCCCCGCGCTGCACGCTGATGTTCTTGCGCAGGATGATCAGCCGATATTTTTGCTCCGACTTGAGCGGTTGATATTGGATTTCGGCAATGTCTTCTCCGACCAGGACTTGATTCTTAAACTCTTTTTCGATGACGATCTGTTCTTTGGAGCGAAAGGCTTTGGGCCGCGGCTGAGTCAAAATTTCATATTTGGGCAGGCGTTCCAGTTTGCGCCAGGCGCTGGCCTGCAGTTCTTCAGCGAGGTGGACGACCTTCGGGTGCGCGTCCATGCCCAGAATGAACTGGCGGCCCGCTTTGTCCCATCGATCCAAATGCGCGGTGTGCGTGAAATCGGTGTCGCCGCGAATCGTGATTTTCCCGGCCACTTTGGAAACCAGGTCCAGTGCTCGATCAATCCACTCTACGCTGCCGTTGTGGCTGGCCGATTGACCGGGCCGGTTGACCAGGTAAAGCACTTCCTTGGTATTGGCCAGGCTGACGATCAGCGGCGCGTAACCCCAGATGCCTTTATAGGACAGACCGATTCCCTGCTTACATTCACCCGCGGTCCCGGCGATGGTCCCATCGACATCGATGAAGGCTTCCTTGAGGAATCCGGGCGCCTGCACTTTCCAGGCGGCCAGGCGCTTGCGATTGAAACACTCCTGCAAGCAGAGAATGTCCGCCTGCTCGAAACGCCGCGTGAAATCTCCCGCTGTGGTCGGATCCGGAATGCGTTCGGCCTCCAGGCCGTTGAGAAAACTTTCATCGTTGCGGCGCTGCTCGATATCCTCCAGCCGCATCCCGCCCGCCAGAATATTGTAGGCAATATTCAAGACATGATCGCTCTCGTGATAAGGCAGGTGGACCTGCAAAAGTTCCAGGTGGCGATCAATCTCCGCGGGCAAGCCCAGGCGCTGGACCATGAGATGAATCGCGCCGATGCCGCCGCAGTTCGTCGCCTGAGCACGCTCCGCCATCTCGTAATGAATATTGCTGGCCCCGAACATGGGCGCAGGCTGATCCCGCCAGTTTTTCGGGAGCAAACGGCGCTCAATTCTGTTCTTGCGATTACGAAGAATCTTGCGGTAGGTTCTACTCACTCGAAATGACCTTCGGTTGGTTGTTTGTTGTTTTTCAACAGACGCATTTCAACCAATCGTTACAGGCATTTCGAGCTTTTTTTATCTTTTACATCAAAAAATCGCGCTTGTTGAAGGACTAGGACTAGGTCGCTGCTTCGCGTCCAGATCTTCCGATTGTGGACACTTTGCGCAACATGAGGAAATGCGTCGCCTTTAAAGCGGATAACAGACTAGTTACCGAACTGAAATTCGCGCCCGATGGGCGCATGTTGATCAGCAGCGGCGATCCGATCGCTCGTGCCTGGTTCGCGCCGGAGTTTCCGCAAACAGAGATCACTCCCGGCAAGATCACTAGGGAGATACGCTAAACGTCTGGCCTGTTTTTAGCCTACTTCTTTCAGGGCACGCGAGTTCTGGGAGGCGCTGGTCGGCGCTGACGCCGCATTTTTAGCGGGAGTGCTCCGGGGAATTCTGCTATCCCTGAGGAATGAGCGAGATTACGCGCAGGGAATTGCTTAAAGGTTTGGTCGCGGCGGGTGCAGCCGCGGGATTGGGCGGCTGCGCAACGCCGGGAAATCCGCAGGCGAGGCGCGACACAGGGATCATCCGACGCGAAAACCAGAAGCCGGGAACGCGTGATTGGATGCTGACGAACACCCGCATCGATCCCGCGACGAAATATCGCTGCCCGTGGGTTGAAGGGTACTGTTCCCGGACAAGTGTGAGGGCAGGGGAGGAGATTCAGTTTTTTGTGAGCACAAACCCGGCTTCCTCCTTCACGCTGGATATTTATCGAATGGGTTATTACGGCGGAGCGGGCGGCCGGCATGTGCTCAGTCGCGGTCCGTTTGGGGGCAAGGTTCAACCGGAGCCGGCGGTCGGCGAGCGGCGATTGCGTGAGTGCGCATGGGAGGCGTGCGATACGCTTCGTATTCCGGCCGATTGGGTGAGCGGAGTTTATCTGGGCAAACTCACCGCCGAGCGCGAGGGATTGCAAAGCTACGTGATCTTTGTCGTCCGCGATGATCGTCCCGCGGACCTGATGTTCCAATGCTCGGATACGACCTGGCAGGCGTATAACCGCTGGCCGAGTCAATTCTCCCTCTACGATAACGGACGCGATACGTGGTACTGGGGACCCGGGGTCGATATCAGCTTCGACCGGCCGTACGGGAAATATTGCCAGATTCTCGATGCGCCGCTTTCGACCGGTTCGGGCGAATGGTTCCTGTGGGAATATCCGCTGGCCTATTGGCTTGAAGAGCGCGGCTATGATGTGACCTACGTTTCGAACCTCGATACTCACACTGATCCCGGCGGGTTGTCGCGCTGCAAAGGCCTTCTATCCGTTGGTCACGACGAGTACTACTCGATGGAAATGTTCAACAACGTTCGCGCTGCGATCGATGGTGGACTGAACGTGGCTTTCTTTTCCGGCAACGTTTGTTGCGGTCGTATCGATCCTCGCCCAAGCAGCCGCGGTGTGCCGAATCGCATTTTTTTCCGGACCGACTTCTGGGGTCCGCGCGATGAAGAGGAAATCAAACGTTTTCCCGCCATGGCGCTCCTGCCGCACGCCAGCCCCAATTCAAACTTGCTTGTCGGCGCTGGCAACATTCCGCCGACCACCGGCGGAGCGGATTGGATGTGCGATTTGCCCGACCATTGGGTCTTTGAAGGCACAGGCATGAAGCGTGGTGAGGGGATACCGGGATTGGTGGGATGGGAATGGCATGGCGACCCCGCCAAAATTCCGGGCCTCGTCGTCCTGGGTAGCGCTCCCACCCAAAGTGCGCCGGGCAAGCCAAATGGCGGCGTCTATACCGCAACCATCTATCCGGGCGCGAAAAAGAATTTTGTCTTCAACGCCTCGAGCTGCTGGTGGGCCGACGGATTATCGGAACCGCCTGGCTATGTCCGACCCGCGGTTTACACCCGGCCGCAAGGCCCCGATCCGCGCGCCCAACAGATAACCGCAAATATCATCGCCAAAATGTGTGGCTGAATCGCAGGTCTGGATGAGTTGCTTGCCTTTTAATCAGGACTGCGCTGTCGCTGGTGAGCGCGCGTAACGCATAGCTCGGTTTTGGTGTGATTAGACGTTAGTGGTGGAGCGAGGCTCCTGCCGAGCTTTTTCGCTTTGGGCTTACAGTAAGGTGAATGGAGTGAATGGATCTCCTCGTTGAAAGGATCGGCGGGAGCCTCGCCCCACCCAGGCTTGGGACTTGGTTCATTGGCAGCCTCGCCCCACCTTCTGTTTTGATTGGGGATGCAGATCACCTGCATTTAGTCATATCCTCTCGGCTTGCTCGGCTTGATTCGCACTTGTCTTCCGATCACGGCTGCGTAACGTCAACGCATCCTTTTTTGAGCATGGAGTTAAGACGACGGGAATTTCTTGGTGCTTTGGCTGTGGCGGGAACAGCCGCGAGCGCATGGCCCAGCATTGGCGCCACCAAAGAGGCCGAGCCGGACAAGCGCGCGCTCGCCGAGACTGCAATTTCGCTGGCGAAGAAACTTGGAGCGAATTACGCCGATATCCGGATCAATCATTATCTCAGTGAAGATATCGCCACGCGGGAAGAGCGGGTCTTGCGTGTCTCGCGCTCGCGCAGTTTCGGTTTCGGGGTGCGCGTGTTGCTCAACGGAGCATGGGGATTTGCGGCGAGTGATAAGGTAAATGAAGAAACGGTGCGGCGGATTACGCGAGAGGCGGTGAAGCTGGCGAAAGCCAATGCGCGCTATCAACAAAAGCCTGTGAAGCTCGTTCCCGCGGACAAGGTGGTGGCCAGCTGGCAGAGCGCGTTTGAAAAGGATCCGTTCGAAGTTCCCACGGATGCGAAGATCAATTTTCTGCTAAAGCTTAACGGCATCGCCATGAAGGTTAAGGGCGTCAGTTTTGTGGATTCCAACGTGTCCTTCCGGCAGGAGAAAAAGTTTTATGCTTCGACGGATGGCTCTGAAACCGAGCAGCGAATTATCCGCACCTACCCGACATTTAGAGTTACAGCCGTGAATCATTCGAGCGGCGACTTCCAAACGCGTGCGAGCCTCGCCGCGCCCAAAAGCATCGGATACGAATATTTAGAACAGTACCCGTGGGAACGCGAAGCCGAGCAGGCGGGCGAGGAAGCGGTTGAGAAGCTCAGTGCAAAACCGGTGACGCCGGGAAAATACGATTTGATCATCGATCCGACGAATCTCTGGCTCACCATTCATGAATCGGTCGGGCACTCCACGGAGTTGGATCGGGCTCTGCTTTGGGAAGCGGATTTCGCCGGCACCAGTTTTCTGACGCCGGACAAGACTGGAAAGCTGCAGTTTGGGGCGAAAATCTGCAATTTTTTTGCGGACCGCAACCAACCGCACGCCCTGGCTACGGTTGGCTACGATGACGAAGGAGTGCCTGGGCAGCGGTGGGACCTGGTAAAGGATGGCGTCTTTGTTGGGTGGCAGACGACGCGCGATCTTGCGCCGTTGATCGGTCAGGATCGTTCTTACGGTTGTCTGCATGCGGATAGTTGGGCGAGTGTGCCGTTTCCGCGGATGCCGAATGTTTCGCTCGAACCAGCGAAGGAGGGCGTTTCTTTGGAACAACTCGTCGCGGATGTGGATGATGGCATCGTGATTTACGGAAATGGAAGCTGGTCGATCGATCAGCAGCGGTACAATTTCCAGTTCGGCGGACAAACCTTTCGAGAGATCAAAAAAGGCAAAGTTGGCGCGATGTTGCGGGATGTTGCTTATCAGTCGCGCACGCCAGATTTTTGGAACGCTTGTGACGGGCTGGGTGGGCAGAAAACTTATCAGCTCGGCGGAGCGATGAACGACGGAAAAGGCGAGCCGATGCAGAGCAACGCCGTGAGTCATGGCTGCCCGGTGGCAAGATTCCGGCAGATCAACGTTCTGAACACAGGAAACAAAAAGGCTTAAGCCCAACGAGGTCGCGCATGTTGCTGAGTGAAAAAGAGTGCAGGCACGTTTGCGAAAAGCTTCTCTCGATGACCCGGGCTGAGGATGCGCACGTGAGCGTCACTGGCGGCGACAGTTCGCATTTGCGCTTTGCCGCGAATGGTTTTACAACGAGCGGGCGGGTTGAGAATACCTCCGCGCGCATCACCCTCTGGATTGGGCAGAAGAGCGGTTCAGCGAGCGCAGCGAACCTTGAACCCGCCTCTTTGGAAGAGGCGGTGCGCCAGGCTGAATTGCTCGCAAGCATTTCGCCCGTGGACAAGGAGTACATGCCCACGCTCGGTCCGCAAAAGTATCGACCAACTGCCGGATACGCCGACGCCACCGCAGACATTTCGCCGGAAGACCGGGCTCGGCGCGTACATGACATTATTACCGACTGCCAAAAGCATAGCTTGATCGGGGCCGGTTTTCATCAATCGAGCGCCAGTGCCAGCGCCTTCGCGACTAAACACGGATTGTTCCATTACCAGCGCTCGACGCTCGTCAGCTTATCCGCCACAGCGCGGACCGAAGATGGGAAAAGTTCGGGTTACTTCCTGCGGAACCATTTCGATGTGCGCAAGCTTGAGACCGCGCGAATCGGGCGCGAAGCAATCCAGAAAGCGCTCACTTCGCGAGAACCGCGCGTGCTGGAAGCGGGAACTTACCCGGTCATTCTAGAAGCGCAGGCGGCTAACGATCTTTTGCAGCACATCCAGTTCAACGCACGGAGCACCGACGAAGGACGCAGCGCTTATTCCGGTCCGAACGGCACATCGCGGGTGGGCGAAAAGATTTTCGATGAGCGCCTGAATATTTATAGCGATCCATGGCATCCGGAATTGCCGGACTCATCCTCGGCGCAAGATGGTCTTCCGGCCGAAAAGATTTACTTCGTCCGCAATGGCGTGCTGGAACAGCTGAGCTATAGCCGGTACTGGGCGCACGAAAAGAACAAGCAGCCGACGCCAGGCCCGGTCAACATGATCCTGGAAACAAACGGATCCAAGGCGAAGTTGGAGGAAATGATCGCCGGGATGAATCGCGGCCTGTTGATCAGCCGCTTCTGGTACATTCGTGGTGTGGACCCGCGCACCGCTTTATTTACAGGCCTGACGCGTGATGGCGTGTGGTACGTCGAGAAAGGAAAAATCCAATATCCAGTGCGAAACTTTCGTTTCAATCAAAGCATTCTTGAACTGCTTGCGCCGGGCAATGTGGAAATGATCGGGGCTTCCGAGCGTGTGAGCGCGTCCGAAAGCCAGGGCGAAGGTTCGGCACTCATGCCCGCAATTTCAGTGAAGCGGTTTCATCTCACTTCGCAATCGGAAGCAGTCTGAGTTTTCTCCTAATCGTAATCCTAATCTTACTCTTAATCTGTTCAGGTTTGAGGTGTCTTAAGAGAAGAGATTAAGAGTAAGAGTAGGATTACGATTAGGAGTAGAATAATGCCGATCCCTTTACGCGACGCAGCGAATTCAAGGTATGACGTGCTGGCACTCGGCGAGTGCATGGTGCGTCTTTCGCCGCCCGCACACGGACGAATCGAGTTCGCCAAAACTCTTGAAGTGGATGTCGGGGGCGGCGAATTTAACGTAGCCTACGCTTGTGCGCGGCTGGGCCTGCGCACCGGATTCATCAGCAAACTTCCCGACAATTACGTTGCCAGAATTATTCTCAATCACGCCCGAGCGGTCGGAATGTGCGTTAACGATGTTCTGATGGAGGCGTACGACGGGGTCGGGCGCCAAAGTCGCGTAGGGCTGAACTTCACCGAAGTCGGGACCGGCGTCCGGCCGAGCGTAACCATGTACGACCGAGGCCATTCATCCGCCAGCCAGATGAAGCCGGAGGATATCAACTGGGACAAGCTGTACCACGGGGAGGGTGTGCGCTGGTTGCACACCGGCGGGATTTTTACCGCGCTTTCGGATACCGCAGCGGCCACGGTGCTGGCCGCCCTCAAAGGGGCAAACGCGGCGGGAACAATCACCAGCTACGACCTGAATTTTCGGAGCAAACTCTGGAGCAGTGCGAAAGCGATTGCCACCACGAAGGAAGTGATCAAGCACGTCCGGGTCTTGATCGGAAACGAAGAGGATTTTCAAAAGGTGCTCGGCTTCGAAGTTGAAGGAACCGATCCAAGCCTGCGCGAATTGCCGGTCGAAGCTTACAAACGCATGGTGGAAAAGGTCGTGAAAACCTATCCGCATATTCACGCGGTTTGCACCACCTTGCGCGAGGTGAAGAGCGGTTTGGTCAATAATTGGGGTGGGATCCTGTGGTACGAAGGAGAGTTCTACGAAGCCCGGCAATTCAAAGACCTCGAAATCGAAGACCGCGTTGGGGGTGGTGATGGATTTTCCAGCGGCATCGCGTATGGATTCCTTTCGGGAATGAAGCCGCAGGACATCGTTGATTTCGGCGCGGCTCACGGCGCTTTGTTGCAAACAACTCGTGGCGATACTTCGCAAATTACGCTCTTTCCAGCACATTGGGATCCTAAGCTTAGAATTCCACGTGGACAAGTTGTCGCG
>JADMIO011124186.1_pt1 | contig 25057 bp, 31 predicted proteins | sample 8958161 | NCBI WGS metagenome assembly JADMIO01 (sample SAMN16585339, study PRJNA669376) | soil metagenome | isolation source: Crop rotation soil | place: USA: Cullars Rotation, Alabama | collected 2011
CGCGACAACTTGTCCACGTGGAATTCTAAGCTTAGGATCCCAATGTGCTGGAAAGACTCTACAACATCTAGAAGTGTCGAGGAGTCTGAATCAGAAAGTAGCGATTCGATTTCAAGCCCAGAGCCAGAAGGGGGTACAGAAGCCTCCCAAGCCTCAGCTCTAAGAGCAGTTAGGAGAGTAGCAGCAAGAGACGCAGCGCTTTTAGCAGAACAATTAGCAGAGCGAATAATTTGTACCCCAGACTGCTGTTTTGATTCTACTTTTTGGGGGGAGACACTTTTTCATTATCACTTGGTCGACGGAGTCTGGTTTGACATGACACAGCCTATTGTAATAAACTTAGGTGGGGTATTCCGAGTTTAGATTAGCAGCTGGTATAAAAGCAGCCTTTGAATGGGCTGCTTTTTTTCTAAGCCGCTTTATCCCCTTCGAGTTGTGGGTACTAGTAGTTCTGCGACTTGCCACAGTGGCAGGAGCCCTTGGCGTTGGGGTTGCTGATCTTGAAGCCAGAGCCGTTGAGGCCATCGACGTAATCGATCTCAGATCCAAGGAGGCGGGAGACGATTTTTTTGTTGACGTGAATTTCGACGCCGTGAGAGGTGAAAATTTCATCCTCTGGCTTTGCTTTTTCTGAATAGTCGAGGATATATTCAAAACCGCTGCAGCCGGCGGCTTTATCGGCAAAGCGCAGGCCCCAGCCGATCTTTTCATCATCAGAAAGGATCTGCAGATACTTATCTGCTGCCCTTTTGGTAAGCGAGATTTTTGAGGGATCGCTCTCCTCTTTCAGGATCGCATTGAGTCTTTCCACAAGCGCGTCGATCTCTTTTTCGGGATAGCCGTGGCCGAGCATTCCCGCTTCTAGGGTCTCCCAGACAGAGGCCTGGCAGCCGACGCAGCTGAGACCCGTATTGGTGAGCTCTTGGGCTAGTTTTTGTCCTTTTGCTGGAAAGCCAGAGAGGATATCTTCGATGGTCATCTCGCGAGAAATGAGAGTTTGCTCAGTCATAGTTGCACCTTTAAAAAATAACTTTCACAGAGCCGCACCGGATCTTGCACTGACAAGCGAGCCGCTCCTTATTCTGTTCACCTAAAAAATCAGACTCTTCTTGGGTAAAAGGAGAGAGGTTCTCCATCCCTTCGACCACCTCGATCACACATGTCCCACATACCCCCTCCGTGCAGGCAAAAGGCACTCCCGCCTCCTCGCACGCTTGGATGATCGGCTCGTTCTCCTCGAGCTCCTTCTCTTCCTTCTGATGTTCAAAAATAAGTTTGGCCATGACGAGTCTTTTTAGTTTCTTAAAGTCGTGAGCATAACAAAGTCTTAGCTAAAAAACAAGAAATATATACTCCTTTCAACTGGAAGGAGTATAGAAAAGCAGAAGGAGGGTAGACCCCTCCTTCAAGCAGTATAAACAAATAAAATTATTTTAAAGAGCCGACAGCTCGTTTTCGGAGAGCAGTTCGTGTACCGTCTCTTTTAAGGTCTCAATCCCCCCGGGAAATCCTACTTTAATAAGGACCGCATCGAGGTTCATCAATTCAGTCTCTAGGAAGTCTACACGCGTCTCCAGCCTAGAGATGGTTTCTTGAAAATTTTTATTATTCATATTATTATTCCTTTTTTAGGATTGGGTAAACCAATCGCTTTTCAGTATAGTATAATCATTGCAATTACAACAATAAAAGTTTATTTTTTAAAAAATAACTACACGGTGGAGTCGCTTGAGGTTAATTCTTAGCTTCGTTATAGTCTACTTGTCTAGAGGTTTTTCATGAATCAAGCCCCCTTTCGCTCTATTCTTATTTTTGGCCCCCCAGGCTCTGGGAAGGGGACCTTGGGCAAATTCCTAAGCAGCGCCGGGAACCACTTTCATCTCTCCTCTGGGGACATTTTTCGAGGCCTTTCCCCGGAGTCCACGTCAGGTAAATTGTATCACACCTATGCCAGTAAGGGCCACCTGCTCCCCGACGAGATTACCCTTGAAATTTGGCGCCACTATGTCAATGGGTTGATTGCCACAAACCGCTATTTTCCTCACCAGCAGCTTCTGCTTTTGGATGGGGTTCCGAGAACCGTGAGACAAGCCGAGATTTTAGCCCATGAGATTGAAGTGCTTCGAATTATTGTCTTGGAGATGAATAACATCGAAGCCCTGATGAAGCGGATGGTGCGCCGGGCCATCATTGAAAAGAGAATGGATGACAAAGACGAGAGAGTCCTTCGAAATAGAATGCAAGTGTATGAAAAAGAGACACTTGAAGTTTTAACTCAGTATCCCGAGACCCTGATCTCTCGATTCAATGCCGATCAGCCCCCCCTAGAAGTATTGCGCGATGTATTGATCGCTCTTTCCCCCCTGCTAAGCCAGATCTAACCTCTTTATATAGAATCGGTTGCGATTTTATTTAATTGCAAAATTATTTTTATACCAAATATTATTAATTATGAGTTATAATAGAGGTGAAAAAACAAACAAACAAAGTGTTTTTATGGTAAATAAAATAGATCACAACATAAGCCCAGAGCTCGTAAGCACGGAAGCCTCTTTTCGGAGCGTTGAGGTTCCTAAGCAGGCGGTTATGTCGGGTGGAATTGGTTTGTTTCGCTTAGCTAACGGCTATGAGAACGAACTCTCGCATGGATTGCGTTGTGTGAGCGTTGTTGGAACTTTCGAGGGGATGGTTAACTTCATCGATGCTTATGGAGATAGTAAACTCGCAGAAAGCGCCCATGATGTGGAGCTTGCGAGGGCAGCACGGCTCTCGATGATCGGACGTTTTTTTCAAATGGTGGGAGGCACCGCGTCAGTTGTTACAGGCGCCCTTTCTCTGTTTTGTGAAAGACATAAAATCATCATTGGAGTCGCAGCGGGTGTTACAATAGGTGTAGCAGCTGCTATATTTGGTCTCATCGCAAGCGGCGTTGGGTTGCTCTTTCAACTTTTTATCATTGCCCGTAAAGTGAATGAGCTTTATGCCGTGCACCGATTGGAGTGTGAACTTCAAGGCAAAAGCCATGCCCAGGCATACGCGCTACTGCGTGAAAAGATGGAAGTTGCAGATCCGAATAAACAGAAAGCGAACATCAAAAAACTACAGGCACTACTTGGAAAAGAGATAGTAAAAGAGATAGCAGAAAGCAGGTCCGTTACAGCCGATCAGATCAAACAGGCACTGGAAGCAAAAACGCGCTTTTCTAAAGCGGTTATTATAACGAGCCTGTTCACCTGCCTTTCCATCGTTTTGGGAACACTTGCGACCCTTTCACTTGTCGCGGTGGCGCCTTGGATCTTGGTTCTCTTGCCACTTGTTACAGGGGTTGCTTGGCTCCTCATTGATGGAACAAGCTACTTTGATGCCCTCAAGTTCCGAAAAGTGGAGACAAAAGACTTTGTCAGCAATGCGCTGCACGCTCTTGGTACTATTTTGGTGACAGGCTTCATCCTTGCGACAACAGCGATCTCAGCACCCCTTGTCGTTGCGGCAGCAATCCTGTTTGGCGCCTTCTCTTTAGCGATTAACCTGCACGCCTTCTACAAACAGTATGATCAGTGGAAAAAAGAGCATAACGGACTTACTAAACTTTTACCCCAGGAGTCAGCATGACGGCAGGTCACACTTCGCCTCTATCAGCTCGCCCCGAGTCATTTGCGCTCTTATCAGCAGCTGCAGCTAAAGAAACGGATTTTAGTCAGATACCGACTGTTGCTAATTCCGTTATAGCGGGAAGTTGTGTCGCGGCTGATGCTTCCTGGTTGGGAAGAACCTTTATTCCAGGTGCTGGGGAGCCTATTTTGGGGGTTACCACCTGTAGTTGTTTGCTCATTGGTGGGGTATTTGGGCTGATGGGGCCTTATCCGGATCCAAACCCAGAGGTCAAGGCGCCGGGTGCCCCTGTAGAGCTTCCTCCTCCTGCAGATTCGGTTGAGACGGGTTTGAACAAGCTATTTTCGGTTATGGCCGTTGTTACCGGCCTTGCCTTTGTGGCCTTCAGAGGGATCACTTTTGCTTCTTTTTTTGTTGTTTCACTTGCGGTGGCAGCGCTTATTCTATCTACGGTGGCGACCGGGCTGATGACAGGGGTGTATGCGATTATTTTGCTGATGAGTCTTTATAAACTCGTCCAACTAGGGAAGCTGCGCTCTACGCCTGTGAAAAATCTTAACCCGCAGCTTGTCGAAAAACTCCTAGGCGAAGGCGTTGCGATACCAAAAAACGAAGAGGACCGCGCAGCATTTGACAGGCAGGTGCTTTGGACCATGGTAAAACAAATTCCAGGGATCCTCTTTTCCATGCTGCTCGTGGCCTCTTTCCCGCTTGGCTTTGTAGCGCTTGGACCCTTTTTTCCGATCATCCTCTCTGTTATTTTGGCTGCCGGGTCTATCGCTCAGGACGGGTATCAGTTCTACAGCTCGCTACAAGGCAAAGAGAAGGTCGGTAGATACGATGTCCCTGTTCTGGTGACGCAGATCGTTCTGGGCCTTGCCAGCTTGGGAGGGGCACTTGCCTGCTGCCTTATCTTTGCAACAGGCATTATTCCGCTTATTTTAACTGTTGCAGTTGGAGTTATTTGGGTCGGTCTCAACGTGGCCCTACTTGTCAAAAAACGTCGCAGAATGGCAGAGCTCCAGCAGCAGTGGAGACAGCACCTGTGCAAGAAGCTACTAGACGACACTGGCGCTTTTGTAGCAAACTAAGGTAGTCTCTAAAAGGAGGCTACCCTATGTCGACCCCCATTGCCCCCTTTCTTTCCTACCTTAAGGCAGAGCGCGGCCTTGCGGACAATACTCTTGCCGCCTACCGCTCGGATCTTCTGATTTTTTTCACCTTCTGTTCCAAAGAGCCAAAACAGATTACCGAAGAAGATCTTCTCCTGTTTCTGGGCTACCTCAAGCGAGAAAAATATGCAGAAAGTTCCATCTTTCGCCTGGTTGCGACTCTGCGCTCCTTTTTTCAATTTCTAAAAAAAGAGAATCTCGTCAGCGTCGATGTGACAGGCCACCTCTGTACCCCCAAGCTATGGCAAAAGATCCCCGAGCTGCTCTGTGTCCCCGAAACCGAGCGCTTACTCGATGCCCCCCCAAAAGAGGGTTTCATAGGCCTTCGGGACAGAGCTATTTTGGAGCTGCTCTATGCAGCGGGCCTTCGTGTCTCGGAGCTATGCGACTTAAACGTACAGGACGTGGACGAATCCTGTGTGCGGGTGCGGGGGAAAGGGGGCAAAGAGCGCCTGGTGCCGATTCACAAAAGGGCAGTGCAGGCGGTAGACCGGTACCTCCTTACCTTGACGGATCAGGGGCCGCAGGAGGCGCTTTTTGTGACTCAGAGAGGCAGACGGCTAGATCGGGTGAGCGTCTGGAAACAGATCAAACTCTATGCGAAAAGGGTGGGGATCCATAAGAGCCTCTCTCCGCACACCCTGCGCCACTGCTTTGCCACCCACCTTTTAGAAAATGGGGCAGATCTTCGCCTGATTCAGGAGATGCTAGGGCACGCGCAAATTGCCACAACCGACCGCTACACCCACATCAGCGCGCACCACCTCCAGGAAGCGTTTAAGGCTTTTCACCCAAGGCCTTGAGTTTTTCCTGAATGAGCTTATTGACAAGGTCTGGAGAGGCTTTTCCTTTACACAGCTTCATCACCTGACCCACCAGAAAATCAAAAGCGCGGCCTTTGCCTGCAAAATAGTCCCTGATCGACTCACTATTTGTGGCAAGCACCTCATCCACCAGAGGTTCGATCATCTCATTGCTGATCGGGGTAAAGTCGGGGTTCTCTTTTACAATAGTGGCGGGATCCTTTCCTGGCTGGAGGAGCATCTGGTCAGCCACGCTTTTCGCGATTTTCCCTGTGATCTTTCCAGAATCGATGAGGCGGATCAACGAGGCGATGTGGCTTGGCGGGATCTGTAGAGAAGTGAGTGTCTGCCCGCTCTCTTTTAACCTTCCGGCAAATTCGACAATGAGCCAATTGCACAAGAGCCTGGCATTTGGACAATCCTTCAAGACCTTTTCAAAGTAGTCTGCGGTCGCCTTGTCGTTGATCAGCTGTTCGGCAGCATCCTTTGGTAGCTCTAGCTGGCCCGTATAGCGTAAATAGCGCTGCTTGGGCAGTTCTGGGAGCTCTTTTTTAATCTTTTCAATGAAGTTTTGGGTCAGGACAATCGGAGGCAGGTCGGGCTCTGGGAAGTAGCGGTAGTCAGCTGCCTTCTCTTTTTTGCGCATGAGGATGGTGCTTTTGCTTTCGAGATCGAAGCGGTAGGTGCCAGCTTTAATATCTTGCCCTTCGCGATACGCTCTAATCTGCCTTCGAATCTCCGCCTCAATGGCAAGCTCCATGTGATGGAAGGAGTTCATATTTTTAATTTCGACCTTGGGACGCAGCTCAGTCTCTTGTTTGAGTCTCACAGAGACATTCGCATCCATGCGAATAGAGCTCTCTTCCATACTGCAGTCGGAGATGTCGAGATAGAGCAGAATTCTACGCAGTGCCATGGCATAAGCAGAGGCCTCTTTTGCAGAGCGCATGCAAGAGGTGGAGACAATCTCAATGAGGGGGGTTCCTGCCCTGTTGTAATCGATTCCGGCAAAATGGGAAAAGTGTTTGAGCATGCCGGTATCGTCTTCTAGATGGGCCCTGTCGATCAGAATGGTTTTTACGACCCCATCCAACTCAATTTCTACCTCTCCCCCTGAGAGGATCGGTTTGTTAAACTGGGTGATCTGAAAGTTGCGCGGGTTGTCCGGGTAAAAGTAGGATTTACGATCAAAATAGCTGACAAGGGCAACGCTAGAGCCAAGAGCACACCCCAGCTGCACTGCTTTTTTTACTGCCTCTTTATTCAGTACTGGCAAGGCGCCAGGCTGTCCGGTACAGACGGCGCTGATATTGGTATTGGGCTCATCTCCAAATCGGTTGGGGGCTCTGCTGAAGAGCTTAGTTCTAGTATTGAGCTGGGTGTGAATCTCAAGGCCAATGACTGCTTCCCAGTCTGCATCTCTCTCGCTCATGTGGCCTCCGAAAAAAGGGGTGGCTTTGCTTGGTGCCACTTTGTTCGAGTCTCATAGCAGTGGGCAAGGGAGAGAAGGGGACCGTCGTGCTGGGTTGGGGCTATTAATTGTAGGCCAAAGGGTTTATTGTCTTTAGAAAAACCAGAGGGGAGACTAATTGCCGGAAGACGGGCCAAATTTGCTGAAATTGTATAAATGTCCTGCAAATACATCTGGAGCGGGTCCAACAACTCTCCGAGTTTAAAAGCGGGAGTGGGTGTCGTCGGCATAGCCACAAAGGCGCACGTCTGAAAGACTTGATTAAAGGCATTGATGATTTGAGCGCGCACGGCTTGCGCTTTTTTATAGTATGCTTCCTTATAGCCCGACGACAAGACGTAAGTGCCCAGGAGAATACGATTTTTCACCTCAAAACCAAACCCCTCTTGACGAGACAAATCATACACCTCATCAAGCGTTGTGGCCTGAGGGGATCTTCTGCCGTAGCGTACCCCATCAAACCTGGCAAGATTCGTTGAAGCCTCGGCAGTTGCCAAGATGTAATAGACGGCAATCGAGTATTTTAAGATATCTAGATCAATATCAGCAATCTCAGCGCCGGCCAGGCGCAATTCCTCGATTGCCCTTTCAAAATTTTCGCGCGTCTCACTGGGCAGGCCTTCAAGAAAATGCCAAGGCACACCGATCACCTTTTTTTCTATACTGAAGTTTTTCAGTGCATCACGATAATTTTCCTGAGGGATTTGCAGGCTTGTCGCATCATTTTCGCAATGTTTCCCGATCACCTCCATCACAAGAGCTGTGTCGTAGACCGAGCTCGAAAAAGGGCCGATCTGGTCGAGTGAGGAGCCAAAGGCGACAAGGCCAGACCTTGAGACTCTGCCGTAGGTGGGTTTAAAGCCGACAATGCCACAAAAGGCGGCAGGCTGCCTGATAGAGCCCCCCGTATCGGTGCCGAGGGAGATGGGGGCAAAACCTGCCGCTACTGCGGCGGATGAGCCTCCAGAAGAGCCCCCAGGGGAGCAGGAGAGATTCCATGGGTTTTTGGTGGAAAAAAAGGCAGAATTTTCAGTCGATGATCCCATCGCAAACTCATCGCAATTGGTCTTGCCAATCAAAAGAGCGTCCTCCTCTTCCATGAGATGCGAGACGGTGGCACTAAAGGGAGCTTTGTAGTGCTCTAGAAATTTGGAGGCGCACGTTGTTTTTTCCCCCTTCACGTGAATATTGTCTTTTAGAGCGATGGGAACCCCGGCTAGTTTACCCAGTTTTTTTCCCGAAGCGCGCCTCAGATCAAGAAGCCGCGCTTTTTCCTGAACCCTCTCTGGAAAAAGAGAAAGAAAGGAGCCGACTTGAGGATCATATTTGGCAATAGAATCCAAGTAAAGGGAGACTATTTTTTCAGCTGAAAGCTCTCCTTGTATAAATTGAGAGTGGAGTTCTTGAGCAGAATAAAAAGGCATAGTTTACTCGAATTTGATCACAGGTGGAACACGAACCAGCCCGCCGATAGTTTCTGGAGCTCCCTCTAAAAAAGCCTCCTTCGAAATGAGCTCGCCCTCTGTATCTTCGCGCATCGCATTTTGTGATAAAAAGAAGAGCAGTGATGGGCACACCGTCTCCATTGGGGCTTGTTGCAGCTGCTCAATATAGTCTAAAATACGCTCTAAGTTACTGCGAATTTTGACCTTTTCTTCCGGGGTGCAAGCGATACGACAAAGCTCCATCAGCGCAAGAAACTCGTCTTCCTTTAACATACCACTTCCCTAAAATATTACTGTCGGCTAGTGTACGGTTTTTAGGGCAGCAAGTCAAAGGAATTACTTCTGTGAAACAAATAGCAGTTTATGTTGATCAAGGTGTGGACGGAATGGGGCTTAAGGCCCTGGTGAAGAGCCTCTACAAGGAAGTAGACCTAGACCAGTATCTGATTCGACGTATCAATGCCTCTACACTCAAAACCGCAGACTGGGAAAAAGAGACGGCGCTGCTCATTATTCCAGGAGGACGCGATATTTATTACCATACGGCACTAGAAGGTTGTGGAACGGATAAAATTCGCAGATTTGTTGAGAAAGGCGGCTACTATTTGGGTCTTTCTGGTGGGGCTTATTTTGCTTCAAGCGAAGTGGAGTTTGAAAAGGGAGGGAAGCTACAGGTGTGTGCGAGGCGTTCACTCTCTTTTTATCCAGGAAGGGCCGTTGGTCCTGCCTATGGGGCTGATCGATTCTCTTTTGAGACGCAATCAGGAGTTGAAGCCGCTCTTATTGCCAGGGGGCAAGAAAACCACTTTGTCTATTACAACGGCGGCTGCTTTTTTGATTCCGATAGGCCAGCTTCTGGGGTTTTAGCTCTTGCCAACTATAAGCAGCTGCAGGACGAGCCTCCGGCTATTGTGGCCTGTCCAGTCGGCAAAGGTCTTGCCATCCTAAGCGGGGTGCATCTGGAATTTAGCTCCGAATTTCTTCCCCGCAATGACGAACATGTGGAGCGCATCTATCCCTTTCTAAGTAAGGATGAAGAGAAGCGCCGGGACCTCTTTCGAGACATTCTCTCTCGCTTTTCCATCAACTTGACAAATAGTAAAAAATGATTTAATAATACAATCATGGAATGCTTAACGCATAAGGAGTCGCGAGATGAGAAAGTGTATTAGTTTTATCGCGTTGATTTTAATCATCATAGGAGCTCTCAACTGGGGATTATGGGGTTTTTTTCAATTCGATGCCGTCGCCTATTTTTCTGGTGGCAACACCGTTATGGCTAGCCGTGTGGCTTATGCTATCATCGGTCTTGCTGGTCTGTGGAGCTTGAGTTTTCTCTGCAGATGCTGCAAGAGCCATCAAAACTGCTGCAAATGCTGCTGTAAGGACAAATCAGGTAAAAGCGGTAGCTGCAGATAAGTAGAGGATTTGGATAAGAAAAGAGCGGACTTTTATAGTCCGCTCTTTTTGTTTTTAAGCCTCTTTAAAATGAGGTTAATTAGTCGTCTGACGGGCTATTTCGAGCGGATGGGCTACTAGAGGCTAGTCTCAGCAAATCTTGAGCCGTTAGACGCTGTGAAGGAGAAGTTACTAGCTCTGGTGATGAAGAGGTCGGGGAACGTGTCTGCATCACGGGCTCCGGTGAGGATAGAGATTTTGGGCTACAAAGCTGTTCTGGAGCAACATAAGCAGATCCACTTGTGGGTCGCTGACCAAAGTCTAGATTGCGCTTAGGAGACCTTTTCCCCATTAGTAGTAGGTCTGGTGATAAAGTACGGAGTTTTCTATATTGCTCCACAACTTCGGGAGTATCGAACGCTGCAGGTCTTGGCTTGTCGTGGGGATAGTCCAACAGGCGTTGTTTCGCAGTGTTGGGAGTATGATGTTTTGCTATTTCCTGCATGTCGTTCTTCACACCCTCTAGTCTAAGAGCGCTCATGTTGTTTCTATTCTCAACCCTATCCATTTCCATAGAGGTGAATGCCCGATTTTGACACTTATATCCATCTTCTTCTAAGGAATCCAGGTACTTTTGTGATATCTCTCGCAGTTTAGCATTAACAAGTGGGTTTGGAGCCAGAGAGCCAACACCCCCAACAATAATGCTTGCATTGCTGAGAGTCCCTAGTGCCTCTCGGCCGCCTTCCCAGTCAAGGGTAGCATTGGGGTCAATTGGACAGGATCCGTCCCGGTTTGCTGATAGGTAAACAAATAGTGGCATGCGTTGAAAGATGTGGAAGCAGTGGGTTGAGCATGTTGCGACCACGGGTTGCGTAGGAATCATGTTTGTGAAAAAATCTGTGACAGGAAAATTGCTTGCTGAAAACGCGTTAAGTTCTTCTTGAGTAAAATGGTAGTTCGGGACAGTTGATAGAGTTGCCAAATGGTAGTTCGGGACAGTTGATAGAGTTGCCATGATGTGATTCCTGTGTTTAATTTTAAAAATTAGTAATAAACTAAAAGCAGTTTACATATTTACAATATCAACGTCTATATTAAAATTAATACTTGATAATTTACTGCAATGGAATGGCCCCCAAAAATTTGTGTCGACTCAGGCATGGTACTGAGATGGTTTTTTTTTAGCAAAGTTTTTAATTCGAATTGAAAAAGGAAAGTGTTGTTATTAAATTTTTTATTTTTTAACCTCAGACGATTTTAGGGGGAGAGATGGTGGCAATTTCGGCAGCAACAATGAGGGGGGAAGAGGTGACAGTTAGCGGCGCCGCTTATTACTTAATCCCAGGGTGTCTGAGGAGTCAAAAACCGCTTGAAAGGTCTTGTGTTGGGGGGCTGCTCCGCTCTTCGGTACTCCTTTCTTCTGGTACGATATTTGAAAATAGGCAACTTGCAAGGCGTCCCGATTTTTTAGCCAGGGTGATAAACGCTCCTGAGACAAGTGGCGGGACACTGCTGTTTACAGCAACGGGATCAAGTGAGTTTCCTTTTCTGCTTTCTGGCCATTTAAGGAGTGAGCGGGTGACCCTGCTTGGCTACAATGCAAGGGACCGTTTAACAGAACAAGAACCGGTAGGGGTGTTTTGCCCAGGAGCTATTCCCAGAGGGGCTTTTAAGCAAGACGCCTTTATTTTGGGAGCTGATTCTCCGGCAGCTTGCGACAGTCTCAAGAGGGTTCTTGCAAAGAGCCTGAAGGCATAAACTAGTTGCCTCATAATCGCAAGTTTTGGATGATAGGGACATGTCTTTTTTCTTACTGATTCTTCTATTTATCCTGGGTGTCAACACACCGCTTTTTTCCAAAGAACGCAAACCCATTGTTCACCAGCAGGTGACATCTAAAAAGCCGCATAAAAAAATCGTTTCCGTTCAGCTGCCAGCCAAGGAGAAGCCGCTAGTGGTAGTCGATGCGGGTCATGGCGGCGAGGATCAGGGGGCCAAAATTCAGAACTTTATGGAGAAGAACCTGACACTGATGACAGGGCTGCTTGTGAAAAAGCATCTTCTGGCTAAAGGCTACCGGGTAATATTGACAAGATCGCGCGATGTGGTCGTCTCGCTACCGGATCGGGTGGCAGTTGCTGCTAAAGCAAAGGCCGATCTTCTCGTCAGCATTCACTACAACTCTGCCCCGAGCAAAGAGGCCAAAGGGATCGAGATCTTCTACTACAATGCAGGCGAGCCTTGGCGCTCACAAGCCTCGAAGCGGCTGGCTACTACGATACTAAAAGATCTAGTTCATGAAACAGGTGCCCCTTCTCGCGGGGTGAAGATTGGAAACCATCACGTGACGCGCGAGTCGCGCATGCCAGCAGTTCTTGTGGAGGGGGGATTTATTACGAACGCGGAAGAGCGTTCTCAGCTGCGCTCTGCTGCTTATCGAGAAAAAATCGCAGAGGCCATTGCTTCAGGTGTCGATAAATATCTGGCCACCGTCTATACTAAGTGAGAAGGGGATTCGTCCTTGGCGCGAGTTGAACGCGCGACCTGTTGCTTAGGAGGCAACCGCTCTATCCACCTGAGCTACAAGGACAGAACGGACAATTGTATACAAGAGGGATGAAAATAGCAATGAAAGACGCAGATATTGGGTTGATTGGTCTTGCTGTCATGGGACAGAATTTCGTACTGAATATGAACGATCACGGATTTCGTGTTGCTGTTTTTAATCGAACCGTTTCCAAGGTGGACGATTTTTTGAAGACAGCAGCTAAGGGAACAGAGGTGGTGGGCTGTCACAATTTAAAAGAGTTTGCGTCTGCCCTCAAGCGGCCGCGCAAGATCCTTCTGATGGTGAAAGCCGGAGTTGCGGTCGACGAGTTGATTGAGGAGCTGCTTCCTTTTTTAGAAAAGGGGGATATTCTCATCGATGGGGGCAACAGCCATTATCCAGACACCGAACGCAGGGTCAAAACATTGCAAGAAAAGGGGATCCTTTTTGTTGGGTGCGGTATTTCAGGAGGGGAGGAGGGGGCGCGCCACGGGCCCTCGATCATGCCCGGAGGAAACGCCGCAGCATGGCCTTTTATTGGGCCTATTTTGCAGGCGATCGCTGCCAAAGCAGAGGATGGAGCCCCTTGTTGCGACTGGGTGGGTGATGGGGGATCTGGCCACTATGTGAAGATGGTGCACAACGGGATCGAGTATGGAGATATGCAGCTCATTTGTGAAGCGTACCATATCCTGAAGCAGAGGATCGGGAGCACGCCGGCAGAACTACCTGGGATTTTTACTGAGTGGAATAAAGGCCCGCTCAATAGCTATTTGATCGAGATCACCTCTCAGATTTTGAGCTACAAAGAAAATGGCGAGCTGCTTTTAGATTCCATTTTAGATGTGGCCGGGCAAAAGGGGACCGGTAAGTGGACCGGTATTACGGCGCTTGAGCTTGGCATGCCGCTCACACTGATTGGAGAGGCGGTTTTTGCGAGATGTCTCTCTGCGCTCAAGTCCGAACGAGAAAAGGCGGCAAAGTTGTACACGGGGCCGTCGCCGTCGCCGGTCATGGACAAAAAGAGAGAAATTGCCCAGGTGGCAAACGCCCTTTATGCCGCTAAGATGATCAGCTACGCGCAAGGTTTTATGCTGATGCGCAAGGCGGCAGAAGAGTTGCATTGGAAACTTAATTATGGCTCCATTGCGCTGATGTGGCGCGAAGGCTGTATTATTCGCAGTCAGTTTTTATACAAAATTAAAGACGCTTTTTCCAACAATCCGCAATTAGAAAATCTGCTTTTAGACCCCTTTTTCCGCGAGGCGCTCACAAAAACAGAGGAAGGATTCAGGACGCAAATAGCCGCCGCCATCTTAGCAGGAATCCCGACCCCGTGCTTGAGCTCTGCGCTCTCCTATTTTGACGGCTATCGGACGGCGCGCCTTCCCACCCATCTTCTTCAGGCTCAGCGCGACTTTTTTGGGGCGCATACCTATGAGCGAGTCGACAAGCCTCGAGGACAATTTTTTCACACCAATTGGACGGGAAAAGGAGGGGCAACTAGCTCTTCTACCTATAACGTATAACAGGAGCCACTATGAACGACGAACGAGAGCTGCAAATCAAAGACATTGAAGATAGACTTTCTCACATGTTGAGGTATCTTTGACTTAGCCACTAAAAGGCAACGTCTTGAGGAGTTAGAGCGTCAAATGGAGGCCTCTGACTTCTGGACCGATCAGAATACCGCACATAAGGTTATCGAAGAGAGTCGCAAGTTAAAGGCGTGGGTCTTACCCTACAAGGAGCTGCGAGAACGATTTGACAATGTTCTCACTCTTTTACCAGAAGCAGAAACTACGGGAGATACAGCCTTCCTAGAGGAGCTTTTTGCTGAAGTCCGTCTCATTGATTCTGTCCTTTCAGAGCTTGAGATGCGCAGGATGCTCTCAGGAGAGCTGGATGCCAATAGCTGCTACTTGAGTATCAACGCAGGAGCTGGCGGCACCGAGGCGTGCGACTGGGCGCTCATGCTCTCTCGCATGTATCAGCGCTTTGCGCTCAAGCGCGGCTGGAAGGTGGAGATGCTCGATTCGATCGACGGGGATGTGGCAGGCGTCAAAAGCTGCACCTTTCGTATTATAGGTTCCTATGCCTATGGCTATTGCAAGTCAGAAAAGGGGGTCCATCGCCTGGTTCGTATCTCCCCATTTGATGCGAACGCCAAGCGCCACACCAGCTTTGCTTCGGTGGATGTGACGCCTGAGATTGCTGATGATATTCAGATCGAGATTCGCCCTGATCAGATTCGGGTCGACACCTATCGAGCGTCAGGTGCTGGCGGTCAACACGTCAATAAGACCGATTCTGCAGTTCGCATCACGCATCTTTCGACGGGCATTGTGGTCTCGTGTCAGAGTGAGCGCAGTCAGATTCAGAATCGGGCAACATGTATGGCTCTTTTGCGGGCCAAATTGTATGAAAAAGAGATGAGTGAGCGCAGGAGTCAGATTGAGGAGATGGGAGGGGAGAAGCGAGAGATTGCCTGGGGAAGTCAGATCCGCAATTACGTTTTTCAGCCTTACACTCTTGTCAAAGATGCGAGAACAAAGTATGAAGAAGGAAATATCAATGCGGTTATGGATGGCAACTTGGATGGCTTTATCCATGCTTACTTGAAGGAATTTGGCGTATGACCCACCCTGATTTTGATCTTCGTTTCACCTATGTGACCGATCTGCCTTACCTTAAGGAGTGGCTCCAGTCCCCGGGTATGCTCCACTGGTTTCCGATGCAGGAGGAGAAGGAGGTTGACGATGCGGCGCAGTGCTGGGTCGGTTTTTCAAGATACTCGTGTAGTTTGACTGGGGTGATTGGGGAGGAGCCGTGTGCTATGGGAACCCTTTTTCTTATGCCGTATCGAAAATTGGCACACCATTGCCTGATTAAGATCATTGTAGCTCCCAAGTGGCAAAGACAGGGGATCGGGAGCTCTTTGCTCAAGAACTTAAAACACTTGGCAAAGACGCAGTTTCGTCAGGAGCTGGTCCATATGGAAGTGTTTGAGGGGAATCCCATGATCGAGCTCTTAAAAAAATTTGATTTTCATGAATTTGCAAGACAGGAGAAGTTTGTGAAAGAAAATGGAATCTACTATACTCGTATTCTTCTGGAGTCTTATTTGTGAGCCTGAACGTACGCCTAACAGAAGCCGAAGATGGACCTTTTTTAAAGACATGGCTGAGCGACGCTTATGTGCTGCGCTTTTTTCCTATGTTTGATGAACGTGAAATTGATGATGCCGTACGCATCTGGATCCACTATTCGAAAATAGAAGCGGGTCTTACCATTGAATCCGATGGGACTCCTTGTGGAATGGCGAATCTCTATATCCAGCCTTTTAAAAAATTGGCACACCAGTGCCTCTTTTCGATCATTGTAGCGGATGGGTACCGCGGCAAGGGGGTTGGCAGAGTGTTGATTGAAGCGTTAAAAAAACATGCCAAAGAGAAGTTTCAGATCGAGATTTTGCATTTGGAAGTGTATGCTGGCAACCCAGCGATTCACCTCTATCGAAAAACAGGATTTCGAGAATTTGGTTGTCAAAACCAGTTCATTAAGGACAAGGGTGAGTATATCGGCAAAATTTTTATGCAACAGGAATTGTGAATTTATTAAGACGGTTTTTTTCGCCTAAAATTAAAAAAGTCCCAAGAAGAGCTCCACTACCTGTCATTGTAGAGGGTAATACCTACCATTTACAAAAAATTTTCGATGAGCTGAATCAAACCTATTTCAACAATCAGATTCCAGCTCTTCCTATCAGTTGGTTTGGTACTCCCAAAACACGCGCCAAAAGACATCGGCTGCTTGGCTACTACCACAATGAAAAAAAGATCATCAAAATCCATCGACTTTTGGATCACCCCCAATTTCCTGATTATTTTATCTCCTACATCGTGTACCATGAGATGCTGCATTACCTCTATCCGCCTATCGACGAGGGGCGGGGCCGGCGCCGCATCCATCACCGTCTCTTCAAGGAGCAGGAGAAGCGTTTTGGGGATTATGCGATAGCAAAAAAGTGGGAGAAGGAGCAGTTATGGCGGGTCATAGTAAATGGGCAAATATCAAACATCGCAAAAATCGCGCGGATGCCATTAAAGGGAAGATCTTTACACGCCTCACTAAGGAGATTATCAGCGCGGTAAAGCAGGGGGGGGCCGACCCTAAGAGCAACAGTAGACTTCGACTTGTGATCCAGAAGGCAAAAGCCGCTAACCTTCCGAGTGACAACATTGAGCGCAATATCAAAAAGGCAGCAAGCGCTGATCAAGCCGATTACACCGAGATGACGTATGAGTTATATGGACATGGCGGTGTCGGGATCTTGGCCGAGGTGATGACAGACAACAAAAATCGCATCGCAACGGACATGCGCATTGCCACCAATAAGCGTGGCGGTACAATTGCAAATCCTGGAGCTGTCTCTTTTAATTTTGATCGCAGAGGGGTGATCCAGTTCCCCAAAAAAGGGGTCGACGGTGATGCCATCTTTCTTGCTGCTTTAGATGGTGGAGCAGAAGAGGTGGAGGAGACCGATGATAGCTTTATCATCACAACACCCCCCGACCTACTCTATCAGGTCAAAGAGGCTTTAGAAACCATCGGTGCCCCATGTGAGGAGGCCTCCCTTGAGATGCTCCCCAAGCTCTATATCCTGTGCAATAAAGAAGAGACGGCTGCCAACCTTGCCCTGATCGACTGGTTAGAAGCCCTTGAGGATGTGGACGCGGTCTATCACAACATGAAGCTAGAAGATTAGAAGGGAAAACGCGTGCTTTGAACGGGCTGCTCGCGCAATCCTTGCTCTTTAGGGCGGGGTCTAGCGAGCTATCTGATGAGGTGTGGCAAGGCACTTGTCGCTCCTTATCCGTAGGAGAATCTCCTTCGCTTACGAAGGAGTTCTTCAAAGAGAGTGACACTAGGTAAGCGGGTGGGGGCTAAATGCCCCCTTTCCTCTAGCAGTGGCAGCAGCTGTGGGCCACTTTGCGTGTCATCAGCTCGTCTGGAGCAAAGAAGAAGGCGACCTCTTGTTTGGCAGTTTCTGGAGCATCAGAGCCGTGGACGGCATTTTCTTGGATAGAGGTGGCAAAGTCGGCGCGGATGGTGCCGGGTTTTGCCTCTTTGTAGTTGGTGGCTCCCATAATTTCACGGTTGCGGGCGACGGCATTTTCTCCTTCAAGGACCATGACAAGGACCGGCGCAGAGATCATAAAGGAGACAAGCTCTTGGTAGAAGGGGCGCTCTTTGTGAACGAGGTAGAACTGTTCGGCTTGTGTACGAGAGAGCTTGACCATTTTGGCAGCGACAATTTTAAGGCCACCTTTTTCTAGACGAGCGATGATGGCACCGATGAGGTTTTTTGAGACGGCGTCAGGCTTGATGATGGAAAGGGTTTGTTCTTGTTTCATAGGTAAATCTCCTTTTAGCTTTAATTGATATTGGATATAGTGGTTCCACCTGAAAGTCACCCAAGGGGATTGATTGAAGAACTCCTTCGTAAACGAAGGAGTTCTTCTACGGGTAAGGAACGACAAGTGCCTTACCGCACCTCATCAGATAGCTCGCTAGACCCCGCCCTAAAGAGCGAGGATTGCGCGAGCAGCCCGTTCAAAGCCTCTGGATTAAAATATTAGCCGAACGCAGTGTATTGAGTTAATACACAAAGTTCGGCTAATATTTTAATCGAGAGAGCTTTCAATTCACTCCTTTGGGTGACTTTCAGGTGGAAACACTATATGATACTCGATTTGCGAATTTAGTTCACGGAGAGAATTTTTTATGAAGCCATATGGGGATTATCCGGATTTGAAGCAGGTCAGGCGTATTCTGGTAGTGAAGTTGCGCCACTTGGGGGATGTGCTGCTATCGACGCCTGTAATGAGTAATTTGAAGCGGTACTGCCCTGGGGCGAAGATCGATGTGCTGGTTTATGGGGAAGCAAGGGAGATTTTAGAGGGGCATCCCGATGTTTCGGAGCTGCTTTTTGTGGAGCGGGGCTGGAAAAAACATTCTTTGTTTAAACGGCTCTTTTTTGAGTTACAGCTGCTGCGAAAGATCCGAAAGAACCAGTACGACCTTGTCATTAACCTAACAGAAGGGGATCGAGGGGCGATTGTGGGGTTTGTCTCTGGGGCAAAGATCCGTGTGGGTCAAGATCAGGGCAGGCGACATCTTTTTTTTCGAAAAATCTACACCCACAGGGTTAAACCGTGTTCCACGCCAAGACACCGCGTGGAGCGGGACCTAGACGCATTGCGCTGCATGGGTATTTTCCCGACTCAAGAGGAGAGGCAACTTTTTTTTGCAGTGCCAAAAGAGGCTACAGTACGTATGGCTCCCTACCGAGGCGCCATTGTAGTCCATGCCGTGTCGCGCTGGCGGTTTAAGTGTTGGCCGTTGGAATCGGTGCGCGCCTTGCTGAGTCAGCTTCTAGAGCAAAATCTGCGGGTGGTCCTTACCTCAGGTAAAGATCCGGTGGAGGTGGAGCTGCTAGAGGGTCTTCCCTGCAGCGATAATTTGGCTGGGAAATTGAGCCTCAAGGAGATGGGGGCCCTGATCCAGGGGGCAAGGCTCTGTATCACGATCGATTCTTTGCCGCTTCATCTGGCAAGTGCCTTCAAGACACCGCTTATTGCCCTATTTGGTCCCTCATCGGAAGTAAATTGGGGACCTTGGATGCATCCAAAAGCGCGTGTTGTGGCGCAAAACTACAGCTGTCGGCCGTGTAACTTGGACGGTTGTGGGGGCAGTAAGGTGAGCGACTGTTTGGTAACGCTGCCGGTGAAACGGCTCATTCAGCTTCAACAGGAGCTGATGCAGCAGTCGTCTTCTGAGTCGGAAAAAGAAGAGTATTCTGAGTCGGAAAAAGAAGAATATCCGGAGTTGTCTGACCTTGGGGAAGAGCAGCTCGAGTCGTCAGAGTCGTCCTCTGAGTTTACTAGGCTGGGTAGAGGATAAAGCTGCGCTGATGCAGAAGAGTAGTTTTTTGTGTCGTAGGGATCATCTGATTTGCATTCTCGGTCTATTGGGGGATTTTGTGGGGCTTTAGTTTCAAAGTATTTTTTTCTAAGATTAGCAATTAAAAGGCCGGTGATGTTTGCGGGGGTGGCGTGCTTCATGGCTCGAATATCTGTTGCTATGTCACGGTTGAGCAAATGATGCTGTTGTTTCTTGTCTGTAAATGTTCTGTTAAAGATTTTTAGTATGTTTAGAGTTTCAGGACTACCGAGCATAGTGATGAGTTGTGGGGTATTGAAACTCTTTTTTAGTTCGTCTAATGCACAGAAAACAGGGGGCATAGATAGTTCCGCTTTGTCTGGATCAAAATCATTTTTATATTTTCCTCTTAGTAGCGCCATCGTCGACTCTGTATACTCAGTTTTGTTTTTCCAGAACTCTCGACCTTCCAAGTAGGTGCGGAAGACGTTGATATAAGTGGTGACTCCAAAGTCATTGACGTCTGCTCGAGTCCAGAGCACCATCGAACGGCGAGCCAGTTCCAGGCCTTCAAACACCAGAGCAAGGATGGAGGAGACAAGGGCGGTTAATACAGTTTGGGCAACGGCGATGATGCAGTATTTGCCAGCTGTTATCAATGGGCTTTCATACAGCTTGATCAGATCCAGTGTGATGGTTGAAGCAAAATAGAGAGCCCAGAAGGGGATGATAAAGCAGTTAAGAACAGGAAAGGCCACAAACGAGACGAGGAGAGTAAGCGTTGTGATACTGCGGATCACATTGATCACACGAAAGATTTGCCTTGTCGGCTCTATTTCTAAACCATCTGCCGCCTTTGGTTGCGCAAAGTGGGCAATGAGCTCCCCGAGGGCTGGAAAGGCCGAGAAGGTGTAGAGGAGTGCGATGCCGCTAGCTGCGAGCGTGGCGTAGGTGCAATTACCAAAAGAGCTGCAGCATGCGCTAATTGACATTATATTTAGTTGGTTATAGTTAATTTAACAAAACCATATTAGTACAAAAATAGGATTTAAGTCAATAATTTTAAGTATGTTAAGTAAAAATTTTAAACCCATCTTTGCAACTTTTTAGGATGCCAGTCGAAAAATAGGAGCGGGCTAAAGCCGGAAATTTTCGCCAAAGTAGGAGCTTCTGGCCTCTTTATTTTGCAGAAGAGCTTGGACCGATCCGGAGATCATGACGCTGCCGTCTCGTACCAGATAGCTGCGGTCTACTATAGAAAATATTTCACGGGCGTTGTGATCGGTGATCAGGATGCTGATGCCGAGCTGTTTGAGGTGCCGGATCATCTGTTTCACATCATTGACCGCCAGTGGGTCGATATTGGCAAAGGGCTCATCGAGCAGAAGAAGGGTCGGCTGCGTGACAAGTGCGCGAGTAATTTCAAGCCGCCTGCGCTCTCCACCCGATAGGCTTCCCGCCTTTTTTGTGGAAAGTTTTTCTAGATGAAGTTCGGATAGAAGTTGCTTTAAGCGCCCTTCACGCTCCTTTCTGCTCAAAGGCAGAGTCTCTAGGATCATCAGAATATTTTCAGCAACCGTCAACTCTCGAAAAATAGAAGGCTCCTGAGCCAGATATCCCATGCCGAGGCGTGCTCGCTCGTGGATCGGCAGGCGGGTGACGTTCACCCCATTAAAACAGATCTCCCCCCCATCGGGAGCGATGAGGCCGATTGTCATGTAAAAGGCGGTGGTCTTTCCAGCTCCATTGGGTCCAAGTAGCCCCACCACCTCTCCTTTCCCAACGGAAAAGGAGAGCTGGTTGACAACCGCTTTGTTTCGATACTTTTTTACAAGGTTCTTAACTTCTAAAATCACTTAAGCTCCATTATATGACGCAAACAGGCGTGAAAAGAGAGACTGCTCCTCCGGTGTGAAGGAGAATTTAACCGTTCCCACTCCTTTAACGCTCTGTTTTTTTGTTTCAGGATCTTGGGTGATATGGATCTCCTGAGCACTCACGGTGAGCGCCTGTTCTTTATCCCAAAAGAGGACGTGCTGGTTCGGGGCGGCGGATAGAATGAGTGTCTCGGTAGCAGGGGAGTAGGAGAGTCGATCAGCCAGGCCGCAACGCTCACCCTTGGAAGGGTCTTTAGAGAAGATGCGGACATTGCCAGTAAGGCGTAAGGAGGCAGGTTCCAGCTTTCCTGAAGGGACAATCGCGTAGTCGATAATGGCACTATCGGCATCGATTCCAATTTCAGAGCCTTCATAATGGATCTGCTTCCCTTCAGGGACAAGATCATCCAAAAGAGGGCTTTTTAAAATAGCGCTCAATTGGTCTTTATCTAGACAAAAAGAGTCGTGTGAGACGAGGGTGTGGCTCTTCCCACTGGCCTGATCATAAAATTGGAGCATATTGTTGCCGGTGGCCTGGATCGATTTTAGATATTTTTTGCCCTTGAGACTGCTTTGTGTGAGTTTAACCTCTCCGTCCGAGGTGAGACTGCCAAGAGAGCTCTCTTCAATTTGAATATTACCTTTTAGGTTGAGTTCGTTATTCAGATGATCCCAGGTTAATTCTTTAGCTCTGAAGCTGAGACTCCCCTTTTGCAGGTGGGGTACGAGCGTAGTGAGGAGGGTGCCGAGCGGCTGCTCCATGGAAAAGAGCGAGGAGTCCAGGTCGAAATGAACGGCCGTTGCCTCTACAAGATCCCCCTCGTGAGCAAGCTGACAATGCGACGCGCTATTTTTGGGGAAGGCGGAGACGACCCCTTTTTGTCCATCTAGACTGTTTTGATACTGAGCGTGATCGGCGCGTAGAGTAAAGGCGTTTGCATAGTCGATGATGACGTCATTAAGTGCTTTTAGCTTTTCTAGCTTGTAGTCACTTGTAGTGCCACTTTTTGCGGTTTTAGCGATTTCTAGATTGATAAATTCGCTCATCAAACGAAAGGGAATCTCTTTGCCGCCTTTATGAGCGATTGAGTCCGAAAAGATCACCTTTTCGCTTTCTGAAGAGCTGAGCTCTCCCTTAAGAGCTTGAAAGTCGAGTAGAGCATTTTGACAGCGCAGGGCGCCCCCTTTTTTAAGCTGTAGTAGCACCTCTTTTTGAAGTTGAATGAGCGAAAAAGGAAAATCTTTTCCTGTCTCTTGTCTTTCTAAGGAGGCCTCCTCTGCCTGCATCACACCCAGATCGTGATCGAGGACGACATGGCCACTGAGGTGCAGTGCATTGCCGTCATACTTTGCAGTGGTCGAGGATAGGGAATTCGGGTCAATGATCGGGTCTGCAACAAGCGTCGCAAAAGTCAGAAACAGGGGGAGTAGTTTTTTCATGGTGTCGCCTTGGTTAACCGTGCTTGGAACTTAGTGGCTTCAAAAACCGGAGTCTTACCAGAAATGGTAAAGGAGGCGCCCTCTGCGACTCCTCGCAGGAAGGCGTCAGCAGGTCTGCACACCTCAGGAATTCCTGTTCCTGATAACTTGTAGAGGGAAAGTGAGAGGTTCCCTGTTACAAAAGTTTGCGGAATGTACTGGTAGGTGCCATGCTCTGCCTCAAAGTAGCGCAGCTGTTGCGATACTGTCGATCCTTCTTGGTATAACTTTTCTTGAATCCAGCCTCTAATTTGATACATCGATTCAATGATGTCAATTTTTTCTTCCTGAGGAAGCAGGCTGAGTTTAGAAAAACGGCTCTTGATGCGATTTGACTTTCGCAAGCCCTCCTCTTCTGCCAGCCAGATCTCTTTGCAGACTCCTTCTCGCAATTGGTAGCAGTTTTTGACGCTCTGTCCCTCGCCCTTTTTCTGGTATTTAAGAAGGTCCTGCTCTTTTTCTGTTTTTGAAGCCATACAGGTATAGCCTAAAAAAACAGAGGAGATGAGGAACAGAAAAAAAAGAGCGTAGCGCGAAGCTTTAGGAAACATGATTTACGACTTGATACAGCTTGAGAACAAGGGTAAGTAGAGGTTCGAGCTCATCTAGAGCCATCACCGTCTCTTTGTCGCTTTTGGCGCGTGTTGGGTCCTGGTGTGATTCAATGAAAAGAATATTGCACCCTGCAGCAACGGCAGCTCTTGTTAAGTAGGGGATCATCGTCCTTTGTCCACCGGAGGAAGATCCAAGGCCGCCCGGGAGCTGAGCCGAGTGGGTCGCATCAAAACAGACGGGGAAGCCGAAGCTCTGCATGATGGGAATACTGCGCATGTCACTGACAAGATTATTGTAGCCAAAGGAGGTTCCTCGATCGGTCAGGATGATCTTTTTGTTGCCGGCGGTTAAGATTTTATCGATGACATTTGGCATGTCCCAAGGCGCCATGAATTGTCCCTTTTTTACGTTGATTACGCGTCCTGTTTCGGCAGCGGCAAGGATCAGGTCGGTTTGGCGGCATAAGAAGGCGGGAATTTGCAAAATATCGCATACTTCTGCAGCTTCTTTGGCCTCTTCTGGCGAATGAATATCGCTTGTCACTGGGATGTTGAGCTGCTCTTTGATTTTTTTTAGGATGCGCAGCCCCTCTTTTTGTCCAGGGCCTCGGAAGGAGCTGTGGGAGGAGCGGTTGGCTTTATCGTAGCTGGATTTGTAGACGAAGTTGATGTTGAGTTTTTCTGTTATTTTTTGGAGTCGAATGGCGGTCTGTAGCGCCTCCTCTTCATCTTCGATGACACAAGGGCCCGAAATGAGGGTAAGGGGCTGATTTTTTCCTATAATAAAGTCGCTAATTGGAACATCTTGCATCTGTTTTATCCTTTTTTAAGACGGGCCACTTCAGTGGTAACTTTTTCGTGCATTTCTTGTAAAGAGATTAGGGTCTGGCCTAAGGTTTTTAAAGCGGGATGCTCTACTGTATCGGGGTCTAGTGAAAAGGGGAGGATGGCCGTTTTGAAGGAGTCGTTTGTTGTAGTGGGAGGTTCGGTGAAATGGCTATAGGTTTTTGTAAAGGGGGAACTGTTCAAGAGCCGCTCGATCTGATCAACGTAGCTGGATTTGATACTGCAGATGTTCTCGTGCTTGGGTCCACGCTCTACGAATAAGGGATCGTCCCGCTTGAGACGATTGATATATTCGTCGTTGACGCTAGACGGAAGTTGGTCGATGGTAATTTTGTCTGGCATATTACCCATGGATTATCTGCCTCTTGTAGAAAAAAGACTACTGAAAAAATCATGGGTCGCTTAACATGTCCGTGGCGTTTCCTCTATTATGATAAAATTAAAACAGAATTTATTAGTTTTGCTTCTGCTCTCCTCTAGTCTCCTGGCCCAGGAGGATGAATCCCTTCCTCAAGCGGGGATACAGACAGTTCATTTTAATGATGTTCCTATGTCGGAATTTATTAAGTTTGTAAGTAAAGTCTGCAATATTAATTTCGTTTTTGATGAAAAAGAATTAGGTTTTAATGTTACTTTAACATCTGCAAAATCCCTAGATGACGAGGCGCTGGTGCGCTCGCTCAAACAGATGCTCCACGTGCGTGGATTTACGACGAGCGAAGAAGAGGGGAGTTATCTGATCTATCGCAGGGCTGAAAAATCAGAAGATCCAGACAAAAAGCCCACAATTGCATTTCCCTTGCTCTCTCGCGGCAGCTCAAACGAGGATTTTCTCGTCTACAAACTCCAATCTTTCCAGCACAGTGGGATCCGAAGCTTGGAATTCACGTGACTTGAAGTCGCG